>Ga0123519_10016539_pt1 | contig 10230 bp, 6 predicted proteins | sample YelNatPaOPRAMG02_FD_87396 | JGI IMG/M metagenome (GOLD analysis project Ga0123519, IMG submission 87396) | Hot spring microbial communities from Yellowstone National Park - Yellowstone National Park OP-RAMG-02 (version 2) | ecosystem: Environmental > Aquatic > Thermal springs > Hot (42-90C) ...
CTATACTTGCTCTTTCTTCGTTTTTCCATTGTACCCTCCTGTACTTAAATTTTATTGCTTTAGTATGATGAGAGTACAATGTATTTAATGCCTTAAAAAATTAATAGCATTTATTATTTCCGAAATATTAATACATGAACACTCAGGCAAGGTTAAAATTGTAAGTCCTGTGCTTGACCAGTCATCACGAACAGCTGATGTTAAAATTTTATGTTCAAATAAGGACAATAGTCTCAAGCCTGGCATGTTTGCCCGCATATCAATCTGTACACAAACAATACCACATGCATTGTGTATTCCAATAACTGCACTTAAAGAAAGCGATAGCTCAAGCGTTTTCATCATAAAAAATAATATGGCTTTTGAAAAGAAGGTCACGGTTAAAGACAAGTTTGATGGAGAAGTACTGGTTGAGGGGCTACAAGAAGGCGACACTATTGCAAACTCACAAATAAAACTTTTATATGACAAAGCAAAAGTAAAACCTATAAATAAAAACAAATAATATAAAGGGGAGTAGGCATGAAAAGCTTATCATATCTAATATTCGTATTATCATTCATTTCATGCGCCATTGATATAACACCGCCCAAAATTGTTTCATATTCACCAACGCATAATGCTGTGGTACAATCATCATGCCCAGTAACCATTTGCTTTTCTAAGTCTATGGACAAAGATAAAACACAAAGGGCTTTTATATTATTGTATGGGGAATTTGGCGATAGTTCCATAAAGGGGAATTTTGCCTGGAGCAATGATGATACAGTGATGACTTTTACTCCTGAATTGCCGTTAAACAATGGATACTACAGATTAATAATAGAAAAAAACGCATGCGATACTCATGGCAATACCCTGATTACACAGCATATCTCAAATTTTACAATAGGATTAGATACCATACCACCAGAGATACAATCACTGCAACCAGCTGATTGTAGTGAAAACGTACCATTGAATACATTAATCACTGTTGTCTTTTCAGAACCCATGGATACTTCATCGGTTGAAAAAAATATACGATTCACCCCTTCTATTGATTATACCTGCACATGGAATGACGCTCATACTGTACTTACTATAACACCGTACACTCCTTTACTATTTAACACCTGGTACCAAATGGAAATAGCAAAATGTCAGGATATATCCCACAACACAATGATACAAACTGTTACAAGCAGGTTTAGAACAGGCAATGAGTACATACGTCCACTCATTACTGGACTGTATACAACATCAATTCAACAGAATATGGCACAAAACCAAAACTTCACGGTATATGAAGGGGCAAACATAAACGATGAAATTATTATTACATTCAATGAACCAATAGATACTTCTTCAATTACGAGAGCGTTTGTCATCTACCCACAAAATAGCTGGGATGCTTACTGGGAAAATGCAAATCAAACCTGCATTATTCGTTTTCAGCAATCTCTGGAAGCAAATACCCGATACGAAATACGCATTAATACTAACCTAAAAGATGTAGCTCAAAACACGCTTCTCAATGATCTATGCGTTTTTATTGTAACCAATGGCAATCTTTCCACTATTCCAACAATCACACAACTGCAATGTATGGCACAAGAGCAAAGGATATTGACCCCTTCAAATGTAAATGACCTTGGTGATGAATTCAATGCAAACAATACCTATGAGTTTACAGTGCAATTTTCAATACCAATGCTTAGAAATACCGTGCCAGATAATATAAAGATACAATGCCTGTATGGCGAACAACCCGAAATAAGCGGAAGTATTAATCAGTTTAGATGGATAGATACCCAGACATTAAAATTAACCATTGCTGCCATTGAAGGTGGTAATGTATACAAGCTTACATTCAAGGGCGGTGCTAACGGTATCAAGTCAATTAATGGCATATCCATGCAAGATGACGTATGGTATATATTCTATTTTCATCCAGTAGATTAATACAATTAAAAATTAATAGGAGCTCATCATGAAGCAATTATACATATACATCATAATATCTTTATTACTTATTCCTGTTTCCTGTAATTATTTTGTAGATATTGACCCACCTCAAGTGGTTAGTATTACACCAGCTAACAGGTCCACTATTACAGAAGATCGCCCTGTTATCTGTGTTGAATTTTCTGAATCTATGGACAAACCAAAAACCGAGGAAGCTTTTTCGATAAGCGGGGCTCATCAGCCACAAGGGCATTTCAGGTGGGAACATAATACTCTTTACTTTGATTTAATTGAAAATCTTCGGGATGCTACTATATATACTATCACTATTCGCTCAAGTGCTGAAGACAATCATGGCAACAACCTGAAAGAAGATTATACATCAACATTTTCTACAGGAATAGACCTTATTAAACCAGAGGTTCTATCAATATACCCTGACGGAGTACAAATATCTGATATATTTTCACAAATCATTGTACAGTTTTCTGAAGCAGTCAGACTTGATTCAGTGAAAAAAGGATTTTCACTTACACCATATGTCATTGGTGATATTACCCTACAAAATAATGATACAATGTTAGTATTTACTCCCTATAATAACTATATACATGGGACAATATATACCATTATACTATCAACAGATATTTTAGATATAGCAGGAAATCCGTTACTAAAAGAATATAAAAGCATTTTTAAATGTGGCACAGACTTTACAGCACCAACATTAAATCCAGATTCATTACAACCACCTGATTATTCTATTGGATGTTTTGCAAAGTACAATGGCAACTCAATGCATCTAGAGCCTTTTACAACAACTGATGGAGTTGATAAAAATGCACATCTACTCATACGATTCTCAAAAGCAATGCAGCGCATTGATACCAAAGAAAGCATAAATATATCTCCACCCTGCGATGCCACTTTTTCATGGGAAGATGATTGCAGTCTTCGTATCATGCCTTTAGCACCCTTTCAACTGATGCAAACTTACATAGTAACTATCTCCACACAAGCAAAAGACATAGCTGGTAACACGCTTGACCAAGAATACAATTATCCATTTAAAATTTTTTCACAATATTCACAACCAATTGATGTAGTACCCTATGGCGATAATTGCAAACACATATACCAGATTGGCTGGGATAATAACGGCAATCCTGATGAAAGCAAATCCCGATTATTGGAAAATGATGACATCATTGAATCGGGCTCACCTTATTCATGCAGCAAAATTATTAATAACACTAATGTGCAGGTATTAATATTCAGAATTCAATTTGCCAATACAACTAATACCTTAGCTACTATCGCTTCACTGGATTTAGCATCAGCAATGCAGGCAATATCATTTAGCTTAATTGCAACTCAATCAAATTCTACCCTTACTCCAAAAATATGGAAGATTGAAATTCCTGGTAATCATCTTGATTGCATTGATATATATGTTTTCAATCTTGTTCCGCAATCATATTACAAACTTTCCATTACTCATGGAATTGATGGCATCAAAGATTCATTGGGCAATTACATGCTAACACCTTTTGCAATTTATTGTAACATGTAAATGGGAAAATATGGAAAAATTTATTGTACAGCGCCCTATTACAATTATCATGTTCTTTAGCGCACTATGCCTTTTTGGTATTATATCGTTATGTAACCTAACCATGGACCTTTTGCCACCTATTCAGTACCCCGAAGTTTCCGTCATTACCCTTTACCCCGGCGCTGCCCCATCAGAAATTGAACAGCTTATCACCCACCCAATTGAAGAAGCCATAAATAGCGTAGCAGGAGTAACGCGCATTCATTCAGAATCCATTGAAGGTGCAAGCCTTGTTGTTGCAACATTACAATGGGGAAGCAATGTTGATTATGCCCTGTTAAAGGTCAGGGAAAGAGTTGACCTTGTTAAAGGCATTCTGCCGCAGGATGTCTATAAACCAATTGTCACGCGGTTTGACCCAAATGCTATGCCAATCATGAATATTGCCATAACATCAACCAATATGGATTTACGTGAATTGCGCTATGAAGCAGAAAAAAATATTGTGCCACTGTTTGAGCGCATTGAAGGAGTTGGCAATGCAAAGGTCACTGGTGGAAAAGTTCGACAGATTGAGGTACTCATAAACCGTGATGCATTACAGGCTTACAATGTTGGAATACATGAGATAGTTGATAGCTTACAAGCATCCCATTACAACTATCCTGCTGGCACCCTTATAACAGGAAACAAAGAACTCCTTATACGGACTTCGGGTGAGTTTAAAACAATCAGTGACATACAAAATGTCCCTGTTAAGAGAACCAACAATGGCCATACTATCTTTTTGAAACATGTTGCACGCGTTGTTGATGGCTTCAAAGAAATTACCAGCCAGTCATTTATTAATAACCAGCCCTGTATTACCCTGTCTATCATCAAAGAATCAGGCAAAAACACCGTTGAGGTGTGCCAAAAGGCAAGCCAACTTGTTGAAACCTTGCAAAAAAAATATGGCAACAGATTGTCATTTGATATTGTTAACGATAATTCGCAATACATCCAGAGTGCCATATCTAATGTTGTGTCATCAGCCATAGCTGGTTCGGCTATTGCATTTGTTGTTTTACTTCTTTTTATACGGCGCTTCTATGATGCATTTATTATTACCATAGCAATACCCGTATCAATTATCATTACCTTCTTTTTCATGAATCTTTTTTCTATTAACATCAACATGATGTCGTTAGGTGGATTGACTATATGTGTAGGCATGCTTGTTGACTGTGGCATCGTAGTCATTGAATCCATCGCCGCTACCAAACACGCATCATTAATTCCAAACGCCATTCTCGCCATTGCACCATCACTTGTTACATCTACATTAACCAGCGTGGTTATATTTTTGCCATTGCTTCTCATTAAAGGATTGGGCGGCGCATTGTTTGCCCATCTTGCAATTACAGTAACTATCGCCCTTTTTGCTTCGCTTTTTGTTGCGCTGTTTTTAATACCCGCATTGTACACCATACGTTCACAAAAAAGCCAACACACCACACGGCATCAAAATATTTGGGCGATAGTTACTGGTAATATACCATTGCACAAAGTGGAATCATTGATACAAACTATCGAACATCATTACATTTCATTGCTTGATACGATGCTTTCCCAGAGCAAGTATATTTACACAGCAACTTGCGCAATTATGCTGCTTGGAATATGTTCTGTTTGTATTATGTCAAAATCACTGATGCCACAGGCAAAGCAGAGTCAGTTCACTATTCGATTAGAAGCGCCACCTGGTACCACCTTGCAGCAAACAGTTGATATGCTAAGCTACATCGATTCATTATTAGTGCATTATCATGACATTGACAAAAGACTTATGACAGCTGGCTACAATCCTGAAGATTATACCGAATACTTTGGCAGAGAAAAAAATACCAATATTGGCCAGATACAGGTGTTGCTACAGCATAATACCAGCGCAGATGATTGCATCAAGTACTTACACCAGCATGTGAAACTTCCTCAAGACATCATTGTTGAATACAATGCATCTCAGAATGATTTTGTCCAGGTACTACGTATAGGCACTGGCGATATCACCATTAATTGCACAGGTGATTCTATTCATGACATTAATGAAGCAGCCACTGCATTTATACATGCATGCAATACACAGCCATGGATTATACAATGCAGCAAAGAAATGAAACAAGGAAAACCCGAGCTTGTCATACAGGCGGACACCGATAAGTTAGCATCTTTTGGCTTAACACTTCAGGATATTGCTTCATATATTCATACTGCTGTATATGGAACATATTCAGGAAAATATATAGAATCGGATTACGAGATTGATATTGTTACCCGCTTTGACCAGCAGTATCGTGACAGCATAGATGATATAGGTATGATGCCAATTCAGGCAAATGGAGGCAGTTCATTTACATCCCTTGGCACTATTGCCTCCATTTCCAGTTCACAAGGATATTCTTCAATAATACGAAACAATCAACAGCGATGTATGCCTATTCATGTTGTAACAAAAGGTATTTCACAGGATTCGGCAATTCAAAAACTAAAGAGTATTTGGGAAAAGCACAAAAAACCCACAGTATCATTCATGTTGTCGCAGGATATGATGGAAACAAAAGAATCACTGCAATCCTTGTATACAATCCTTATACTTTCCATTGTGTTGATATACATGATTATCGCTTCACAATTTGAATCACTTCTTTATCCAGTAATAATTATGTCATCCGCACCAATTGCTTTATGTGGTTCATTCATCTTTCTTTTTATCACAGGCAAATCAATTAACATCATGTCACTGATGGGAGCGGTTATTCTTATAGGTACTATCGTCAACAATGCGATATTACTTCTTGCTACCATTATTGAAAACCAGCATAACAAAAAAAATATCTTAGCTTTAATAAAATTTTCCTGCACGCTGCGGCTGCGCCCTATCATCATGACTTCACTCACTACAGTGTGCGGGCTTATACCGTTAGCGTTAGGATTACAGGAAGGCTCTGATGTACAATCACCATTGGCTATTGCCATCATAGGCGGCATGATTGTTGGAACAGGTTTTATCATGTTATGCCTTCCATATTTTATTCGTAAATCCTTTAAGGATAAGCCATGAACTCTATACAATATTTTGTTACACACAAAATAACAACATTAATGCTGTTTCTTAGTGTGATGGCAACAGGCTTATTTGCATTTATATCATTGCCATCATCACTATTGCCTGATACGGGCAATTATGGCATAATCATTGTTGTACGATATCCAGGCCAGTCACCCTACAAAATTGAAGAGATAATTACCAACCCCCTTGAAGATGCTATAAGCACAATCGGCGGAATTGAAGAGATAATCTCATCAAGCAATGACAATGAAGCTCGCATATACATAACCTTTGAAAGGGAGGCTAATCTGCAATTTAAAGCTTATGAAATTCATGAAAAGATAGAGCCTGTACGAGCAATGTTTCCAAAAGATGTCAACGAACCTGAGATATACCTTCAGGGCAATGACTACGCACCAGTTATGGTTATAGGGTTATCCAGCACAACATATAGCTTAAACAAATTGCGTGATATTGCTGAAGGCATCTTTAAAAGACACATTGAACGCATTGAAGGCGTTTCGCAGATTGAGATAGGCGGAGGCAATAAACGTGAAATACATATAACGGTTGATAATAATTACTGCATTGCCCACAATATATCATTAGAACATGTAACTAAGCAAATTCAAAACAATAACTTTATTTCTTCAGCAGGCATTCTCCATGATTTCATGACTGACTATACGCTACGCCTTAAGAGCAGATTTTTTACCCTTGACCAAATAAAAAACCTGCCGCTGCTATCAACATCTGGCGGTTTGTCAGCGCGGATAGACCAAATAGCTTGTGTAACTGATTATGCAGGTGAACAAGATTCACTATCACGTTATAACACTCGGGAACAGGTTTCTTTATATATCTATAAAACAAGCACAGCCAATCCTATCGATGTTTGTCGTCATATTACCAACACAATAGCACAATGTACTATCCCCGAGGTGACAGCACATATTACCTATAACAGTGCAGAAGAAATCCAACAAGCACTCCATAACCTTTATATAAGCTGTATAGCTGGTATTATCCTCACCATGTTGATAGTATTCTTGTTTCTAAAAAACTTACAGGCAACCATCGCTGTTATTATCGCAATACCATTTTCCTTGATGGCAATTGCCCTATATGTATATTCCGTTGGTATCACACTTAATGTTATCACCCTCTCAGCAATTGCTATTGCAACAGGGATGGTTGTTGATAATAGCATCATCGTCATTGAAACGATATTTTCACACTCAGGCAGCAATACCATTTCAGATGAACATATTATTACATCAACTAAACAGTTAACAAGAGCTTTACTTGCATCCAGTTTAACTACTATTGTTATATTTGTGCCGGTGTTATTATTAAAAACAAAGAGCACCGCTTTATTTACCCAATTGTCTGGCACTGTGATAGTTGCTATATGTGCATCATTTATTGTGGCAATTATATTTGTACCATGGTGTTTGCGTGTAACATCATCCATCCATATATTAACTACAACATCACATATCCCTGTAATACAACATGTAAGCAGACACAATATATGCCCACTTATTACATCTATTCTTAAAATATGTAGGCAATATCTCGCTATCAGGTATTGTAACACTATTATGGAATACTTTTTCAATAATCAAAAAAAACTCTACAGCATTTTACTACTTTTAGTACTATCTGCCATTATACCTATCACAAAAATAAATTTTAAAGATATCAGCTTCACCAATGAATGCAAAATTTTTGCACGATTAGAAATGCCATCTGGTTCATCGTTACAGGCAACAGCACAAGCTGCCTTTTATATTGAAAAACAATTGCACGCTATTAAAGCTGTAAAAAACATCTCTACCCGTATTCAGCAAGAACATGCAGAGTTTATCATGGATACTGATGGCACAACAAATGCCGATATCTTAAAAAGCCAGATCAAAACTCAACCAGATACATCATTAATTTTTACCACTACGGATGGAACCTTTAAAAACGAAATTGAAGTTATTATAAAAGGCCGCGATGTAGCGGTTATCCGACAATTGGCATATACATTTGCTGGAAAGCTACAACAATCACAAGCAATTGAAGATATTATCTATCACTTCAAAGACGAGCGCCCTGAACTAGTGATTCAATTTGACAGGATGAAATGTTCTTATAGCGGCATACCTATTGCGTATGCAGGCAACTACATCAGAAGCCTGTGCTATGGCCCTGTAGTGACTAAATATATTGACGATAGAGAGATCGATGTTCGTGTAAAGGGGCAGTATGTTAGTTTTGATGAAATTGAAAATATAGTTCTTCCTTTTGATAATAAGATTATTCCATTAAAGAATATTGCAACTATCACAACATCCAAAACAGTGAATACCGTATGGCATCATGATAAAATGCGAGCTGAAACTATCAGCATTGTCCCAAATGTCCCATACTATAAAATGGAAAAGATTCTCCAAAACACCATTAAACAATTATCTATCCCAGAAGGGTATTACATTGAATATGGAAAAACATTTGTACAGCAAAAGCAATCTATTACCTACATGGTACTCTATATATGCATTGCAGTTGTACTGGTGTACATGGTTATTGCTTCTATATTTGAATCTTTTACTGTCCCATTAATAATTATACCGTCAATACCAATATCATGGATTTTTGCACTATGGGCATTATATCTCTTTAACATTGAATACAATGTAGCCACCCTCATGGGTTTTGTGGTATTAGCAGGCATTGTAGTTAACAATGCAATACTTTTGATAGATAGTTATTTACAAAAAATTAAAGGTTTTAAAAAAAAGAAATTCTTATTACTCAACGATTATAAGGAAATAAACCAAAAACGCAGCAACCCAATGCTCATAACAACAATAACTACTGTCACAGGGCTGCTGCCATTAGTGATCTCATCTGGTGGAAGCCATTTATGGCAGGGCTTTGCTATTACAATAATCGCAGGCCTTTGCGGATCATTTGTATGTATATTAATTATGACACATGTAGTATTTAACTATTACCAAAGAAAGTTTATGATTTGAACATTAAAAAATATAAAGGCTCTGACCCCCTTTAATGTTACAATATCATTGCTCTGTATCTAATTTTGTAATATTAAACAATTAACAATTCTATGCTCTGACCCTTATTTCACCTTATTTACAATATTTTTATTTTATTTTACATTAAACCCCTTTGGGGTTTGATCTTATGGAACGCACTTTCTATGGGTTTTACCCATAGCTATTGATATTCAATCCCTTCGCGATTGTTGCTTATATGCTCTGACCCGGTAAAAACATAACGAGGCGTCCCAATACATGACCAGCCCCATTTTCTTAAAAAATCATTTAACCTTGAACATAGAACATTGAACATTTATATGCTCTGATTCCATTTTGGGTAAATTTCAATGCACCGCTATGATAGCTTTGCCCCCCTTGTTTAACAAATAACATTGAACTTTGAACCTTGAACTCTTCCCATTGCTCTGACCCCTATTTTTTAGGGCGCATTTCGATGTGCCCCTACGGTAGGCAATAATTATAATTTTTTTTCGCATTTTTTTAAAAATTTTCCCAAATCTGTTCTGGCCCCGATTCATCAAGCACTTTTTTTGCTTAATTTATAATAGTTTTTTAATGCATCA
>Ga0123519_10016540_pt1 | contig 10230 bp, 6 predicted proteins | sample YelNatPaOPRAMG02_FD_87396 | JGI IMG/M metagenome (GOLD analysis project Ga0123519, IMG submission 87396) | Hot spring microbial communities from Yellowstone National Park - Yellowstone National Park OP-RAMG-02 (version 2) | ecosystem: Environmental > Aquatic > Thermal springs > Hot (42-90C) ...
ATTTATTGCTGCATGAAAATGGGGCTTGTGAACCTTATTCTCTCCTTTTGAAAATGGTAATCCAATATAATATGAAAAACTGTAACTTCCTGACTTCACTTTTATTGGAACCTGCCAGTTCCCATATGGCTCATACCTTAACACTAAGGCATCTTGTTCATTAATATATTTTACCTCACAATAGGACTGCCCATCCTCATAAGAAAAAATATTACCATCATAGCCAATATCATCTCCCTTAAAAATTTCTATTCCTTCAACCCTTTTCTGAAAGATGGAAAGATAAAATGGCAGATACCTCCCTATTACAAATTCAGAAGAGTTATAATTTTGACTATTAGGTATAAATTCATGCCATATACATCTACCAGAAAATGATGTTGAAGGGTCTATCTCAGGGGAAGGACGATATCCAGCAATATTTAATCTACTCTTAACGGAAAGTCCCATCGTTCCTATCTCAATAATCCCGTCAACTTCTTTTAAAAACCTCATCTTTAGAGCAACCTTAACCAGTCCATATTCTCCATAATAAAAATCCCTTGCATACTCAACAGGTATTTCCTTACCTTCCCTTGATGTATATCTTCCTTTTGTTCTTACAATAACCTTCCCATCTTTATCTTTTACATCCAGTAGAGCATTTTTACATTCTGATTCTTCATAATACGGGTATTCACCACCTTCTTTTCTTCTTATATAGGAACGAAGGGGGCTAACAAGAATATTCTCTTTGCTTCCATATCTAAATAATAAAAAGGATAAACAGCCACCTTTTGCTTTTGAATGGTATATCTCCCAGTATTCTGAAATAATTCTTACACCTTTTTCATCTTCTATATACTCAATTTTTCCCGGTTCCATCGTGTTCCTTTTTAATCAAAAGGCCCTTTTATCCTCTCAAAACCTACTATTTTTTCATCTATCTCTTTCCCATTTATTTTTAAAATCATTTTCAGATTAAATTTACCAGCAGGGATATCTTTGACAAATAAAGGCACTTTAAAATTTCTATCTTTGATACCTGATACCTTCTTTATAAATAAAGATTTATTATTCTGGTCAGTAATGTCAAAAATAATCTCGCATTTTTCTAAAGATAACCTGCCAATATTTAAATACAGATTTAAAGGAATTGAATTTTCTGAGAGATAATATATCGGTAAGAATTCTTTTAAATCAATAAACTTATCCGGGATTTTAAAGTATTTTGTCTTTATATAACAAACTTCTCCTTTTTGATTTTTTATAAATAAACTCAATTTACCATCTCTTTCTTCAATTGAATATCCTAAAGATAGATTTTTTGTCTCACCTGGTTTTATTACAAAATTTGTTCTGCTTGATAATTTCCCATCAGAAAAAGTTTCTCCTGTTAAATCCATCTTATTTTCTGATAAGTTTTTTATAGAAAATTCAATATAGTCATCTCCTATAGATAAGTTACCCCACGAAGTAAAATTCAATTCTAATGTGTATCTATTCCAGTCAAGCGATATACCCTCCAGCACTCCAAATTTATCTGGCTGTGAATTCCCTCCAAATACAGGTGCCCAACTCTGCACTATCCAGTTGTTTGGCTCAAATCTTGTTATGTTAAATCCCCATATCTCTCCTGTATCCTTTTTTAATTCAAGTTCTGCTAATGGTATCTTTGTCTCAACTACCCATCTGTCTTTATATTTCTTTACTGCATACTCTATGCCTGAATCCCATTCCTTCATCTGTTTTGCGTCTTCACACTTCTGGTCAAATATAATTCCTGCTGGATTGATTATATACTGAAAAAATCTTTTTCTTGTAAGTCCTGGGTCTATAAACATCTCTATACAATCATCTCCCCATCCAGCATCCCTCTCTTCCATCTTTTCTGTCATAAGTCCTTCTATATTGTCATCATAACATTCTACTCCTACATAAAAATAGTCCTTATCATAAAATAAATAACAATCTGGCTGGTTTTTTGGCTTCTTCCCTAATAAATCTTTCTTTGCACCCCATGTAATTATAAAGTCAGATATTTTTAGCGAATTTTTCCAGCAATCTTCTTCTAAAACTCCATCTATTTTTACTTTATTCTCTATATATGGTACCTTTCCCTTTGGTAGTTCATCTGAGTTTGCCAGAAAAGGAAAAAAGAAACATAATAACAAAAGTAACCACATCTTCCCTCCCTTCCCTATCTTTCAATAAGTTCATTTAATTCAAGTATTTTTGAAGCAATTTTCCATCTATACTTTTCACATAATTCCTCTGTCCATTCTTTCACATCCGCTCCTACCTCTTCTGGCCTAACCTGTGTTGTGAAATATTTCCTCATATCAACATCTATTTTATTTCTTATCTCTTCAAGTAAATCACCTGCCTCTTTTATAACTTTCTCTGCTCCTGGTTTCTTTATATTCTTACATCTTTCTATTGCTTTTTCCAGTGTTTTTATGTATCTGTAATCATATATCCCTTCTCTCATCTTCTCAAGAGATAAACTCGCTACTGGATAATCATTTGGTCTTGAATAGTAATACATATAATTTGTTTCTGGACTTGCACCATCAAAATCATCATATGGAGAGCAACTTGAACTACCTGACCACTGTAATCTTCCTTTTGCTCCTATCTTCCATATATAAAATCCAGAACTGAACCTTGAAGTGCCAATATTATAAACCCATAGTTCTGTTCCACATTCTCTTATATAATTCAAATTCTCTTCCGTTATAGGAAATGCATAATTGGGACATATAATACTTAAATAAGGAGAAAGAATTTTTTCATAAGGACCATTTACTGAAGCAATTGTTCTTATCCCTGGAACTTCTTTTGCTACCTTCGCTACTTCTCTTGCATGTTCAGCCCCTATTTTACCAACATTACTTGCTTCGTCTTCAATATAAAAAATAATCTCACTCCAGTTTCTCTTTTTACCTTCATCCTTTACAAGTTCAATGGACTTCTTATAACCTTCTTTCCATATATCACTTAATGGCTCTACATTCTCAAATCCTTTTATTAAAAGTGGTTTTTCAGGACCTCTTGAAGTCCTCCATGTGGCCTGAAATCCATACCAAACAATCGGTCTAAATCCAACTTTTGTGGCAATATCCATAAGGTGAGTAAATCCACTATTTTCAAAATTTATAGTTATTGTCTTACCATCTGGAGATGAAATCCACTTTCTCATATCTTCACCAATTGCAATTGTTGTTAAACCATAGTCCCTTAAAAATTTATATCTCCTTTCTTTATGTTTTAATACTTCATCTTCAAATTCTTTCTCTGTAAATGTAGGAACCCAGTAATAATACCAGTAATACTCATTTATACTATCATATATCCCATACGCAATGTCTGTTTCTTCAAGTTTTACAGGCAATACTTTAAGTATTAATGGAATACCTGTGTTACCTACTTCTGACTTTATTTCTATATTGCCTTTGTAATTGCCTTCTTTTGCATCTTCTGGAACTTTAACTGTTATAAAAATCGCTTTCGTTATTCCTTTTTCTATATCTATCTTCTTATCTGTCGGAACAAGCAAATGTGGAACTACAATATATTTATAGCCAGATTCTTTTGCGGATAGATATCTTTCAATATATCTTAACTTTTTTATTTCTATCACACTTGACTTTATTACATCCCCTTTCTCATTCTTTAAATCTGTTGCTTTTATCTCAATGCCTTTTATATCTCTCAATGGGAATATACCAAACATTCCTGTCTTTGCCTCTCCTTTACTTGCCCATAAGCTCACTCCTTTACCTATTGTATCCTGTCTGGGTATCGACTCGGGATATACTAAATCCCACCAGTTCTGACTGAATGTTATATAACCTCTCTTTTCATCCTCCTGGCTGAATTTTGGAAGAGGTGGATTATCCAATACTGGTTTTACTTCTTCAATCAACACACTCCTTTTTCTCTGCTTATTTACAAAATTTATCTCTGCCTCCCCTCTGTTTGCTAATGGGACTGGATATATTATCAAACCATTTAAAGGTATATTTCTACATTGAATATCTAATTTCCCATCTTCTACATTCACCTGGTATGTCTTTTCATTAAACTTCTTTGTTAAATACTTATCCCAGATATTGTCTCCTCTCTTGTAATCATTATTACAGTTTGCATAGAAAAACTCTTCTGAATAAAACCTCTGCCAGGTAATATAATCTTTAAAAACTGAACTATTATTTATAACCACCTCTCTATCCCTTGGATTAATACCACTTCCTAAAGGATATATCGGATAAACTGAACAACCTGCTGTGCTATCTCCAAAAAGTATCCATATCTTATATGCTCCATTTGGCACTTTTATTCTGAAAGTGGCTTCTTTCCCTATTACAAAATCACACCCTAATGGGTCTGGCTTTTTTCTGTCTATACCTAAAATTTTATCTTTACCTATTACCCAGCCATATCCCTTCTCTTCTGTAAACTTCGTCTCAGGTGTTATCCCTGTAAATCCGTCCATAACTATCTGATTTTCTGGTCCAAAATCAAACTTGTAAAGGTCATCACAAAAACTCATCATAGATAAAACAAATAAAAAAATTAAAATCTTCTTCATTCTATCCTCCTATCTATTTTTTATAACAATTGGTAAAAGATACCTCTTGTGCTAAATCTATAATCGGCTCATCTACCCACATACTTCCTTCATAACAAAAAAACTGAACATGAAACATACCATAATATGCCTTTTCTGGCGCCTGAACTATTTGCTCTTTATATACCCAGTCCCAGGAATAAGGATAAGATTCTATTTTGCAGGTTAAATCAGATGTATTTCTTGAAATATAATTACCTTCCTTATCATACCAGTAAATCTGACTTGAAAATATTGGAGCATTACCTGTTGTTGTCTCATATTTTGATTTTGCACAATTACTACCTTTTGTCCAGTATCCAAATCTGTACCTCCAGCCAGGCACTACCCTGAAAACATAAGGAAATCCATCTTTTTTATATCCAGGAAATGGAGTAATTACAATTGGTATATCAGTTCCTTCTTTTCCTATTAGTTTTACTGATTTCTCTCCTTTATAGAAAACCTGCTTGTCAAGTAAAATCCTACCTTCTGAAAATGCTGCTTGCATACTTGCCGAATAAAAATATGGTGTCCTTGCTGGTATCCCTGCTCTCTCCTCTTCTTCAAATCCTATATTTGGAACTAAATTGGCTTCTTTTAAACTTTCATCTACTTTCGCTACTGCCTTCTTTATCTCTTTTGTTGTATCAAAATATAAACGGAACTTCTTATTCGCTTTCTCAGGGTCTTTCTCTCCTTTTACTTTAAATATTATCTTGCCACTTGCATTATCTTTTATATCAAAATCATTTTCCTTTATAAAGTTAAACGGAACTTCTATCTCTTTCTCTCCTTCTACCTCATATAATCTTATTGAACTTTCATCTAAAAATCCTTCTGCTCCAGATACCTTTATCAAATATGTAAAATCAACATATGCCTTCTGTGTTGTATCCCATGGCTGACTTAATACCCCTAACTCCGAATAATAAGAACCGGTATTTTCTGAATATAAACAAATTCTAGAGACAAAAATTAATAATAAGAAAACTCTGAATATCTTACCCATTCTTATCTCCTGTTTTTCAATTTTGATAAGTATATTTACCATAGGTCATATAAAGGTCCTGTAAACTTTTTGCCTCAACATGTCCATCAACAAAAAGACCATTAGCAAATCCACTGTGCCTGAAGTCAACACCATTATTTGATGGGTTTCCTCCACCAGAAACATTTAGAAAAGGCCAGGTATTTACAGAAAAGTTTGTCATATTTCCGGGATATTGGTTATTGTACATCTCTATAAGATATAAAATCTGAGATGGCTTTCTACAGGCATTTATCTTATAACAAAAAGGATTTGTCCCTATATGATATCCTAAATCATAATTAACACCATAACTCGCAATTAAAAACACTGACCTTCCCTGTTTCCACAATTTTAATCGTACCGCATCAGAAGGGCAAAACCATACACCTGCTGTTCTTAGATTTGCATATACTAAATCGGTACTAATCTGACTTTCTGTTTTAGAACCTTGTGGCTTTATATATGGGGTAAGTTTAACCTGAATAAGGTGTGGATTGAAGCCATATATGCTTGACATAGTTTGGTTTGGTGGATAATAACCTTCATAGTCATCACAATACATATGCATTGCAAGTCCAATCTGTTTCAAATTGTTCACACATACTGCTTGTCTTGCCCTTTCCCTTGCCTGGGATAGTGCTGGAAGAAGCATTGCCGCTAAGATGGCAATGATTGCCACCACTACCAGCAACTCTATCAGCGTGAAGCCATGTGGTTTTTGAGATACAATATTCCTATCTATGCTCTTTGAAAATATTATTCTTAACATCTCACACCTCCGTAAAGGTCTTTTATACATACAACACTGCACTTCATCACTCCATCTCTCTACTCTTATCCCTTCTCTTTTCCATCACCCCCTTTCTTTGTATCTGTCTACTTTTTACCACCAATTCCTTAAAAAATCAATATCATTTCCTGCTATAAAATATCTATTTATTAGGAGAGAGTCTTAAAGGTAGCAACCTTGACCTGTCACGGCATCTCCATTCCTTATCCTTTATTAAACTGCTCATCTTTTCCTGTATATCCGGTGTGTCTGTATCTGAAATGCATATATCTATACCTATCTCTTCTCCCTCTTTTCCCTGTATCCCGAGAAACTTAAAAGGAATAAATGCCTCTATATTATACCCCTCTTCTGTCTTCTTGCTCCCTACAAGTATCTTTTCCTTTGAAACAAAATTCTCCGGATGAAAAACATAATATTCTGCTGGTATATCAGTTATTGGGTCTCCTGTGTTTAATAAATTGCCCGGCGAAATCCCTATCTGAAATTGCCCCTCTCCAAATATACCCTTTGCATCAGGTGAGTATTTTGTGTCTATATAAACCTCTATGTGGTCCCCCTTCCATAAATCCTTACCCGTCATATTCTGCACTATCTTATCATCTGTTACCTCAACCCCTATATATAGCCCTTCTGCCCGCCAGCAAATTAAAATTGTCCCTGATAGGTCCTTCTCATCTCTCCATTTGTTCTTTCCATATACTACATCTTCCCCCTTTATCTCATATCTTACAGGAACCATTACCCAGTCAGTTAACTCACCATCTATACTTATTGGAGGGTCTGGCTTTAACGGACATATTATCTCCCCTGAAAACAAAAACGAAACAAAAAATAAAAAAATTATCAGTACCCTCATCTCTTCTCCTTTCTTACTATTGCACAACTCTCATATTCACCTAAATCTACCTTATAGTATGTCTTCCCTTCTTTCTTTACCTTCTCTGTCTCCTTCTTTACCTCTCTGCCTTCTGAATCAAAATAGTGTACCTCTGCTTCTGCATTGTCTCCCCAACCAAAATATCCACTCACCTTCGTTATTATCCGCTCTTTTCCTATGATATACCCTTTATTTATCTCTATCGGTGTTATCGGAAACATATAACTTGTTAATGTGGGATATTCAGGCCAGATTAAATAATAATACCAGTAATATACACATCCATAGTCAAGTGCCTCAAGCATCTTCCTGTATGCATCCTTCTCACTACGCTCTGTTAAATGGTCCCCAAGTGCTATTGGCGTAAATAACTGCGCCCTCGTGCAATTACTTATACTTCCTGTCTCTACAAATCTTGGAACTTTATATTTCAAAATCGTCTCTGTATGTGGATTCCCGTTTATTACAAGTAGTTTCTTCTTCTCATTTAATATCTTCTCTACCATCTTTACTCTCCACGGCTGTGTCAATAGTGTTACTGAACTCTTCAAACGTATTATCTTATGTGTCTGCGGGTCTATATCTGCACTATATCCATCATGTGGCTGCCCATAATGGTATTTTGTACTTGAATATTCAAATTCATCCCAGTAGATTCCATCAAATCCAAACTTATCAATTAAAAGTTCAATCTCTTTTTCCTGGTCCTTACCAAAGGAGTTTTCAAGGGTTGGAAAGAATAAAGGGAGTTCGGGCTTCCCATAATCTGCCTGCTCTCCATTCGGTAATAATGTGATTGCATCTTTATATTTTTCTTTTGCATCTTTTGATGTCTCTATAAAACAATGAAAATATGGTAATACTTTTGTATCTGGCTTTGCTTCTTTTATCCTTTTTATTATCTGTTTAATTGGTTCAGGGTCTGAATTTTGATAGAGTTGAAAATTGTGCATTTCTGCCGCTGCTGTAACAATTACAAAGTAAGCATTTTTATATGTAAAATACTGTTTCAATTCTTCTGGTGTCATATCAACATTAACAAAAACAGGTGGCTTAAACTGATTTAGCCAGCTCTCCGGTATCTTATTTGCTTTCCCTCTATTTGTAAAACTACACTCGCTACCGGGTATTGTAAAATTAACATCAAGGAACCTTCTCATCGCATTAATTACTGAGAAATAATCTTTATCCTCCGATACAAAGATAGTCCATCTTGCCTCATATTCTGTATCTGGCTTTATAACAAGTTCATTATCCGCTATCCCATAAATATTTCCAGCAACAAAATTCTGTATATGAACTCTAAATACATCATCAAGTGGCAAAAATCCTATTGAACCATTATCCGTAATTACTATTGTTGTTGGATTTGCAGGATCAGAAGATACCCCCCTTTTTAGATAAATCCTTAATCCGCCAAGATAGTGCTCTTTAACATTCGGTATTTCTGTCTTATGTCTGACGATAACAGGTAATAACTCATTCGTTTTGTTCTTTATCTTTTCCCTTACTTCAATACACTCTTCATTTCGTTTTATTGTTCTTTCAAGCGTAAATTTTTCTGTTTCTGAATAGAATTTATCTTTTCCAATTTTTATATTCTTTAAGTTTTCTGTTTTATCTTTATCCAACCTTGCCCACATACCATCTGGAAGAGAAAATTCTGATGTGATTATATACGAGTTTCCCTTCAACTCAACCTTTATACAACCCGTATCCTGTATTTCTGCTTTATATTCAATCTGCTTTACCTGTTTTGGTCCAAAATATCCTGAATCATTTGAAAATAATAAACCGGCAAACACGAAAAAAATAAATATTTTTTTCATTTATCCACTCCCCCTTTATTTAGTAATTATCTTACAATCTCCAATTACAAGTTCTTTTAATGGAGACCTATTCATAACCAGTATTATATTCTCGCCATCTTTTAAAATATCTGTTATATCAAACTTAAATCTATATGGGTCATTATCGGGTATATCAACAGGAAAGTAAGAACTATCCTCAGGAGGAATAACAAAGTATGGGGAATAATAAATCCTGAAATTCTGATTACCCACATCATATACTTTCCCATCTGCTGTTGTGAAATTTTTGTTTCTTTCCACTAACCTGTTTACAGTTATTGCCTGCCCATTTAAGTTTATTTCCAGTGCATTCGTATGTCCTGCAAGTTTCTCTGTCCTTAACCTCGCTTTTATATTAAGTATATATCTTTTACCTTCCTCTTTTTTTATGTTGAATCTATAACTCTTTTCACCTTTTACTGGAATTGTTTCTTCTTTTAAATAAGTTATATAAAGTTCTCCCCCTTTTTCCTCCTTTTTTATCTCAGGAAAAACCTTAACATACTTATTTCCCTTACTATCCTCAACCTCTATATAGTAATTTTTTACAGGCAATATCTCTTCTTCTCCTTCACAACCTTCAGATTCTTTTATCAGACCATCCTCACTATAAATTCTGACCTTTTTTATCTCTTCTCCTCCTATCTTATACTTCACCTTTTCTTTTTTAACAGCACTTAAAACAACATCATCATAATAACATTCTCCTTCCTGGTCATAATAGGTTAAATATAAAGTCAGGGACTTTATTGGTTTTGTTATTTCACTTATAAACCTTATTTCTTCCCAGTTATAAATCCCTTTTTGAAATCCCATGCCTGAAAGATATTTACTCTCATCATCTATATATCTAACCTGAATTGAATGGCCTATCCCACCTCCTTCATTTATAGTTCCCTTTGTCTTTATTCTATAGGAAAGATATATATATCCTGGTTCAATAGGCGGGTCAAACCTTATATCCTGAGATATCCCTGCATTTATCCCTCTTTGTCCCTTTATCTTATAACTGAACTTACCTGAAAATTTTTCTTCATCTGTATATAAACCTGTTATATCTGTCTTTTCCCATTTTCCTTCAACCAA
>Ga0123519_10016544_pt1 | contig 10230 bp, 7 predicted proteins | sample YelNatPaOPRAMG02_FD_87396 | JGI IMG/M metagenome (GOLD analysis project Ga0123519, IMG submission 87396) | Hot spring microbial communities from Yellowstone National Park - Yellowstone National Park OP-RAMG-02 (version 2) | ecosystem: Environmental > Aquatic > Thermal springs > Hot (42-90C) ...
AGCCACAGTGCGTGATAATGGCAGGCGCACCAATCCACGAGGCGAAATCCGCCCATCGCTTCAGCTCCTCCACCCGTTGCGCCCTGTACTCGCGCGGCACCAGCCCCAGTGTGATTGGCCCGCGCGTAAAGTTCCACTCGGCGGGGCCACTCCAGCCCGCCCACACCGCGCACACTCTCACGCCGGTCTTCGCCGATTCTTCCACCACGACCCGCGCCACCTCGCGCGTGGCAAGGGAAGGATCCCAGCAGGCAAGCTGGCACACTTTCAGCCCGAACTGCGCGACGTGGTCGAAACACCTGCCTCCGTTGGTCAGGCTGTTGATGACGCCAATCTCCATGAGTCCGCTCCTCCTTTCTGCAGTACACCGTTTGCTTCGCGCCAGCGTCGGCGATTTCCTGCCGTACGGGTATAATCGGCATGGTGAAACAGATGCGAACAGTATACTTAGACCACGCCGCTACCACACCGATAGACCCTGAAGTGCGCGAGGCGGTCGCGCGGGCGATGGCAGAGTGCTGGGGCAACCCCTCCAGCCTGCACTTGTTCGGGCGCAAGGCACGCGACCTGCTGGACGAGGCGCGGGTAACCGTGGCGCACGCGCTGGGCTGTCTCGACGCGGAGGTTTTCTTCACTTCCGGCGGCACCGAAGCGAACAATATGGCGATTTTCGGCGCGGCGCGGGTGGCTCCGCCGCATCAGAGGCACCTGATTACTACTGCCATCGAGCATCACGCGATACTGCACGCCTGCCAGCGGCTACAGCAAGATGGCTGGGAGGTTACCTATCTGCCGGTGGACTCTACGGGCATGGTAGACCCCGATGACCTGCGTCGTGCGCTGCGAGAGGATACCTGGCTGGTGAGCGTCATGCACGCCAACAATGAGATAGGCACCCTGCAACCCATCCGCGAAATCGCTGCCATCTGCCGCGAGCGAGGAGTATGGCTGCACAGCGATGCGGTGCAGACGTTCGGGCTGCTGGATATGAACGTAGAAGAACTGGGCGTGGATATGCTTTCTGTCTCGGCACACAAGTTATATGGTCCGAAGGGCGTTGGGGCACTGTATATCCGTGGAGGGGTCAAGATTGCGCCTCTTCTGGTAGGTGGCTCGCAAGAGCGCGAACTGCGTGCGGGCACGGAGAACGTGCCGGGCATCGCCGGTTTCGCCAAGGCAGTGGAGCTGAGCCGCACACATCATTTCGCGGCGTGGCAGCAGATTTGGCAACTGCGGGAGCGGTTGCGCACACGCCTGCAGGATTTGGTGCCGGATATACAGGTGAACGGACATGTTCAGCAGTGCCACCCGGGCATCCTCAGCGTTACCTTCGATGGCGTTTCGGCAGAGAGCCTGCTGATTGCGCTGGACCGGCATGGGGTCGCTGCCTCCGCCGGGGCGGCGTGCAGTGCAGGGTCTATTGAGCCGTCGCACGTGCTGCTTGCGCTGGGCATGGGTGAAGAGCGGGCGATGAGCACCGTTCGCTTCAGTCTGGGCAGGGGCAACACGCCAGACGAGGTAGATTTCGCGGCGGAGGTCATCGAGGCAGAGGTTGCCCGCCTGCGTAGCAAAACTACCGCATCCGGAGGACGGGTTTACAGCCCAGCGGAAGCCTCGCCTTCCAGATAGCCGTGATGTATCGTTTGCAGGACGAACCCCTAGCTGAGCGGAGAACACCCGTCCGCAGGACTTATCCGCATCCTTCCAGAAATGATTCTCACCAACCTGCCTTTGGGAGAAACAGCCGATGGGAGAGACCTTAACACATCGCGAACGCTGGTTGAGGACGTTCCACTACGAGCCGGTAGACCACGTGCCCGACGAGGAGTTCGGCTACTGGACGGAGACATACACCGAGTGGCACAAACAGGGCTTACCTGAATGGGTGGACGAAGAGTGGAAGGCGAATCAGTTCTTCGGTTTCGCACCGCGCGGAGGCGTGCCGATTAACTTGGGACTGATACCGCCGTTCGAAGCCAAAGTGCTCGAAGAGACCGACCGATACCGCATCCAGATCGACGGGACAGGCGTGAAAAGCATTGTGTACAAGGATGGCACGTCCACCATCCCACACTACCTCGAGTTCCCCATCAAAAGCCGGGAGGACTGGCTGGAGTTCAAGAAACGCCTGGACCCCGATGACCCGCGTCGCTATCCCGCCGACTGGGAGCAGTGGAAGCAATCAGTGGCAAACCGCGACTATCCGCTGGGGGTGTACTGCGGCAGCCTGTTTGGCTGGATTCGCGACTGGATGGGTTTCGAAGGGGTCTCTTATGCCTGTGTAGACCAGCCGGACCTGGTGGAAGAGATTATGGAACATCTCACGGAGATGGCATTGACCGCTATCCGCAAAATCCCCGCCGATGTAGAACTGGACTACGCTTCGTTCTGGGAGGATATGGCGTTCAACAAGGGACCCATCATCTCGCCGAAACTGTTCCGCCAGTGGATGACGCCCCGGTACAAACGCATCACGAACGCCCTGCGCGACCGATTCGGGATAGACATCGTGTATGTGGACTGCGACGGCAACATCCTGCAGCTGGTGGAGCATTGGCTGGCAGGCGGCGTAAACGTGATGTTTCCGCTGGAAGTGCGCGGTGGTTCTGACCCCGTGCTGATTCGGAAGAAGTTCGGCAAGTCAGTGCTGTTGATGGGAGGGGTGGACAAGACACAGCTGATAGCGGGCAAAGAGGCGATTGTCCGAGAACTGGAACGCCTGAAACCGCTGGTGGAAGAGGGCGGATACATCCCGCACGTCGACCATCGGTGCCCGCCCGACGTCACTTACGAGAACTACCTGTTCTATCTGGAGACGAAGCGCAAGATGTTTGGTATTCCCGATCCACCAAACTGGGAAGAGGTGAAAGCGACGCTGCGCAAGTAGCGGTCCGGAGGGTCACGCTCCACCGTGACCCTCCCTCAAAACGGGTTACTTCCCCGACGCCCGACACGGGGATCCGTCCTCTGAGGTCACATTCTCCCCTGCAATATGCTATACTAAAGGAGGGAAACTCACCGCAGGAGTTGCGGAATGACCTGGCATCATACCACCGTCATCGCCGTTCGGCGCAATGGACAGGTAGCCGTCGCCGCCGATGGGCAGGTCACTTACGACCAGACTGTGTTGAAACATACCGCGCGTAAAATCCGCCGTATGTATCACGACCGCGTCCTGGCTGGATTCGCTGGAGCGGTCGCCGACGCGCAGGCACTGGCAGACCGTTTCGAAGCCAAGCTGGAAGCCACGAACGGCAACCTGCGCCGGGCGGCGGTGGAGTTTGCCAAAGAGTGGCGCACCGACCGAATCCTGCGCCGTCTGGAAGCGATGATGATTGTCGCGGACCGTGAGGACCTGCTACTCATTTCGGGTGATGGCAACGTGATTGAGCCCGACGATGACGTGCTGGCTATCGGCAGTGGAGGGGCGTACGCTGCCGCTGCAGCGCGTGCACTGATGCGGCACACTTCTCTGTCCGCAAAGGAAATCGCACTGGAATCCATGCGCATTGCGGCGGAGCTGTGCATCTACACCAACGACAAAGTACAGTGTGAGAGCATCGAATGACCCGTGTGGAGGAGTTCAACATGGAAGAAGATTTGACGCCCCAGCGGATTGTGGAGGAACTGGACAAATACATCATCGGGCAACAGAAGGCAAAACGCGCCGTCGCTATTGCCCTGCGCAACCGCTATCGCCGCAAACGCCTGTCCGAAGACCTGCGCGAAGAGGTTATCCCCAAAAACATCCTGATGATTGGTCCCACCGGCGTCGGTAAGACGGAAATCGCACGGCGCATCGCCCAGCTGGTCAAGGCTCCGTTTCTGAAGGTAGAAGCCACCAAGTTCACTGAAGTGGGGTACGTCGGGCGTGACGTGGACTCGATGATACGCGACCTCGTGCAGACGGCGGTACGCATGGTGGAGAGCGAAAAGATAGAAGAGGTGCGTGCCCGTGCGGAAGAGATAGCCATTGAGCGCATCGTGGACAGGCTCATGCCGCGTCGAGCGCGGCGCGGTTTCCAGTCCGGCACGCCTTTCGAACGCCTGTTCCGTGCGCTCTACGAGGAGGAGTATAAGGAGGAAGAGGAAGACACGTCTCTGGCGGCAAAGGAACGGCGAGAGCGCGAACGCCGGATGCGCGAGAAGCTGATGGAACGGGTGCGCAGCGGCACGATGGACGATGAAAAAATAGAGATCGAGGTGGAACAGTCCGGTCCGCCCATGCCGTTTGTGCAAGTATTCGGTCCGCAGGGCATGGAGGAGATGGGTCTGGACCTGCCCGATATGCTGCGGGGGATGATGGGGGGACGGCGGCGCACCGCACAGGTGACCATCCGCGAGGCGAAGCAGATACTCACGCAGGAAGCTGCCCGCGAGCTGATTGACCGTGAGCAGGTGGTGAGCGAAGCCATCCAACGTGCGGAGGAAAGCGGGATTATCTTCATCGACGAACTGGATAAAATCGCCGGACGTGAACAGGGCTACGGTCCCGACGTGTCGCGCGAGGGGGTACAGCGTGACCTGCTGCCCATCATCGAAGGCTCTACCGTGATGACCAAGTTCGGCGCGGTGCGCACCAACCATATCCTGTTCATCGCCGCAGGAGCGTTCCACGTCTCCAAACCCAGTGACCTCATCCCCGAGCTTCAGGGACGTTTGCCCATCCGCGTGGAACTCGACAGCCTGACCGAGCACGATTTTGTACGCATCCTGACCGAACCGCAGAACGCTCTGGTGAAGCAGTACAAAGCCCTGCTGGCGACAGAGGGAGTAGACCTGCAGTTTACCGACGACGCTATCCGCGAAATCGCCGCCATCGCTGCGCAGGTCAACAGCAGCAGCGAGAACATCGGCGCGCGCCGATTGCACACGGTGATGGAGCGAGTGCTGGAAGACATCTCCTTCCGCGCCAGCGAGCTGGCTGGACAAACGGTGACCATCACCGCCGAGTATGTGCGCGAGCGGCTGGCAGACGTGCTGCGCAGCGAGGATTTGAGCCGGTATATCCTGTAATTTTAACTCGACAAGGAGGAGAGGGAGGTTCACCATGAAAGTCAGTGTGATTGGGGGTGGGGGGCGAGTTGGCTCCAACACCCTGTATGCTCTGCAGATGGGCGGTATCGCAAAAGAACTGGTGGTGATCGACGTTGCCCGCGAGATGGCGGAAGGAGAGGCTTTAGACCTGCGGCACGGCGCCTCACTGTCCGCGCCACAGAAAATCACTTTCGGCGGCACCGAGGCGGCAGAAGGATCAGACATCGTCATCATCACCGCCGGGTTGCGACGCAAGCCTGACGAAAGCCGCCTCGACCTGATCAACCGCAACGTGTCCCTGTTCCGCAGCATTCTGAATGAATTGCGGCAGGTGAATCTACCGGAACACGCCGTGCTGCTGGTGGTGTCTAATCCGGTAGACATCCTGACGTATCTGGCGGTGAAAGAGTTTACCCTGCCGCCGCAACAGGTCATTGGTCTGGGCACGGTGCTGGATACCGCTCGATTCCGTTCGCTGTTGGCGGAGCATTTCGGTGTGGCGGCAACCGACATGAAGGTGCTTATCCTTGGCGAGCATGGTGACAGCATGGTGCCCGTGTGGTCAAGCGCAGCCGCCAACGGTGTGCCGCTGCAGAGTCTACCCGGTTATGACCCTGTGAAGGTACAGGAGATTTTCGACTTCACCAAGAAGAGCGGCGCGGAAGTGATTCGCCTCAAAGACGGTGCGGGCTATGCCGTGGGGCTGGCGATACGGGAGGTCGTACACGCCATTCTGCTCGACACCAGACAGATTTTACCCGTCTCCACCCCGCAGACGGGTCTTTACGGCATCAGCGATGTGTGCCTCAGCGTGCCCACTATCGTTGGGCGTCGGGGGGTCATACAGCAAATTGAGATGCAGTTGACCGAAGAGGAGCTGCAGGCACTACAACGCTCGGCGCGTGCGCTCAAAGAGACTCTGGCGCAGGTGATGTAACTTAGAGGCGGGGGTTTATCCTCCGCTCAGTCATTCCGATAATAAACACTATGAACAAGAACACGCTGCTGGAAGACCTCAAAGGGCTTGTTGTGCAGGCAGGTGAGCTGGCGCGCCGACTGGCGGATGACTTCACGCTGGAAACCAAAAGCGACGATTCGTTCGTCACCAGTGCGGACCGCGCGGTGGAGAGTTACCTTCGTGAACACCTTGCTCGTCTCCTGCCGGAAGCGGGGTTTTTCGGGGAGGAAGAAGGCTTTACCAACCGCCACGCCCGTCTGCTGTGGGCGATCGACCCCATCGACGGTACCAGCAACTTCGTGTTCGGTATTCCGCTGTGGGGCGTATCGGTGGCACTGGTCGAAGACGAGGACTGCCGCCTTGGCGTTATCTTTCTGCCTGTTCTGGGTGAGCTTTATTGGGCAGAAGCGGGTGGGGGTGCATATCTTAACGGAAAACGCATTGTGGCGGTAGACAGCGAGGAGTTTACCTCGGAAGACGTTATCTGTTACGCCAGCGATGCGGTAACCGCTGACCTGCTCAGTACCATGCCGGGCAGACCCCGCTGTTTCGGCAGTGCGGTGGTGAAGCTGGCGTGGACTGCTGCTGGGCGCGTGCGAGGAGCCATCTCGCTGGGTAAGCTGTACGACCTCGCGGCTGGACTGCTTCTCTGCCGTGAGGCTGGCTGCCAGACGCGCTATCTGTCGGGGCAAGAGTGGCGCCTGCAGCACTTGCTGAGTGGGGCTGCCCTGCGCGAACCGATTCTGACCGCACCACCAAAAACGATGCAGGCGATTTTCAGCCTGCTTGACAAGACTTCATGAGAGGAAATATACGATGGCGTGTGATGAACCGGTGCAGACTTTCAAGAGCACCTCGGACGTGATGCAATCGCTATGCTGGCATGTGCGCTACTCGCTGGGCAAAACCGGCGAGGGACTTTCCAAACACGAAACATTTACCGCCGTGGCGCTGGCGTTGCGCAATCGCATTATCGACCTGATGATTGAAACCGAGAGGCGGTACCAGCAGAAGGATGTCAAACGGCTGTACTACCTGTCGCTGGAGTATCTTATTGGGCGATCGCTCACCAACAACCTGATTAATCTGGGGTTGTACGACCTCTTCCGCGACGCGTTACTGCAGCAGGGGGTTGACCTCGAAGAGATCGAGGAGACCGAGAGCGACGCCGCATTAGGCAATGGTGGGCTGGGCAGGCTTGCCGCTTGCTTCCTCGACTCGCTGGCGACGCTGGGGATGCCCGGCTACGGATACGGCATTAACTACGAGTACGGCATCTTCAAGCAGGAGATCCATCACGGCTATCAGCACGAGAAGCCCGATAAATGGTTGAAGGGAATGTCGCCATGGCTCATCGAACGCTTCCAAGAGCGGTTTTTCATCCCCATCTATGGACGCATCGAGCATACCGTAGACAGCAACGGTCACTACCAGCCCCTGTGGGTGGACTGGAAGCTGATTGTGGGCGTGCCTTATGATATGCCCATCGTGGGATATGGCGGAAAGACGGTCAATGTGCTCCGCCTGTTCTCGGCACGCTCCTACCACGAGTTCGATATGCAGATATTCAACAGCGGCGACTATATCAGCGCGGTGGAGCAGAAAATCGCATCCGAGACCATCTCCAAGGTGCTGTATCCTTCCGACTCGATAGCGGCGGGAAAGGAACTGCGATTGACGCAAGAGTACTTCCTCGTGGCGTGTGCCCTGCGCGACATCGTGCGCCGCTACACCCAGCACCACGACACCTTTGACGAGTTTCCTCACAAGGCGGCGATACAGCTTAACGATACGCATCCCGCTTTAGCCATCGCCGAGCTGATGCGCATTCTGGTCGATGAGAACCATCTGCCCTGGGAACACGCGTGGCAGATTACCGAACAGACCTTCGGCTACACCAACCACACGCTGATGCCGGAAGCGCTGGAAAAATGGCCCGTCGCCCTGTTCGAAAAGCTGCTTCCCCGTCACCTGCAGATTATCTACGAAATCAACCGCCGTTTTCTGGAGCATGTCATGTGGCTCTATCCGGGCGATACGGAGAAGCTGCGGCGTGTCTCCATTATTGAAGAGGGTGAGCAGAAACAGGTGCGGATGGCACATCTCGCCATTATCGGCAGCCACTCGGTGAACGGCGTGTCCAAACTGCACAGCCAGCTGATTACCACCTCGCTGGTGCCGGACTTTTACGACCTGTTCCCGCACAAGTTCAACAGCAAGACCAACGGCGTCACCCCGCGCCGCTGGCTGAAGCTGGCAAACCCGCGATTGAGCCAGCTCATCGATAACACCATCGGTAACAAGTGGATCACCGACTTGAAGCGATTGCGCTTTCTGGAACCGTTTGCCGATGAGCCGACGTTTCAACAGCAGTTTCGACAGATTAAACAGCTGAATAAGCTGCGTCTGACCCACCTTATCCGCGAAACGACAGGAACCACTGTGCCACCCGATAGCCTGTTCGACGTGCAGGTCAAACGCATCCACGAATATAAACGGCAGCTGCTCAACGTCCTGCATATCATCTATCTCTATTTAGGCATTGCCGAAGAGCAACGGTACCCCACCGTTGCGCGCACCTTCATCTTCGCAGGGAAAGCCGCGCCCGGCTATTGGGCTGCCAAGAACATTATCAAGCTTATCAATAACGTGGCATCGGTGGTCAACCACGACCACCGGGCGAGGGACTACCTGCGTGTGGTATTCTTGCCGGATTACCGTGTGTCACTGGCAGAGGTGATAATCCCCGCTGCCGACCTGAGCGAGCAAATCTCCACCGCAGGCATGGAAGCGTCAGGAACTAGCTGCATGAAGTTTGCCATGAACGGTGCGCTGACCATCGGCACGTTGGACGGCGCGAACATTGAAATCATGGAAGAGGTGGGCGCAGAGAACATCTACATCTTCGGGCACACCGCCGAACAAATCCGCGAGATGCGGCGGGAAGGCAGCTACGACCCGCGTGCGCTCTACGAATCGAACCCCATCATCCAGCGCGTGATGGACACCTTCCGCACGGATCTGTTCTGCCCACACGAACCCGGACTCTTCCGCTGGATATTCGACAGCCTGGTGCATCACGGCGATTACTACTTCCACCTTGCCGACCTGCCTTCGTACATCGAGACGCAGGAACGGGCAGCTCAGGATTACCGCCAGACTGAGGTGTGGACGCGCAAAGCCATCCTGAACGTCGCCCGCATCGGCAAGTTTTCCAGCGACCGCACCGTGCAGGAGTACGCCCGCGACATCTGGTACATCAAACCGGTCAGCAAGACCTAGGGGCTGAACTCTGTGCCCGCCCCGTGGGATAGGGGGCTACCACCGGAGGTTGCTCGACACCCCGTGAGAGGAACCACACTACCTGCGGGTCGTAGTAGCGCGCCCACGTGCAGCAGCCCCGCATCGCCGTCACTGAAGAGCCTGCGCGGTGGACAGAACCGACCCCAAATTGGTCATCACAGTACTCCACCAGAAAGCCATCAACGCGATACCAAAACGCCCGAACCGCTCGTACAGCATCAGGGCAGGTATTACCCAAAAAGCAGAAAACCTCAGCATCGCTAGTACCTGCTCGGGTTCCCACCAGCTGTTAGGGGTTGAAAAACTTACCAGTAAAGCAAAAGCGAACGCCGGCACAGGAGGTAGGCTGGAACGAGCGCCTCCATAAGCCAGCACCACCATTAGCAGTACCAAACTGACGTCCCGCACCAGAAGGTCAACCATAACCTCCGTAACAGCAAGCCGATTGAGCGAGCCTGCCTCGCGAATCAGTGTGGAAAGGGCATGAGGAACCGCCCACAGAGGCTGCGACACCATCCATGCACCATGTGCAACCAACAACATCACCGCAACCGCTGTTAGCCAGTTCAACTTGACAGGTGTAAAGTGAACGCTACACCAGTGCTTCCGCAAGAGCAACACGACACCAGCGGACAGCGTACCGAATAGCAAAAGGTTATAGATGTTGTCCGAAAGGTGCTCTTGAACGTAGGCGATGGGATATGGAGCACCAGACACAATGATGCTAGCGAGCCAGTGGTAGGGCAGAGCCAGTACCGACACCACCAGCGGTAGTGTCACCGCCGCGAGTATGGCGGAAGAGCCTGTCTGTCGGCTCAGCCTCCACCCATACAGGAATATTGCCACAGGCAGCGCCAAGCACCACAAACGAAACCTGAAGTAGCGTCGAGAAGCATCCGACCATAGCGCCGAGCGATAGTCTCCCTCCTGCC
>Ga0123519_10016545_pt1 | contig 10229 bp, 8 predicted proteins | sample YelNatPaOPRAMG02_FD_87396 | JGI IMG/M metagenome (GOLD analysis project Ga0123519, IMG submission 87396) | Hot spring microbial communities from Yellowstone National Park - Yellowstone National Park OP-RAMG-02 (version 2) | ecosystem: Environmental > Aquatic > Thermal springs > Hot (42-90C) ...
GCCCAGCGCGTCGAGCAGGCACTGAAGAAGGCCCCGGCGTCGTTGGCGGACTTGATCAAGGAATACGCCCAGGCATCCCAGCCGTGGTGTCTCCTGGACACCTGCCACCGGCACATGGAGAGCCGGTGGCACAACTTCGAGCCGCACGGCGGAGACGACGAGAACCTGGAGAAGCTGATCATCAGGGCTCGGCAGCGATACGTGGCCGTCGGGTCCGAGGTCGCACGGGTGTTCGTCAGACGCTTGGGGGAGGGGTTCCCGGGCAAGGGCGTCACCCGCCAGCGAGATATCTTCGAGAAGTACGTGAAGCCCGTGCTGGGCAAGGAGAAGGTCGCCTACGTGTGGGTGGATGCGCTTCGGTTTGAGATGGGCAGGGAACTTGCGCGGCTGTTAGGTGATGACTTCGAGGTCGAGGTTCAACCCGCGCTTGCAGCCGCGCCCACCGTGACGGAGATCGGCATGGCGGCCTTGCTGCCCGGCGCGCACGAAACCGCCAGGGTGGTGACGGCTGGCGGCGGAAGGCTGGCCCTGGAGATCGGCGGCAGCGTGATCAAGGACCGCAAGGACCGCGTGGCGCACCTGAAGGAACGTGCGGGCGTGGAGGTGTTCGACGCCAGGCTGGACGAGCTGCTGCCAAAGCCCAAGAAGAAGGTGCGCGAGGGCATCGGCAGCGCCCGGTTGATCCTGGTGACCTCGCAGGAGATCGACGATCTTTGCGAGCAGGACAACATCACGCAGGCTCGACGGCAGATGGACGGCGTGCTGAACGACCTGCGACGCGGGATTCGCGTCCTGGCGGAGCTGGGCGTCGAGCGGATTGTGTTGGCCTCGGACCACGGGCACCTCTTCGCCGAGGAGTTGAGCGAAGACATGAAGGTGGAAGCGCCGGGCGGCCAGACCGTGGACCTCCACCGCCGCGTGTGGGTGGGCCGCGGCGGCCAGGGGGACGACGCCACGCTGCGCATGCCGCTGAGCGCGCTGGGCATGGAAGGCGAATTCGACCTGGCGACGCCCCTGACGTTCGCATGCTTCAAGTGCAAGGGCGGGGCCAGGGCGTACTTTCACGGCGGGCTTTCCCCACAGGAGGCCCTTGTCCCCCTCCTGGTCCTGAAGCCGCTGGCGAAGCCAGCCGTCCGGGTGCCCGCAGGGATTATCTGGCAGCTTCTGCCGGGCAGCCAAAAACTTACGACGCGGTTCTTCTCCGTGCAGGTGACGGGCGCGAGCGAGGGGCTGTTCGACGTAGAGCCGCCGAAAGTCCGCATCGAACTGCGGGCGAAAGGCAAGGCCATCTCACGGGCCGTGAGCGCGTCCTACGGATTTGAGGAATCAACAGGCGATGTGGCGCTCCAGAGAGACGATTCCGACCCGAAGAAGGTCGCCTCCAACACGGTCACGCTGATGGTGATGGAGGAACCGGGCCAGAAGACCGTCGGATTGCACCTGCTTGACGCCGCGACGGGGGCTGAATTGTCCAGGCTGGAGAAGATAGAAGTGGCCATCGCCATGTAGAGGTAGAACGATGCCCAAACTGGATCGCAAGGCAACAAGCGTTTTCGCCGGCAAGGTGGTGCGCAAAGACCTTGTCCGCAAAGTGAAGGTCGGCGTGAACGTGCCGATCTTCGTGCTGGAGTATCTGCTGGGCAAGTACTGCGCGACCGATGACGCGGCCGCTATCGAGGCGGGCCTCCGCGTCGTCAACTCGACCATAGCATCGAACTTTGTGCGGCCCGACGAGGCCAACAGGGTTCAATCGATGGTCAGGGACAAGGGCAAGCACACACTCATCGACAAGGTGAAGGTCCGTTACCTTTCCGATGACGACAAGCATTGGGCCGAGCTGGTCAACTTCGGCCATAAGTTCGTCCATGTCCCGGAGCATTTTCTACGCGAGTACGAGCGGTTGCTCATGGGCGGCATCTGGGCCCAGGTTGAGATAAGGCATCAGTACGACGAAGAGGCAAAGGGCAAGAGAAGCCCGTTCTGGATTGATTCGCTGAAGCCGATTCAGATCGCCACCTTCGACCTGGCGGAGTATCGCCGATGCCGTGGCGAGTTCTCTACGGACGAGTGGTTGGATCTGCTGCTCCGCACCATCGGCCTTGAGCCGTCTCACTTCAGCCGCCGACTGAAGATGCTGTTTCTGGTGCGAATGATCCCGCTTTGTGAACACAACTACAACCTCGTCGAGCTGGGGCCCCGTGGAACAGGCAAGAGCTATGCCTACCAGGAGCTGTCGCCGTACACCATCCTCCTCACGGGGCCGACCACGGTGCCGAATCTGTTTTACAACATGGCTACGGGCAAGATGGGTCTGGTGGGCATCTGGGATGCTATCGCTTTTGACGAGGTGGCCGATCTCCAGAAGATGCAGAAGGAGGTGGTCACGACCCTGAAGACGTACTGCGAGTCTGGGACCTTTGCCCGCGGCAAGGAAACCCTAACGGGCATGGCCTCGGTGGCGATGTTCGGAAACACCAGTCAGGCGGTGGACGTCATGGTCCGCTCTTCGCATCTCTTCCTGCCGATGCCGGACGTGATCCGCGAGGATATGGCCTTCCTGGACCGGCTGCATTTCTACGTGCCTGGATGGGAAATCCCGAAGATGCGGGTGGAGTTCTTCACCGACCACTACGGATTCGTGGTTGACTACTTCGCCGAAGCCCTCCGGGAACTGCGCAAGCACAACTTCACGGAGGCCACAGACCGGTTCTTCTCCTTGGGCTCGCACCTGAACGCCCGTGACGTCAAGGCGGTACGCAAGACCGTATCGGGGCTGATAAAGATCATCTATCCCCACGGCGAGTTCACACGAGACGAGCTGGCCGAACTGCTTGAGCTGGCCATTGAGGGAAGACGCCGCGTCAAGGAACAGCTGAAGAAGCTCGGGCCATTTGAGTATCACCAGACGTCGTTCTCCTACATAGACCACGAGACGCGTGAGGAGCGATTCGTGGGCGTGCCGGAGCAGGGCGGGCGAGACATGATTTCCAGCGACCCCCTTGCGCCTGGCTGCGTCTACACGGCCTCGGTGGACGATCAGGGAAGAGTCGGCTTGTACCGCCTGGAGGTGGGCTGTTCGTCCGGGACGGGGAAGCTTCGAATCGCTGGGGGCATCGATGGCGCAATGCGAGAGTCAATACAGCGGGCCTTTGCGTATCTGGCCGCCCAGAAAAGCAAGATAGGCCTGGGGCAGCAACTAGACTCAACTGATTTCCACGTCGAGGGCATCGACCTGCTTGGCAACCATGTTCCGTGCGAGGCCGGCATTGCGCTCGTCGTGGCCGTATACTCGGCGCTCAAGAAGCAGTCCGTCTTGGCCGGACTTCTCGTTCTCGGGGACCTAAGCATCCAGGGGAACATCAAGTCGCTCCGCTCGCTGGCGGAGCCTCTTCAGGTCGGCATGGACAACGGCGCACGGCGCGCCCTGATACCCCTGGAGAACAAGCGGAACTTCCTTGACGTATCCGGCGACATCATCGAGCGCGTCGACCCGATCTTCTTCTCCGACCCCATGATGGCGGCCGTGAAGGCGCTCGGGATGACATAGGGGACAAACGCGCCCCGTTTCGTTGGCCGCAGATGACCTTTTGGCAGTAGCAGGGCTCGAAGATTTCGCTAACGCTTGCCACGATAGGATGGAGGCCTTCGCAAAGACGGAACGAATCCTCGGCCCAAAGTAGGTGGCATACACCATATTCCCACATTGACTCTATCAAGGCAGGGACGCCGCTGGTCTATTCACGGCCTACAACAAGCGGCGAGGGCTCTTCGAGCGGATCAAAACTGGCTGGGGCACGTACTTCCGTAGAATGAGCGACTACGACGGGGCTAACCCAAGTTACGTTGTTCGGCGGTGATTTTCGAGATTCTCGGGGGGCGAGGATGGCGGAAGCCCGAGGATTGGAAGGGATCGGGTGTGGAAACGCGTTGTAGTGAAGACCTTCTTGCTTGATTTTCGCCTTAGGCGTGCGGAGCGAACACGCTTGCCAAGCGTGGATACTCGCGGGAGGGACGCCCGCAGTGTTTGCAGGTGTGCATTGCGTTGGTGGTGACCACCGAGGGGATTCCCCTGGGTTAGGAGGTCTTCGCCGGCAAGCGCACCGACGTGACGACGGTGGAAGAGATCATGGAGGCGATGGAGAAGAAGTACGGTCGTGCCCAGCGGGTCTGGGTGATGGACCGAGGGATGGTGAGCGAAAAAAGCTGAAGTTCCTGGGGGATCGCGGGGGCCAGTCCATCGTGGGCACGCCGCGTGCGATGCTGCGGAAGTTCGAGGAGCCCCTGGTCACGCAAGATTGGCAGGAGGTGCCAGCGGGCGTCGAGGTGAAACTGGTGCCGGGTGCGGAGGGCACGGAGAGGTTCCTCCTGGCCCGCAGCGTCGATCGGCGGCAGAAGGAAGCGGCGATCCATCGGCGTTTTGTGGAGCGTTTCGAGGCGGCACTGGGGAAGATGCAGGCCGAGGCCGCCAGCGGCCATGGGAAGGACCTGGAAGTGGCGAACCGACGCTTGGGACGATTACAGCAGAAGTGCTGGCGTGCGTCGGCGGCCTTGGAGGTGACGATTCGCGCATTGGAGGAATCCCAGGGCCAAGCGCGGTTGGAGGTCTCTGGGAAACGCAACGCGGCGGGGAGCGAGTGGGCCGCGCTCAGCGAAGGCTCCTACCTCTTGCGGACCAACTTGAGGGAGACCGCCCCGGCAACGCTCTGGAAGCGGTACATTCAGTTGACCGAGGCGGAATGGGCCTTCCGCATTACCAAGGACGAACGGGAAATCCGGCCCATCTGGCATCAGACGACCGACCGGGTGCTGGCCCCCATCCTCGTCTGCTTCCTGGCTTCCGTCTTGTGGAAGCCATTGGCCCAGGGGATGCGGCGTGCCGGCCTCGGAGACGCCCCGCGAACGCTTCTGGAGGGGTTCGCCAAGATCAAAAGCGGCGACGTGGTGCTGCCGACACAAACCAAGGAGGGCCAACCGGGCAAGACGATCCGGCTTCGCTGCCTGACCGAACCCGATCCTGCCCAGAAGGTCCTCCTCCACCGCCTGGGCATCCACCTGCCCCGCCGCCTGAGACGGATCGACGAGGCCATAGCAAATGTAGTGAAGACTCAGGCCTGAAATTGAACCTAAGTCCTTATGCGATGCCGTTTCAGACCCTCGAACTGCGTAACTTGGGCTAGGCGCCGCTCACGATGGCGGGCAGCAACCCCTGGAGTTCTCGATCTCTGCCGCCCGTGCCAGGTCAGCCTGAATCTGCGGCACTTCCGAAAAGCAGTTGTCCAAGCACGAGAGCAGCTTCTTGTGAAAGGCCGTCTGCGCGGGCGTGATCGAGTAGTAACACCAAAGCCCTGACTTGCGGGCTGTCGCCAGTCCGGCCTTGCGCAAGTAGGCCAGGTGTCGGGAAACCTTCGGTTGCGGCACCTGGAGGATCTCAACGATGTCGCCGACGCAAAACTCTCTCTTGTGCAGGAGGCACAGAATCCGCAGTCGAGTGCGGTCGGAGAATGCCCGAAACATCAGGTCAACGCGGTTGGATACTTCGGTCTGCTTCATGTCTGCACCCCGTTTCAACACGAGTTCGCATCGTCAAGCTGCGGCATGCCGACCCTTTTGCCCTGGCTTCTCGGAGACGATGACCCCACGGTCCAGCCTCAGTATCCTCTTGGCGCGCTCCGCCGCCCGGGGGTCGTGCGTCACCATGACGATCGTCCGGCCCTCGCCATTGACCTCCTCCAGGAAGTCGATTACCTGGCGGCTCGTCTCCGGGTCCAGGTTGCCGGTGGGTTCGTCGGCCAGGATGACCGCAGGATCATTGGCGAGCATCCGAGCCAGCGCCACCCGCTGTTGCTGACCGACGCTCAGTTCGCTCGGCTTGTGGTGGAGCCGGTCGCCCAGCCCGACGCGCTCTAGGAGGGCGGCCGCTCGGTCCTTTTGCTCCTCCTCGTCGGCGTTGGACAGGAAGAGCGGAACCTGGACGTTCTCCAAGGCCGACAGGTACGGCACCAGATTGAACGTCTGGAACACAAATCCGATCTTCTGCTTGCGCAATTGAGCACGGGCATTGGCATCCAGGTCGTAGATCGACTGGTCGTCCCACAACACCCGACCGCCGGAAGGCGATAGCATTCCACCCAGCATCAGAAGCAGAGTGCTCTTGCCGCTGCCACTGGGACCGACAACGGAAACGAAGTCTCCGTCACGGATTTCGGCATTCGCCCTGTTCAACGCCGTCACGAGTTGTCCACGATGGGGGTAAGTCTTGGTGACATTTTCCATTTTCAACATCACTCAGATCTCCTGGAAAGTGGCGCAAGGATCGAGGTGGGCCGCCCGTCGGGCGGGAAAGTAACTGGCCACCAGCGCAATCGCCACAGAGAGGCCCACCGCCAGCAAGGCCAACATCGGCATAGGCAACACCATGACGCCGGCTAGCTTCGGGCCGAGCACGACTGCCAGGATCGTGCCGAGCACGTAGCCGCCGATCCCACCGGCCACCCCCAGGATCAGGGCCTTCAGCAGGAATATCCGCAGCACCAGCCCGGAGTTGGCCCCTAGCGCCATCAGCGTGCCGATCTCCCGTCGCCGCTCGAAGACGTTCGCGTACATATAGTTCGCGATGCTCGCCCCACCCACGAAGATAATAATCACCAGGAACATGAGCGAGAGATTCGACATCATACGGTTGATGCTGATCTGCGCGGCGGCAATCTGTGTGATCGTCACCACCTTCGCGTCCGGCAGCAGGCTGTTGATTTTCGCCACCAGGCCCTTGGAAATCTCCTGGCAGCAGCCGATCACTTCGATGGCGTTGATGACCGGCCCCTTCTTCGAGAGGTCCTGGACCACGTGCAGGTGGGCGAAGATGCGGGAATCGTCCACGGTGCCGGTCTGCGGCAGGACCGCGGTGATCCTAAACGATCGCCCCAACATGCCTAACTTGTCGGCCTCCTTGAGTCCCAACTTGGCGGCCACATCGGCACCCACAAGGACTTCGTCGTTTTCCAAAGTGTCGATGACCCGCTTGCGGGCCAGGGTTTTCTTGTCTTCCGATCCCATCATGCCCAGCGAGGCCCCACAGCCGATGGGCCGGGAGAAGATTCCCGCACCGCCCCAGGCGGCCTTGGCCTGGAACTCGCTCTTGGGGAGGATGCCCGTGAGGGTGAAGGTCTTCCCCTGTAGCTCGACCGGCATCGACAGCTTGGGCGAGAGATTGTCGAGTCCTGCCAGGTCCGACATCGCCAGCCGCGTGACGTATTCCTCGGGGATCGTCTCCCCCTGCATGTCGGCTGTGTAGTAATCCTGCAATGTGGACGACTTCGGCAGGATCAGGACGTTGGCCCCCAGGGAGTCCATTTCCCGAGCCACGGCCTTTTCGGAGTAGTGGGTGATGTTCTTGATCGACACGATCACCGTGATTCCCAGCAAGATCGCCAGGAAGCTGGTCAAGAGTTGGCTCTTCCGCTCGAAAATCTCGCGCAGGACGAGCGTTCGCAATTTCATAGATTCAATCTCCTGTTGTTACTTGGGTCCACAGCCGCCAGGGCCACACTTGCCGCCGGCGCAGGGGTTTGCTTGAGCCGCTTGGAGCTTTGCTACGAGTTGCTCCTTGGTGACAGGTCCATCGAACTTGCCGACCACGGAACCTGGTGGAGCGAGAAAGACGACGGTTTGACCTGCCGCCCGCGGATCAACTTGTAAGTCCCGCAAGAAGGATGCTTCGGCTGGATCGGCGGGGTCCAGAACGACGAGCTCCGTCGCACGGGCAAATCGCGGGTCGGCGGCGAAGTCAGCCACCCCCTGTTGCAGCGATACCTGTCGGACATACGGCAAGCGGCGTTGGACGCAGAGCAACACGAGCTTGCGTGCTTGGAGCGCTTTCAGGCACCTTGCCGTAGCCGGGCTCACAAAAGCTTGGAACAACTGCCTTTCATCGCACTTGATCGGAAACCCCTTGGTGATGGCCCCGTTGGGGGCGATCGCCAACACAAGCGGCAGAGGGGACCGGTCAAGACCGAACCTGGCCACCATCGGTTTCTCGGCTGGATCCGACACGTTGATGGCCGCTGCTTCAGCCCTGTCCGCGACCTTGCTCATTGCCGACTGAAGCACGCTCCACATGGCATCCGTCTGCGGGCTCTTCTCCCTCCAGAAGAAGAGAAACAGGTACTTGTCTGCCGCAGCGGCGCGCTGCATGGCATCCAAGCCCTTGCTTGTGGGCTGGGGAACAGGCTGTTGCGCCCCATAGGGCGACTGTGCCATGGCGGCGGAAGCACCAGCTACCACCACAATCGCGGCAACCCCGAGGAAGATCAGCTTCCGTGTCACGAGACACTCCTTTCGTAAGAATAGGTAACGAACCGAACCATTGGCTGGCATGATGTTCCATCCAGCGGAAACTTCGTGTGGTTGGGCACGGTTCTACCGCCTCGGGCCGCAGCCACCCGGCCCACAGCCGCCCGGCCCGCAGCCCGTGTTGGCTTTGCTGAGCAGCTCGATGAGTTTGTCTTTGGTCGTCGGCCCTTCAATCTGGGCTATCGCCTGTCCCGGTGGGACGATAACGACGGTGGTGGCCACCGCGATATCGGGTGAAACTCTGAGGTCGGTCAAGAACTTGGCCTCTTTCTTATCTGTGGGGTCCAACATGACGATCTCGGTCGCGCTGGCGAACCGCGCGTCGGCCTTGAAATCGCGGACGCCTTGCGTCGCGGCGTCGCTGGCCGTCGTCTTCCCGTTCTGGACGCATACGAACACAAGTTTGCCGTCCTGGAGCGCCTTCATCACTTTTTCCATAGCTGGAGTGGCGAAGGCATCCAGGAGTTCTTCTTCCTCGAACCTGGTGGGAAAGCCGCCAGTAATGGCGCCGTTAGGGGCCATCGCCAAAACCAGAGGCATCGGAGCACGGCTCAGGTCGAACTTGTCCACGATGGCCTTCTCTGAAGCGTCCGTTATGTTGACCGCGACTGACTGCGCGCGGTCCTGCACCTTCTCCATCGCCTTGTCGAAAACCTTGCGCATGGCGACCGTCTGACCGTCGTCCGACTTCGAGAAGAACATGAACAGGTACTTGCCCGCGTCGGCCGCCTGCTTGATCGCTGCCATGCCCTTGCCTGGTCCTTCCACTGGATCGCTCGGCGACGTTTTCGGCTGGGGCTTTGCTTCGCCGGCTTCAGCGCCCTCCGTCTGCGCCGCACTGCTTCCGCAGCCGGTCAGGGCAACGCCCATTAGACCGGCGGCAACCAGCGCCAATCCAACAGTAACGAGGCTGGAACACTTCATGGGATGCTCTCCTATCAACCAGCTTGGGAAGCCCCGCCTCCGCGCGCCACGCGGGGGTGAGACTTCAGCAAAAGGCGACCTCACAATGGCGTGCTCCCGACGCCCACCATATTCGATCCAGGGTATCTTCTACTATATATACGTCTGGCCGCATATAGCAACTTGAGCGATTTTGTGGTTTCGGCCCAGCGTGCGGGGGGGGCAAGCGTCCTCCTCGACCTCTTAACGCGCTACAGCGCGTCCCGTAAGATCGACCCCCAACTCGTTCCATTTCTTCAGAATTTCCGCTTTGGCGATGAACCCTTCGTGCCAACACCACCAATCCGACGATCGGCCAGTTTACGTAGGTGTACCGGAGTTTGGGGCGGCGGGGGCAGAGGGGGTGATTCCGCGGCGGCGAGGGGCGCAGATTGAACGGCATGGGAACTGTACCGGGCCGCCGTTGGCTTGCACACGCGGCGATTCGTGGGGTGCGGGACCTGGGGCGGAGGCGGTGGAAGGCGTGCGTGGGGTATCATCGCCGGAGTCTGGTGGAGAGGGCGGTTTCGCGGCTCGAGGGGACGGTCGGAGATCGGTTGAAGAACCGGGTGTTTGCCACCGAGCGGACGGAAATTCGTCTGCGGTGCGAGATATTGAACCGGCTTACGCAGCTTGGGCTTCCGCGGTTCGAGTGGGTATAGTCAACGGACCGCTCCGCAGCCAAGCCGATAAGCAGTTCTTTCCTCTTGAGTCCCCCTCGTTCAAGGGAAATTAGTCAACAAGGCCGCACGGTCAGGTACGCCTGGTCGGCATTTCGGCACTTGGCCAGTTGGTCCGCCCCGGGGATCGGAACGCCGACGATCCTCCCTTGGGGGTCGCACACGCCGACGATCACCGGAAACCGGCCGCCAAATTGCTTGACTCCCGTCTCTTGGCGCAGCCGGCTGGCCAGCCGATCCACTGCCGCCTGGGCGACA
>Ga0123519_10016547_pt1 | contig 10228 bp, 8 predicted proteins | sample YelNatPaOPRAMG02_FD_87396 | JGI IMG/M metagenome (GOLD analysis project Ga0123519, IMG submission 87396) | Hot spring microbial communities from Yellowstone National Park - Yellowstone National Park OP-RAMG-02 (version 2) | ecosystem: Environmental > Aquatic > Thermal springs > Hot (42-90C) ...
AGCGAAGAGCAAAAGGCGAAGGTTATTCCGCCTTTGGCGAGAGGCGACAAAATCGCCGCTGCAGCGTTCACCGAGCCAGAACACGGAAGCGACATCACACGCATGGACTCAACAGCCGTCAAAGCCGGAAGCGAATGGGTAATCAACGGCGCAAAAGAATTCATAACCAACGCTCCAATCGCCGACTACTTCATACTCCTATGCCAAACGGACCCCAACGCGCAGCCTTCGCATCGTGGACAAAGCCTATTCCTAGCCGAGAAAGGCATGCCAGGGCTGGAAGCCACTAAACTGCATGGAAAGATGGGCATAAAACCCGCAGTGACTGGCTCATTATCGATGAGTGACTTGAAAGTGCCTGAGGCAAATCTTGTTGGCGAGCTGAACAAAGGCTTCTATTACACGCTGGAGCTTTTCGACGGAACCCGCATAACGGTTGCAGCGCAAGCGGTTGGAATGGCACAAGGGGCTTTCGAGAAAGCGTTGGCTTACGCGAAAACGCGAAAACAGTTTGGACAGCCAATATTCAACTTTCAAGGAGTTTCGTTCAAGCTGGCGGAGATGGCAATCAAAGTTGAAGCGGCGAGGCTGATGACGTATAAGGCTGCGTGGCTGTATGACAAGGAAAAGCCGAATCCAGTTGCAACAAGCATGGCTAAAGCGTACACAAGCCGAGTGGCAATGGAAGTCACAGACGACGCCATACAAATTTTCGGCGGATACGGCTACTTAGCAGACTATCACGTTGAACGCTTTCATCGGTGCGCAAAAATCACGGAAATCTACGAAGGAACAAGCGAAATCCAAAAACTAACAATAACCAACTACCTACAAAAACAACCCTAACCCAAATTCTTTTCCTTTTTTTGGCAAACCAAAATAAAGACTGTATATTCAAAACTTTTATTACTATTCCCTACTTCTTTCATTATTTCGTAAGATGGAAGTGAACATTTTGGTTGCTGAAAAATTGAAAAAAGCAGCAGTTGTCGGTTCTGGAACGATGGGTCACGGAATCGCCGAGCTTCTAGCCCTGGCTGGATACGAAGTCACAATGATAGACATCAGCGACGAATTCCTAACGAAAGCGATGGAAAAAATCAAGTGGAGCCTCGACAAATTCGTGGAGAAAAAGCGAATCAGACGCGAAGACGCCGACGCAACACTAGCGCGAATACACACAACAACCAGTTACGAACAAGCAGCAAAAGACATAGACTTAGCCATAGAAGCCGTGCCCGAAAACATGGAATTAAAAAAGAAAGTGTTCACAACTCTCGATTCTCTTGCTCCACCACACGCCATACTAGCCTCAAACACTTCAACCCTAAGCATCACGGAAATGGGCAAAGCCACAAAACGCCCAGACAAGGTCGCAGGAATGCACTTCTTCAACCCCCCACATTCAATGGCGCTTGTCGAAGTAATCAAAGGCGAAAACACAAACCAAGAAACAATCAGCACACTCGCAGACCTCGCTAGAAAACTCGGAAAAACACCCGTAATCGTCCGCAAAGACGTAAGAGGCTTCATAGTAAACCGCATATTAGGCGCAGTTTTCAACGAAGCCTTCTGGGCTTTTAAGCGCGGCGAAGCAACAAAAGAAGGCATAGATGCTTCGGTAAAGTACACGGGCGGCTTTCCAATGGGCTGGTTTGAACTGGCGGATTTTGTTGGGCTGGATATTGCCTACGAGGTTGGAAAAATACTTTATGAGGCATATGGAGAACGGATGAAACCGTGTGCCGAAGTAATCGACCCGCTCATTAACGAAAAGAAGTTTGGGCAAAAAACGGGCATTGGCTTTTACGACTGGACAAAAGGCAGACCACGCATACCGTTCAATCTGCTTGACGAATACGACGTTGAAAGGTCATGGGCTGTAGCCGTAAACGAAGCCGCATGGCTCATCCACGACGACGCAGCAAACCCTGCAGACATTGACACGGGAATGAAACTTGGCACTTACTGGCCTTCGGGACCATGCGAATATGCAGACAGAACAGGCTTGGACATTGTGCTCAATAAGCTTAAGGAATTATACGCCAAGTATAACATGGAAATGTATAAGCCGTGTCCGCTGCTTGAAGAGTACGTGAACAGTGGAAGACTGGGAAAGAAAACTGGAAGGGGGTTTTACTAAATGAATTTTGAACTGACACCCGAACAATGTGCAATTCTGAACGCCGTTAGAGAATTCTGCCAGAAAGAGTTCAAACCAGAACTCGCCTTAGAACTTGACAAGAAAGAAGAATATCCAATGGAACTTTACAAGAAAGCCGCCAAACTCGGCTTTACAAGCATGTTCTTCCCGCAAGAATACGGCGGACAAGGATGCGGACTGCTTGAAACATGCTTGGTCATTGAGGAAATGTGCCGAGCGGACTCTTCCTTAGGCGTAGCCATATCCAGCGCAAACTTCGGCAGCGAATTCATCCTTGTCCATGGCACTAAAGAGCAGAAAGAGAAATATCTACCGCCAATCTGTAAAGGCGACTTCATTTCCGCCGCGTGCTTCACAGAGCCAAATGTCAGCGGAAGCGACATAACAAAAATGGAAACCACAGCCACAAAATACGGCAACGAGTGGTGGATAAACGGCACAAAAACTTTCATAACAAACGCCACACTAGCCGACTTCGTAGTTGTTCTAACACAAACTGACACTAAAGTCAGACCAACATACAGAGGCGAAACCCTATTCGTAGTCGACAAAGGCACGCCTGGGCTCGAAACAACAAAACTGCATAACAAAATGGGAATTCGCTGTTCAGTAACAGGCGAAGTCAAATTTGATAACGTGAAAGTCACAGACTGGAACATAATCGGCGAACTCAACAAAGGATTCTACTATTCAATGGAATTCTTCGACAAAACACGCGTAGGCGTCGCAGCCCAAGCCTTAGGAATGGCACAAGGAGCATGGGAAATCGCCTTCAAATACTCCAAACAACGCGAAGCCTTTGGACAACCAATACTGCAGCACGAATTAATAGGCTGCGGATTAGCAGAAGCAATGACAAAAATCGAAGCTGCAAGAGGCTTAACCTACCGTGCTGCGTGGCTTGTTGACGCTGGAAAAATGGACCCAATGGCCACTGCGATGGCAAAACAGTATGCAAGCAGAGTAGCTATGGAAGTCACGGACTTCGCCATACAAGTTTTAGGCGGATACGGTTACTTGGGCGATTACCGCGTTGAAAGATACCATCGAGACGCCAAAATAACCGAAATCTACGAGGGAACAAGCGAAATTCAAAAGCTGACGGTGCTCAAGTATCTCCTCAGAAAATTCTAGAACACGTCATGAAAAGTGATATAGGCACATAAATGGTAAACATAAGCGAAAGGTGATAAAAGTTGAGTAAAGCGTATGAAACCGTGAAAATAGAAAGAGAGCAAAGCGTACTGTGGATTATACTGAACAGACCGCATAGACTGAACGCCTTCAACGACGTTCTACTAGAAGAGTTGGCAGACGCTTTAGACACAGCCGAAAAAGACCCTTCAATAAGATGTATCGTGGTAACCGGCGAAGGCGACAGAGCCTTCAGCGCAGGCGCAGACGTGACAATGTTTCCTAAAGCGACACCAGCCAAAGCCGAAGAATTCTCAAGGTTCGGACAAAAAACGTTTGGCAAAATCGAGGAAATGTCAAAACCAGTCATAGCAGCAATAAACGGATTCGCACTCGGCGGCGGGTTAGAATTAGCCCTAGCATGCGACTTCAGAATCGCCGCTGAACACGCAGAGCTTGGAAGCCCAGAAATAATGTTAGGCTTAATTCCAGGCTGGGGTGGAACCCAACGACTTGTGAGAATTGTTGGTTTGGCGAAAGCAAAGGAAATGGTGATGCTCGGCGTGAGATTAAAGGCTGATGAGGCATTAAAGGCGGGCTTGGTTCACAAGATAGTTCATTATGAAAAGCTAAAGGACGAAGTACGCGCAATGGCGCAAAAACTTGCTGAAGGACCACCGGTAGCAATGAAATATGCAAAACACGCACTGAACTTTGGAACACAAGTGCCATTGGACGTAGGATTGCGACTTGAATCTGGACTTATGGGGCTTTCATTTTCAACAGAAGACCTCAAAGAAGGCGTAGAAGCTTTCATGTCCAGAAGAAAGGCAGAGTTCAAAGGCAAATAACACAGTAGCTTTTTCTCTTCCTTCTCTTTTCTACATTAAAATAACAAAGGTGTGAGAGCTGTGAGAAAAGTAGCAATAATCGGCGTGGGCAACTCAAAATTTGGAGTAAGAAATGACGTAAACATTGCAGAATTAGCCTTTGAAGCCGTTAAGCCCTCACTTGAAGACGCGGGAATAACCGCAAAAGACATTGAATTCGTCGCTTTAGGCTCTACAGGCGCAGGAGCATGGTACGAGGAACTTCTTCCAGCGGTCGTTTCCGCTGAATACTGCGGATTGACAAAGGCTGGCTTAACCCGTTGCGAAGCAGCATGCGCAAGCGGCAGCGCCGCATTTTTCACTGCTTACGCAGCAGTAGCAAGTGGTCAAGCTGAAATTGCCATGGTTCTTGGAGTTGAGAAAATGAGGGAAATCGATTCTCCAACGGCTATTGAGTGGATTGGAAGGGCTGGCTATTACCTTTGGGAGTTCCATAATTTCGGCTTAACTTTTCCCGCTTATTATGCGTTGTACGCGAATGCGCATATGGCTAAGTATGGCACAACAGAGGAAGATTTGGCACTTGTAGCTGTTAAAAATCACAAATACGCGGCGATGAACCCGATTGCGCATTTGCAAAACAAAATATCGGTTGACGATGTGCTCTCTTCCATGGTTATAGCTTCGCCGCTGAAACTATTTGATTGCTGTCCCATGACGGACGGTTCTGCTTCTGTTATTGTGGCGTCTGAAGAAAAAGTTAAGGAACTAAAAATTGACACGCCAGTTTGGGTTGCTGGCATAGGCTATGCTTCTGGAACAGCGAATATGAGCAAAAGAAAAGATTACGTGGGGCTTGAAGCCAGCGTTTTAGCTTCTCAAATGGCATACAAAATCGCAAAAGTAACGCCAAACCAGATTGACGTAGCAGAAGTTCACGATTGCTTTACCATAGCTGAAATACTCGCCTACGAAGACATTGGATTATGCAACAAAGGCGAAGGTGCCAAGCTAATTCGCGAAGGACAAACCGAAATAGGCGGAAAAATCCCAGTGAACGTTGACGGAGGCTTAAAAGCCAAGGGACACCCAATCGGCACGACTGGTTGCTCAATGATTTACGAGATAACAAGGCAGCTTAGAGAAGAAGCCATCGAGAAGTCAAGACAGGTTCCACTGAAAAATTACGTTGCTTTAGCTCATAACGTGGGCGGAACGGGACATTACTGTTACGTGACGATTTTGAGGAGATGAATTGTATGGCGTCCATGCCTTCGATAAAATCAAGAGAAATCAAAATTGTGCAAGAAATGCCCATAAGCAAAACTTTGAAGTTTTGGGAAAGTTTGAAAGAAGGAAAAGTTTACGCAACCAAATGTCGTAAATGTGGAAGATTGTATTTTCCGCCTTCCGCGGATTGTTCAGAATGCTTATGTTCTGATATGGACTGGATTGAGCTGAGTAGCGAAGCTGAAATAGAAACTTTCACGCATATAGTGTTTAGACCCACATCTTTCTGCGAGTACAAGCCTTACACTGTGGCTATTGGAAAACTGAAAGAAGGCGTCCGAGTGCTCGCGTGGCTTACTGGGTTTAAGCTCTCGCAGATTAAAGTTGGCATGAAAGTCAAACTTGTGGCGAAGATTTCGCAAGAAGGAAATCCAACATACGAGTTTGTTCCGCTCTAAGCAGAATAAACCCTTTATTGCCCAATTTTCTTTATCCAATCAACTGTTTTAGAGATTAATTCTTGCTCTTTTCCTTTGTAAATGTGGTCTGCACCATTTATTACCAACAAGCTTTTTGGTTCGCTGGCTGAACGGTAAATTTCTTCTGCTTCATCCACGCCTACAATAATGTCTTTTTCGCCTATTACCACGAGCAACGGAATATTACGGAGCTTTGAAGCGGCTTCACACTCGTTCAATTTCATGAGCTTTTCTCGGACATCTCTTGGACGTAGTTTAACTCCATAAACCTCCAGCTTCAGCAACCTTGAAATGTCTAAAAACTTGTCTATCCGCGAAAGAATCAGAAAGGCGTACAAACCCAGTTTTCCTCGTGTGCGTCTGATGAATTTCCTAACATTGTAGTTGTGATTTTTGGGCGTTGACCACAGCACTAGCCCCTTAACCCTAGTTTCGTTTTGCAATGCATAAATAGAGACAGCGCCGCCCAAACTGTGTCCAACAACAAAAATATTGTTTGGAGCAACTTCTTGTCTCGTAGCCAAATAGTTTAATGCGCATTTAACGTCTTGTTGCTCACCTATGCCGTAATCAAATTGTCCCGTGCTCTTTCCAACTCCACGAAAATCAAAAACTAAAACAACAAATCCTTCTTTGCAAGCGGTTTCCGCCAATCTTGAGTAAAGCCTCAAACCGTGAGAACCCTGAGCGTTCATGCCGTGGCAAATGAGCAAGGCTGGCGCTGGCAAGGCGTCTGGAATGTAAAGGTTGCCGTAGAGTTTCGCCTCGTCGCACTCTATCCATGTTGTTTCGGTTTTCACTGAAGGGTCATCTGTGGAAAAATGTTATTACTTCCTTATTTCGTTTATATTTAAAAATAGGGTTTCTTATGCCTAGAAAAAAAGCTAAGAAAGTAGAAGAGCCGGAAAAACTGGAAAAACCTTGGTTTAGATTTTGGCCAGAGAAAGTCCGTAAACACATAGATTATCCCGAGATTCCCCTTTTCGAGTTCCTCCGGAAAACCGCGGAAAAATATCCTTTCAAAACTGCGTTAATTTACTTTCACAAGGAAATCACCTACAAAGAATTAGATTTACTGACAGACAAGTTTGCAACAGCCATTGCCAGTTTGGGCGTGAAAAAAGGTGACAAAGTGGCTATTTTCTTACCTAATGTTCCTCAGTTCATAATAGCCTATTATGGCGCAATTAAAACTGGCGCGATTGCGACGGCGATAAGCCCGCTATATAAAGAGCGCGAAGTGGAGCATCAACTGAACGATTCGGAAGCCGAAACTATAGTTGTCTTGGACTTGCTTTATCCGGTTGTGGAGAAGGTTTGGAGCAAAACCAAACTGAAGCATGTTATAGTGACGGGCTTAAAGGATTACATGCCAAAGGCTACGGCAGTGTTAGGCTCTTTGCTTAAGAAGATACCTCAACAAAAAGTTGAACGCAAACCCAACGTTTACTTCTTCACAGAACTAATAAACAAGTATGAAGCAAAACCACCACAAGTGGAGATTAACCCAAAAGAGGATTTGGTGGCGCTTCAGTACACCGGCGGCACAACGGGCACTTCGAAAGGCGCAATGCTAACGCATATGAATTTGGTTTCGAACGCTGTCATGTGCGCAGAGTGGCTTCAAGGCGATGAAGGCGGTGAGACTTTTCTTGCTGTTTTGCCGCTTTTTCACATTTACGGAATGACAACTGGCATGAATGCGCCGATTTACTTAGCTGGAAAAATGGTCTTGCTTCCACGCTTTGACCCTGTAAGCACTTTCAAGGCTATTCAAAATTATCGTGTAACGGTGTTTTGTGGCGCGCCAACAATGTATGCCATGCTTTTGGCTCATCCGGACTTGAAGAAATATGACTGTACCTCTGTGCGTTTCTGCATTTCTGGTTCGGCTCCGCTTCCGCCGGAAGTTCAAAAGAAGTTTATGGAAGTGACGGGCGGCGTTTTGGTTGAAGGTTATGGCTTGACAGAATCGTCTCCAGTCACGCATTGCAATCCGCTTGACAAGTCAATGAAAACCGTAAAGATAGGTTCCATCGGCATTCCATGGCCTGACACAGACGCGAAGATTATGGATTTGGAAACTGGGGAGAAAGAGCTTGTGCCTAGCGAGATTGGCGAGCTGGTGGTTAAGGGTCCGCAAGTGATGAAGGGCTATTGGAAGATGCCCGAAGAAACGGCTGAGGTCCTTCGGGATGGGTGGCTGTATACTGGTGACATTGGAAAGATGGATGAGGATGGTTACTTTTACATTACCGACCGAAAGAAGGACCTAATCAAGTACAAGGGATACAGCGTTTACCCAAGAGAGCTTGAGGATGTGCTTTATGAGCATCCTGCCGTGAAACTGTGCGGAGTAATAGGCAAACCGGACCCAGTTGCGGGCGAAATTCCAAAGGCTTTTGTTGTGTTGAAAGAGGGAAAGACGGCTACAGAAAAGGAGATTATGGATTTTGTGAACGAGAAGGTGGCGCCTTACAAGGCGATAAGAGAAGTGGAATTTCGAACAGAACTACCGATGACGCTGGTGGGCAAGGTTCTCAGAAGAGTACTGCAAGAGGAAGAAAGACAAAAACTAGCAAAAACCTAGCATTCTTCTCTTTTTCTTATGCTGGTTCGTTGATTTTTTTGCCTGTTTTCTTTGTCCATTCGCTGATTGGTATTGCGAATTGTTTTTCCACGTTTGGTCTGTGTATGCTGTTGTACGTGCAGAATGAGCGTATCTTACCGTCTGGCGTGGCATAGTGAATTGCGCATTTCTGAACACGGTCCAAATCAAAATTCCACACGTCTTGGAAGTGCATTATGCCTATCATGACGATTCTGCGCATGAAGTCGCCCAAAGCCTCGTAGCTTCCCTTGGTTATTACGTCTTTGATTAGTCCTCCGACAAGGCTTGATTTCGCCATAGGCAGAAGCTTAAGCATTTTCATTTTTGCCATCGTCTTCTTGCCCTTAACGCCAGAATAATAAACGCTCCAGAATACATCGGCAAACTTGTCAACATCCACATAATCCATGATAGGCTTGAAAGAACCATCCTTCTCCACAACTAGAAACGTTGCCGCACCACACATTGGATTCATCGTAAACTCCGGATAAGCCTTACCCTTTATCACACCCATGCCCTTAGAAACCGGCACAGGCCAATTCACCGGTCGCCAGTCCCAACGTGAAACAACGCCGTTAGTTTGTTCCTCTATCAACTTCATTGTGTCTGGTATTGTGATGCGCATTTTTCTAAGCTCGTCTTTTCTTGCTCTGCCGGCCATAGATATTGGCTGAATGTTAATGCACCGTACAACATCATGGTTTTTGATTGCGTAGTTTACTATGTCGCCCAAGTCCTTGTCGTTCACGCCATTCGCCAAGGTGACAACCAGAACCACGGAGTCCAACCCCAGTGTTCTTGCGTTTTCTATAACTTTCTGCTTGACTGGAACAAGGTCTGCTCTTGCACGTGTTTTCTTGTAGATGTCTTCTCTTAAACCGTCAAATTGTAGGTAAAGCGTGCTCAATCCAGTATCTAACAATTTTTTGAAGTAATCAATGTCTTCTGCAATGCGTAACCCGTTAGTGTTAACCTCAACGTGACTTATCCCCGCCTTTTTTGCTTCTTTAATTAAATCTGGCAAATCATTCCTAACAGTCGGTTCGCCGCCGCTAAACTGTAATGCATTGCAAGCCCATGGACGGTTCGCTCTCAAAAGTTTCATCATGTCAACAATCTGCTCGTAAGAAGGCTCATACACGTAATTTGCGGCTCCAGCATAAGCGAAGCAGACAGGACAAGCCATGTTACACCTATTCGTAATGTCGATTATGCCTAAAATTGTAGCAGTTCTATGTTTTGGGCAAATTCCGCAGTCGAATGGGCATTCGTTAACTGTTTTGGTGTGTGGATTCTCTAAACCGCTACCGACATATCGCTCGTTGTACCATTTGTCATAGAACCACTTGTAAAGTTCAGCGTCTCCCCAGTAAATGTCATCAAACTTTCCATGCTCTGGACAGGTTTTCTCCAAGTAAATTACGCCGTTTTCCTCGTAAATCCTCATTGGGATTCTTTTGAGGCATTCTGGACATATGCTTGTAGAGTATGTTTCGAATTTGCCGGTTGCTTGTTGGGTTGACATTTAATTGTCACGCTCCGGATGGAACATTCATCATTTTATACACCAGATTTAAAAATTAAACTTAATAAATCTTGTAGTAAACTGTCACACACTAGGTGTACGCGCATGAACCGCAAAATAGTTTTAAGCGATGAACTTCGCAATTTCGTAGAATCACGATTAAAAGTAAACCTTGAAGGAATAGAAGAAACTCTTCGCCAAATCTTCCAAATGCAAGAGTTAAGCATTGAAGACCTGAAAGAGACAATGCAAAGC
>Ga0123519_10016551_pt1 | contig 10226 bp, 4 predicted proteins | sample YelNatPaOPRAMG02_FD_87396 | JGI IMG/M metagenome (GOLD analysis project Ga0123519, IMG submission 87396) | Hot spring microbial communities from Yellowstone National Park - Yellowstone National Park OP-RAMG-02 (version 2) | ecosystem: Environmental > Aquatic > Thermal springs > Hot (42-90C) ...
CAAATCCATCTGCAGGTACGGATTTGGGTAACTTATATAAGTAAACCCACCCTTTATATGGGTCTCTCACTACCACTAGTGTGTCTGCAGAGTCTGCCGTTCCATTATTTACAATTGTGAGCATCCCCTTGAAATTCTCACCCGGGTAAACAGATTCCGTTGTATCTATGAGTGTTAATTTTGGTTTTCTAACTGTGAAATAGATGTTTGCAGATGTGGCAAGCACCACTGTTTCATTGTATTTACCCCTACACTCAATAAACCCTTGTGCTGAACCATCTGATTTTAGTGCAAGTTCTGGCCCCATATCTACGGTTATCACACCGGTGAGTGGTGAGTTTGGTGAAACTGTTGAGCCGTTCAGAACTATTGAAGTTATATTCCAATACTTGAATTGCGTATTAATCTTGCACACAACATCTGTGAGCGGGAAGTTTGAATGCACCGTGAATGATACCTTGCCTCCGTTAGGATAGTCATTCCACATATAAATGCTCTCGGGTACGATCATAAAGTCCTGAGAGGTGGGAGTTGTTGGTGTTGTCTGGTTTGTTATATTTCTGGCCATGCCACCCATCCACCAGTAATCACCACCTGAACCGCCCAGTACTCTAAACGTGACAGAATCAGAGCCGATATTTCCATCAAAATCTTGAGCATAAAGCGTGAGCGTGTGTGAACCTGCACCGAGAGATGGAAGGACATAAGAAGTATCGCAGGAAGGAAGTGTATAGGTATTTGAGTCAAGAACATACCAGCAGGATGCAACCTCATCATTATCTGTTATAAGGAAATTTAAGGGGATTGATTCGCTAAGCCGATAGGTTGCACCATTGCCGGGCGAATAGATTTTTACATATGGGGCCAGTGTATCATCCTTTATAGGGCCGATACCATTTACTAGTATTGAATAATTGCCTGTGTACCCATTCAGAGAAAGGTGGGCATTCTCTCCCGGTTTCACTATTGCTGTGCTAGTGGTTGTTAATCCATCCTCCTTTACAAGGCCTACAACCAGAAAAGTAACAGTGGGTATTATCAGATTTCCGTTGTAGTCCGTTGCATTAAGCACTGTAACGTTTACATCGTCGCCCACACGCGATTCGTTCACACTGTAGTTGCCCATGAGCCAGCCCCTGTGTCTTGAAAGCTTCCACCTGGTTGCAGAAGAAAAATCTGTTGGGTTATCACCTATGAGCACGAATGGGATTGATGGGTACCACGCCTTAAAACTTGAAATCTCCAATGGAACGTTTACGCACAGGTTAGGAGGAACTTCTGTTATCTGAACCGCGTAATGCGTGATCTGAATGTATTGGCCGGCTGTGTTTGTACCATCTGCATAAGCGAGGATTATGTACTTGTTAAGGAGGTCAGAAGAGGAAGTACCGCATATGCGCAGGAGTGCATCTGGGTTTGTTATGCTGTTATCTTTATATGAGGTTGAATTAATATCGTAGGTTAGGTTCATTCTCTGGGTATCGTTTGCCCGCACTATCGAAACCTGATAGTACTGTGCAAAGCTTAGTGAGAGAAGAATCAAAAGGAATGCAATGCTCAACCTCATTTTTATCATACTATTTTACCTCTTTTTTAAGGCACCACGAGCTTCTTCACTACGCTGTATATCTGGTAGAGCCAATCATACACTGGAAGCACATAATCCTTGTTTATGATTTCTTTGTTATTCACCCAGCCCGGGTCTGCACATGTATCATCTGCAATTATAAGCGGCACAGTAGTCGTATATGAGCCATTGTAGTATACAGATACGGGGGTAGTTATGTATATAGAATAATTGCCTATATTTGAGGAGAGTGACGGGCCTTTGACTGGATCTTTATAGAGTTGGTTACAGGTGGGAATAACTGCAAGTTGTGCATAACCTGTAGTATTTCCTCTAATTGTACCCTTAACTTCACTCCCAACACCTATAAGCGTGCCCGAACTATTCCATATCTGTGTGGGTACGAATGGGTTCAAACCATTTATTTCCGTGAGCACAAACGTTGGGCTCGGGTAAAGATTGCCATCTGAATCATTTATGTAAAGCGTAACATTATAGGGCCTTCCTGAATATGGGAATATGTTAGTCTCGTTCCCATCTATGAATATGTATAATCTACGAACAGGATTAACTGTGAGTGTGTTTGTTGCAATATTATTCTCGTTGCACTCAGCAATTACATTATCCGGGTCAACTTGTATAGTGAATGTGTAAGAACCGCTCCTCGAAGTATTTGTGAATGTGAAGGACCTGTAAGCCACACCGCCCGGCAGGATATCTTCCGTGATTGTGTAGTTTGTTTGATTAAAGAACCCGCCCGGCCCTGTTTGGTTGAGTACAAGTTTGAAATCTGTTGTTACGGGTACATTGCCATTATTAGTAATCGTGAGATTGATCGTGGAATTATCATCTGCATACACCGAAGAGGGTGTAATTACAACATTTGGTGTAAGATCTGCACCTATACATATGGGGGTGCTCAGACCATTTACTACAAAATATCTATTGTATATTACAGTATCGCTTGCGGTATCATGCAGAGCAAGTTGAACGGGTAATTGAGATGCATTTGTGATCACCTTTGCATCTGAACATACACCGCCATAATCATCACTGCATAACCCCACAATTACTGCTCTGCCTGTTGCATTATTTATCCCCCGATCAGAGTCGCTTGGTGATTTTGTCTGGGAGCCCGCATCCGTCTGGAAAGTTATGCTTGCTATATTCCCAGTTATATTATTTGTTAGATAATTGTAAGATGCACTGAGTGAATAGCTTCCTAAGAGTGTGCCGTTAGAGGTATTAACAAATTCAAAGGAGGGGGAGGAACCGTCAGGATTATCCGAGTAAAGGATGTGAGGCCTCCCGGGAAATGCTGAAACATAAACAATAGGTGTTCTATCGAAATCCTTGAACTGAGAGAATGCATATTTATCTACTGGTGTCATATAACACCCGCCACCAAGTGAGGTTGATGTGTAAACTGTGGTGCTGGAAGACCTTTCTGTGAGGTCCTTGCTTATAACAATATATGTTGCTGTGCCTGTTGAATTCATTGCAAAAGTGGCCGCAACATATTTTTGCCCCACACCACAAAGTTTGAGTGCAAAATCTGGGTTAACACTCAGGTCGGGCAATGCATCAACGTAGACCTTCTGGGTGTAAGATGCTGTAACATTCCACGTACTTCCGCTCGAGTTAACTATTGCTGCATTGCCAGCAAACGCGAGCGAAAGGAACAATGATAGTATGAACAGCGTTTTCATTTTCATCATGATCACATCTTGAGCATTATCCATAAATGCTATTTTAGGGGGATGTTTTATATGCATTATATCTGCGATATTGACTGGCCCATGTTTGCCAGTATCATGTTGATATTCTGAAGCGATGAGGCAATCAATGAATATGTTGAATCATCCATATCGGCTTCAGTTGATTGTGGGGGTTCAAGGTTTGAATCTATTTGGAACGTAATGTTTGCGAAATTATTCAGGTTCTTGTATAATCTCACTGTTAGGTTTGCATTATTATTGTATCTTGTAGGTATGACCAGCAAGGACTGGCTTGTATTGAGTAAGACTGCGTTTGAGAAATTCTTATCTGGTTGATGTGGGGCCACTATTATGAACCCATCATCCTCTCTTATTGTCATGTTAGCAATGAATGGATCTCCAGAATCGTTTAGGGTAGTAATGTTAATCCTGTTCGGCGCACCCGTCTTAAGTGTAGGTATTGTGGTTGTTGTCCCATTCTCTGAAACATTGAGTGAGTACTCTCTTATTTTCTTTGAAGTTATCCACTCAGTAGCTGTGCGGCGATTGAGTTCATATTCTGCACAGAGCTCTTAACCTGGCTTGCATAACTATTGTTCACAAGCGAGGTGCGGTAAGTTGGGGAGAGCGAACCATAATTTGTAATGTTAAGGTGTTTTATGCAGTAAACGGGGCTCGTAACTTCCACATATATGTCGTAATTATAACTATCTGGGATGTTATAGCGTGTTGGTGCAATGGCATAAAATGCCTGCCCGCTCGCATCTGCAATTGCATATGTTCTCTGTATGTATGTACTACTCAATAAAACAGGAAAGAGAAGATTGCGCCCGTTATTCTCAGAAATCCGGACTTCTGCATTTGGGAGGGGTGTGTTGCTTGCCGGGTCAAGAACAACTACACGCACTTCATAAGGGATGCCCGTCTTAGAGAAGTTTGTCGTGTTTACACCATCTATATATGTGTCTATTGTGCACTCCGTATAAGTGTAAAAGTAATAACTCTCATTTCTAGGTACCATATATTGGAAATCAAATGTAGAACCATTATAACCGGGCTGGGGGCCTAGTTTTACAACAAAGATCGGCTCGGTAATGCTACCATCAAAATACTTGAGAACGCCCAGCGTTGTGTTTGGATTTAGTATAATATATAGGCAACGAAGTGATAAATTTCCTACATTGCACGTCCCGTAAACACAGGGGTTGCAGAATGTTTTGAGAGGGCTGTCATAGAAAAGCGAGAAGTTGAGGCCGTTAAATGTTGTGAAATTGGAGAACATGCCTCCATTATCAAAATCTGCACGGGTGGGTTGGAGCATTTTACCGGGAGAGGGTGAAGGCCTCTCTGAAAGCCGGGTTAAGATTGCTGTCTGGTTTGCAAAACTCCCGTTTATGTAGGTTACATATACGGTTGCATTTGTCGCATTAATGAACCCTATCGGGGCCGAAACATTAGGTGTAACGGAGGTGTTCATCCATCCTACTACTGCGGCCCAGTGAGAGGTAAATGTATCTGTAGATATATTTGCCTTTACAACATCCCCGCCTTCAACTGTTACATTACCAATTGCATACAATATTGTAGAGAGAACCAATAAAAAAAGAAGAAGGGGTTCACTGCGGAATCTCATTAGGGTTTACCTCTTCTTTTCCACGTGTTTTTTCTCCTCACTCTTCTCCACGTGTTTCTCCTCCTTTCTAGTGGCGAAGTATACTACTACAATTAGGAGAATTATCACTAGGAGTATCAAGCCAATCATGAGCGGGTCAAGTGCTGCTTTCTCTACCTTAAGCGGAACAACTGATTCCTTGGATTTCTGGAGGAACCCTTCTCGCGCACCGTATTTGAGCATCACCTTAACCTCTTTATTCGCTTCAAGGTCTTGGTCGCTCAAATCTACCGGGATTGATACCACAGTTATGGAGTTCGTTGATACATCAACTACGGAGTTGCTCTTAACTGTTGTCTTGCTTCCCTGCACTATGAGTTCTGCTGATGTCTGCACATATGCATCCTGCCCGCCAATGTTCTTTATGCTTATATCAAGGTTGCCGTTCTTGTAGGATGCACTTGTCACGTTTACATCAGAGGTATCTACAAATTTGTACACTGCAATATCTGCAGATTTGCTCGCAAATGATGTAAGGGATTTAGATGTCTCTCCAAATCTTGCAATCACATCTGCTGTTATCTTACCTTCACTTAATGAAGGCAGTTTGTATGCATACTCGGTTCCTTTTACCTCGCCTCTCTCCAATAGTACTGGTGTCTTATCACTGAGGACCTGTATCTCCTCGCCGTTCTGTTTTATGTGGATCTCTGCTTTATAGTACTCAGGGCCTTCTGCAGTGCTCTTCACAACTAGTTCTACGTTGCCCGTTGCCTCGTTATACTTTATCGATTCGATGGTGAGGCCTGCAATGTAATATGGCACTGGGAAGATATCCAAGGAGGAAACACCCTGGGAACCTGGTATACCTTGCCCGAATTTTACAACCACACCTACTTTCTGGTCTATCCCCTCACTCTTTAGTTGGGCTTCTACCCTCTTCTTAAGGTCGTATACAGGGGTTACAAGGTTATTGCCAACTAGGGTATAATATGTGAGTTTGTGATTTCGTGCATTATCGAGAACGAAATTATAGGTATAATCCGAGATTACGGGAGATACGAGCAGGACTGGGACTGAACCATCCGTCATACCCTCTTCAATATAAGTACCATCTGCCATCATTGCCTGCGTTGCACCAAACTCTTTCACCACTTTTGACACTATCTCAACATTATCCTCATATTTATCTTCGCCCTTTCCTATTGTGGTTGGTGAGTATTTCGCGAGTTTTTCCTTGGTTTTCGAATCTACATAACCAAATATTGTAACCTGTGGATTGGATTTCTTATCCAGAAATGCTACAACATCATCTATATTGTCGCTGTATGCGAATATTACATATGAACCTGTTTTCTTTGCATATGAAATTACAGAGATTGCATTCTGGCCAAATGAGGGGTCTATTATTATGAATTTGTTTGCACCAGATTTTTCTGCAAGGTCAAGATTGGTTTTAAACCCGTTATCTGTTGTAGAGAATACTGTTACCTTATTGGATTTCTCAAGTTCACTTTGCAGAAAAGTTGTAACGGGTAAGTTCGCTGATTGAATTAGTAGTACATCTTTACCTGAACCTACTTTGAGCGCGATAACCTGATAATTGCCGTTTATGGGCATAAATTTCATGGGCAGGCCTTTTACATTTGCATAGTACACTGCGGATAGCACATCAAGCCCGCTTTTGGAGTTCACAACCACAAAATTCTCCGCAAAGGAGAGCGAGAGTGCAACCATCAGAACAAGTGCAAACGCCAGTTTATTGCTTACCATAATCATAGCACCTCTTTTACACTAACAGAATAATATACTGAAAAAGTATATAAAGGAAAAAGAAAGAAAAAAGAGTTCTTCCCGCTTATGCGAGCTCTGCGTAGAAGTAGTATGTATCAGTGCTTGTACCAAAGTGTGTTGGGACTAAGAGCTCATATTCTGCATCTTGGCCTTTGTAGTTCTTACCTGTTGCGTTCACTGCAGTACATATTGCATAGTTGGTAGTATCTGTAAGTCCACAGCTGGTGAAATTACCGCCTGTCTTTACACCGAGAGAGCCAGTAACGCTCTTGTCAAGGAAGGTAATATTACAGGAAGTTGTGTATGTGTTTGTAACATTATCTGCCGCTGCACCATGTCCCAAAGCAGTGTTCAATGCTATAAGTGATACATTATTAACCGCATATACGGTACCGCCAAAGTTAATAGTGCCGTTAGCTGCACATACAGATGATCCATTTTGTGCAAGGCCTGCAGTCCAAGAGTACACATATTTGCTCGCTGCAGCACCTGCCGCATCAGTAAGACGGATCGTTCCTGTCAGGTTCCCGAAGAATGCTGCCCACTTGTCAGTCAATGATTCTGTCGTGAGGTTAACAGCAGTTACGTTACCTCCTTCAGTCGCTACATTACCAAGTGCACTTCCACCAGTCCACCTTGCCAGGGAGCTGCTGTTGGTTACAGCTGCATTTGCTGGCGCCGCAAACACGGATGCCAACACTACCAAGGCACCAAATAGGGCCATATATCGCCAATTCATATTTAACCACCTGCACTAACATCAGCAGTAATATTTAAGTATCTTCTTTGATGTTCAAAAAAGGTTTATAAGAAAAATAACTAATCCCCAATAGGAAAGAACTTCGTCTTTCTTGAGGTTCAAAGAGTGCTATAAAAGAAAGAACCGATCCAACTCAACATAAAAGAACTCGTCTTCCTTAAATTCAAAAAAAGAAGGCCTTGCGAAAAACAACTAATCCAATAGAAAAGAATCCCATCTTTCTTTAGGTTCAAAAGGCCTTACAAGAAAAACAACTAATTCAGTAGAAAAGAATCCCGTTTTCTCTGATGCAAAAAATAGCTTATAAGGAAAAAGTCTAATCCAGTTCAAACATAGAAATATAGGAATAATTGGAATAAACAAGTTTGCCAAGTTCGTTAGGGTCTCAGTAGGTATCGATATTTTAGGCAAAGATCAAAAGGCCAATCAAACTCAACATAGAAATAAACAAGTTCGTTGGGGTCTCTGTAGGTATCGAATGTTTAGGCACTAGGATCAAAAAGGACTAATCTAGCTCAACATAGAAACAAACAAGCCCGTTAAATCTCTCTGTAAGTATTGAATATTTCTGGCATTAAAATCAAAAAGGACTAATCCAGTTCAACATAGAAGTAAACAACACCGTTAGGATCTCTGTAGGTATCAAACGTTTCAGGTACTACTATCTCGTAATCGTAAGTACCATACTGCGCAATAGATGAGGAATTAATTGGTGAAACAAATACAAGAGGTTCGCTGTCAATGGGGTCAAACCTGCCATTTGTATCTGTAGTATTATCCCATACAATACCCGTCTTGAACTGCTGGGAAGCCCAGTGCGTATTATTCTTAACAGGAATGTAATTTACGGGAACTGACCATAATGTGAGGTTCACGGTTTCCTTCGGGTTTGTGCCATCTATTGAGTATGACCTGTTAATATTATCTATCTCATTAGCGGAAATGCCGAGAATGGTGTCCGCATCCGCAAAGTTATCTGAAACAATATTGCCTGATACATCCCTGCCGAGCGGGTGCAAATTGCCCCAGTGAATAGTATCATTGCTGTTCACTGCATAAACATTGCCGCTCCCAGTGGTCCAGGGCCATAAATATACATAGAGGCCAGCTGGTGCACCTGCGCTGTCCGTAAGCGTAATATTGCCCTGCACATTCCCATAGAATAGATGCCACACATTTGAACATGTCTGCGTACAGCCCGGCCTATACCCTAACTCGGCCCAATTATTCCAATTATCACAGAGGTTGTGGTTGCCTATTGTGAGAGCGCTTGCATTGTTTATATCCATATTATCATTATAGCATACACGGCTCTGAGTAAGATTATTAGATGCACTGCCACTATCTATTTGTATTCCTGTAAACGAGTTGTATGTAATATTGCTCTGCGTGATGTTTGTATTATTTGAAGATTCAAGATAGATTCCATAAGCGGAGTTGTTATACACTAAGGTTGCATCAATCAAGCTGCTCTTTGAGAGATTAAGATAGATTCCGCAAATATCATTGTTATGGAACTGACTTGAGCGTATTGTGGTATTTTGTGCACCTAATGTGTACACTCCGCATATTGTATTTTCATAGTAGTTTTCACCTTCCATTATAGTATTGTTTGACGCTTCAATGTATGTAGAAACGGTGTTTGAGAACCCTGTATTATTGTAGAGGTATGTATCAGAAACTTCTGTAACGGAAAGGCCCGCATAGTTATCAAAGAGTATATTATGAGTTACATTATTGTTTGATCCGGTAAGCACACCAGAGGAAATGGATATACCTACTGCATTGGTAGAGCTGTGATTAGATACATTATTGTGGGAAATGAGATTGCTTGTGCTTGCAATAACCAGTATGCCCACCAATCTATTTCCTGAAACATTATTGTACTCAACACGGCTGTTACTTATCCTATCAAGAATCATTCCGCCAGACTGGGTGTTGTAAACATTGTTATTATGAACTTGATTATTTGTTATAACCAGGCCCGTGAAGTTTGTGAGGTCAATCCCTGATAAATTGTTATCCCTTATTGCATTTTTCGTGATTGTAGTATTAACAATAGTGCCTGTTGCACCGTATATGCCTTCTCCTAGATTGCCGGATATATTATTGCCGGAGATGTTCGTGTAATGCGAAGAGAAAGAAATCTCAATACCATTTCCTGTATTGCTTGAAATGTTGTTTGAAAGAATTGTGTTGTTGGAGGAGGAGATCAGGGAGATACCGCTGTAAGCGTTTTCATAGATTGAATTATTGAAGAAGGTATTCTTAGATGAGGTCTGCAAGGCAATACCGTACTGTGTATTATTGTAAAAGAGATTGTTGCGAATAGTGTTGTTAAATGAAGATGTCAAATCTAAACCATCGAGTGTGTTGTTATATGCAGTATTACTTTCCACTAAAGAGTCATTGGATTGATAGAGAACAATGCCCTCTTTTGAACTACTGCTGTATGCAAGGTTTCTGATTAAACTGATGTTTAGACAGGTGTTCACATAAATTGATGGCTCTGAAACACTGAAGGAGGCGTTATTATCCGTGAGTGTGCTGTGGTTTGAGCTTAGAAGATAGAAATTGGAGTTCTGGTTTTTATATGCTGTATTATTTGTGAGAGTGATAAATGCGCTCGATTCAACATATAAGCCGTAAGAGTTGTTGTGTGCTGTGTTGCTAGCGAGAGAATTATTGCTGGAGTTGTAGAGGTAAAAGCCGTAGTGTGAGTTGTTATAAGCATAGTTGTTAGTTAGAGTGTTGTTAGAACTGTAGATGAGATAG
>Ga0123519_10016558_pt1 | contig 10223 bp, 7 predicted proteins | sample YelNatPaOPRAMG02_FD_87396 | JGI IMG/M metagenome (GOLD analysis project Ga0123519, IMG submission 87396) | Hot spring microbial communities from Yellowstone National Park - Yellowstone National Park OP-RAMG-02 (version 2) | ecosystem: Environmental > Aquatic > Thermal springs > Hot (42-90C) ...
CTTGTTCTACTTGGTGGTGCAATCGTACCTGGAAAATACCTACGCGGTATGCCTGCTTCTTTGAAAGAGATTTCCAAAATCGCATGCGGTTTCAGAGGCATTAAAGTCCTTGGTGGTCCTATTGCAAAATTCGGATTCTTGAGATGTGCAAATGAAAATTCGAATGACATAGAGATTAACAGGCTTGCAAATTCTTTTGATTATATTGCTCGTCAAGATGTTGATTGTGCGATATTTGATTATCTTGAAAAAGGAAAGTTCTCATCGAGATATAGAACATTAGAAGAATTAGAGACTTGGGCATGCCGAGGCACGAAAATAGTAAAATCTCATCCTGATTTTCCCAAGCCACTAATTGTCGAGATTGAGACTTACAGAGGTTGTGTTCGGTATTTTACAGGTGGTTGTTCCTTTTGCACAGAGCCTTTATATGGAAGACCGAGGTTTAGAAAACCAAAAGATATAATAAATGAAATTACAGAACTTGGTAATCTTGGAGTTGTGAATTTCAGGCTTGGAGCACAGACGTGTATATTCTGTTACAACTTGGATGACACCGAACTTGGAAAGACAGAAACTCCCAAGCCGAACGTAGAGGCTATAAGAGAACTGTTCGCAGGTATAAGAAAAAACGTTCCTCATCTTGAAGTTCTGCATGTGGATAATGCCAACCCTGCGATTATTGCAACATACCCCAAGGAAAGTGAAGAGATAATTCGCATACTTTTAGAAAATTGTACACCAGGTAATGTGCTTGCTTTCGGCTTGGAATCTGCAGATAAAAATGTTGCAAAAGAGAATAATCTAAACTCAAGCGCAGAACAGACTATGTATGCAATCAAACTCGTTAACAAACTTGGAAGTAACCGAGGATATAATGGAATGCCAAATCTACTACCTGGAATTAACATTCTATCAGGTTTGAAAGGTGAAACTAAGGATACATTCGAAATAAACTTTGCGTTTCTCAAAGAAGTATTTGAGCAAGGGCTCATGCTTCGTCGTATTAACATAAGACAAGTTGCATCCATAAGGACAGAATTCGATACTAAAAAGAATTATCACGAATTCAAAAAGTTCAAAGAGAAAGTAAGAAACGAAATAGACGCGCCAATGCTAAAAAGAGTGGTTCCTATAGGGACTGTTCTTAGAGATGTTTATGCAGAAGTGAAAATAGGCGGAATTACATTCGCAAGACAGATTGGAACATATCCTTTACTCGTAGGTATTCCATACTCCCTTCCTTTAGAAAGATTTTACGATGTTGCAATAGTCTCACATGGACAAAGGAGCGTTACGGGAATAGAATATCCTCTGAAAATAAACTCTGCACCCATAAAAGCAATTGAATGTCTGCCTGGTATAGGTTCTAAACGAGCAGCGAGAATAGTTCGTTCAAGACCTTTTCATTCTTTAGAATCTTTGCAAAAATGTCTAGACGACCCAAGCCTTGCTAATTCTATCTTAAACTACATCCAATTCTAACTTCAATTCTAACGGTTTTTTACACTTCACACTATTTTAATTCTAATCTATATCATATCTCTTCATCTTATCTCTTCTGGCACAACCCCTTTGCCATTACATCTTGGGCATGGTTCTGACAACGAGAATGGTTTCACGCCTTCACCTTCGCATTTTTTGCATTTCATGTATGGTTTGCGCATTTTAATCTTGCCTGTCTCGTTACATACAGGACAAGGCTGCTTAATATAAAACGGATGCTCGCCTTTACCTTTGCAAAATGCACATGTAAGTATCTCTTCTTCTATTGGCTGTATTATATTTGCCTGGAATACATTGGCTTGGGATTGCACCTGCGGTTGTATGTATGGCGCAATTTGCGAAGCACCGCAATTTGGACAGAATTTCATACTTGAACTTATCATGCTCCTGCATGAATTGCACATCTTATCCAATACGATTTGCATGGTAGGATAGGCAGGTTGGACTACTTGCTGTGAAGTCAAAGGTAGATTTGATTGAATTGGTTGGTTAACAGGTTGGGTATATTGAGACATTTGTAGATTTGACTGAGTATGAGGAACCATTCCTTGCAAAACCGTTATTGGAGTAACTCCAAGTTGGTCCTGAAGCCAAGCCACTCGCTCTTCGACCAAGCCAACCCAATATCTTATTCCATTCTGTGGTGTAGACATCTGAATATAGCCTGTGATTGTAACTGTTTGACCTGGGAGCAAATCGGCAGGCACACCCCATCTATAGGGATGGTCAACTATAGATGAGGCTCTACCTTCGTAGTTCACACCTACACGAATATACCCTTTTTCTGCCCGTTCGCAAACCTGTCCTTGCATATATACATAACCTGGCGATGGAGGACAGGGTCTTATCTTGACATTATCTAAATTCTGAATAGTAATATCCACTTTAAGCCTTTCACCGACGTTAAGCGTAGTCGGGCTAAAAACCACATTTATAACACGCACATTTAGCATACTAATGCCACCTTGTTATTCTTAAAAAGGGTTGTTAGATAATAATTCTTTGCATTAAGCAAATCATTCTACAAAACAGTTATAAAAATAAAAGGGTTACATATCGAATATTGTGGATATATCGTATGCACCATAAGTTTGCGCTATCTTGGAATTGTTTGTTATTATTATCATCCACTGTCCATCTTTATATCTTATTTTTTTCGGCATCTCTATCACAAATATCAAATCATTTATTCGTTATTTATACTTTTTTATACAACTGACGAGCATTACAACCTTATTGTTTCTTTTTTAACCATTTTTGTTGCATTTTAGCATTTTAAATACCTGACAAGTCACCTAAATGATGACTTCAATAAAACATCATACCTCCACAGAAAAATCAAGGAATTATTGCAAGTTATCCTAACTTGCCCATGCCTAAAATCTACGTATAATGACAAAAGAGATATTGAAAACAGAGAAACGCCCCGGACGGGATTTGAACCCGTGTCCCAGGCTTTCTACAACCTTGGTTATATTACATAATTACACCCAAGCCTTCGACAGGCCTGGATGATAGGCCACTACACTACCGGGGCTTGCGCTCAGTGTTATCGCTAATCTGCTATATAACAATTTTGTTTCTCATTCGAAAAATGTTTTATTTCATACGCATATTCAACTTCGATGGCAAAAGATTATTATTCAATATTAGGTGTATCTCGAGACGCATCAGATGAGGAGATTAAAATCGCTTATAGAAAACTTGCAAAAAAATTCCATCCCGATGTTTCAAAAGAACCAAATGCAGAAGAAAGATTCAAAGAAATTTCGGAAGCATATCAAGTCCTTTCTGATAAAGAAAAACGTGCAAAATTCGATGCAGGCGAACTTGACGAAAAGGAGATAAATGTAGAATACACAAATTACAGTTTGCGTGAAATACTCGAATTCTTAATCACTGGTAATCCACCTCGAAGAAGTAAAATACTTACTGTTCCCATAGAAATAACCATTCAAGAAGCTGTTTTCGGAACTCAAAAAGAAATCGAATACGAATCCTACGCACCATGCGCTTATTGCAATGCCACAGGCGCCTGGCAGGCTAATACCTGGATGCTCTGTCCAAAATGTAAAGGTGCTAAGTATGTTACGCGCATCGTTCGTTCTGGATTTTCTCGACAAGTAGTGCAAGAATTATGCTCAAGGTGCAGAGGTTACGGTCAAGTAATGGAACAGGTCTGCACTTATTGCGGCGGTAAAGGTAGAACACTCGTACGCAAACGAAATATAATCGTAGTCCCAAGGGGAATTGACGACGGCATGAAATTTATTGTACCCTCACTTGGCGATTTCTCCGAAGATGGACAAGGCGACCTCGCCGTCCAAGTTAAAATAAAACCCGACCCATACTATCGAAAAATAGGCGCCGATTTGGTCTTCGACCTACACATAGGCATCGTCCAAGCCGCTCTAGGTTGTGTTGTTCCCATACCAACACTCGACGGCATACCTCTTTCTCTGTCCATTCCACAAGGAACACAGCCTAACACTCAGTTGCGTATCCAAAATAGAGGTGGATATAGATTGAAAAATCCAAGCCGTGGCACTCTTATTGTAAATGTAATCGTAGAAGTTCCTCGTACACTTACTCAAAGACAACGCGAACTTTTCCTCGAAATTGCTAAAGAGCAAGGTTGCGACTCAGAATTGTTAAAACAAGGACATTTTAACAAGTTAGTTTAAATAAGTTAGTTTAGATTCAATTCAAAAGAATAAAAGAAGAACAAGAAGGGTAAGTTCGAGACTTGTTTGCTCTTGGAAAGTTATTTATTCCTCTGAATATATTAATAGTCAGGTGAGAAAGTGGACAAAGAATTGATTTTAAGCAGTGATGAGAGACTACAAAGCATGCGCCGAATTAGACGCGTAATTTACTATCTTCTCTTCACTGTAATGGTTGTTACCTTAATAATAACTATGCAGCGCCCTGAAGTAGGCGCATCTATTAAACCCCTTCATATTCCAATATACCCATTTGCACAAATCCTACTCTTCTTCGGCTTGGCTGGCTCTTTCCTAGGTTTCGCATTCAGATACATAGAAATCAAGTTAAGCCAAGGTGATACTGACAAATACACGCTTGCAAAAAGTTCTGTTTCCTCTTCTCGATTCACTGCAATTATTGCACTTATCTGCATGCTACTACTACTTCTACCACCTGTAATCAATATAGTAAATGAAAACATCGCTACACAAGAAGAAAAAACCGTAGAGAACACAACTACATTCAAATGGCAGTGCAGTTCAAGCGACACCATACTAAGAGCAGTTTACGTTTCTCATATCTATGTAGAATCTGATATTCCTCTCGATATGTATCTCATGACCTCTGACCAATTGAAAAGATTCGAATCCGAGAATTTCACATCAGACCCAAGAAATGGCACAGGTGCAATTCTATGCACAAAAAAGCAGAGAGTCCTCGAATGGCCTCCTGATGCCCATGAGGCAAATCTTGCAGAATCTTATGGATTCGGAGAATTTTATATAATCATAATAAACAACGGCACTTATTCTGACAAAGATGCAAAAGTGCAAATCACTGCAGATAGAAAAATAAGTGCACCACTACTCAGTATGTTAATATTCTTCTCAGCATTATATTTCGCTTCTTATCTTGCATGGATGTTTATTATGACAATCGTTAAGGGCAGATACAAGAGAGGTTCGATGATAAAATAAAAATTACCACTCCTTCTTTTGTTTTTTTTATCGCTTATCCTATCCAACGCATCTTTTTTATTTACATCTATTTTAAATCTCTATCTTAGCCAAGTTAGAATGGTACTTTAACACCACACAGCCTTCGTCACATTTTCCACATCGAGAACATTTGCCTTCATCTATTTGAATTTCCCCTTTATCTTGCGCAATTTTTATCGCATTTTTTACACATGCATTCACACATATACCGCATAAAGTGCACATCTCTCCTTTAAGAATTGCCTTTGCTATTTCTTCCAATTCTTTCCTTGCTAACTTCCTTTCCGAAGTAACTGAGATATCTCCATTCGCAAATATCTTTGCTCTTATGCCATTCATGTCCACAATCGCAACACCTAAATCTTCTGAGTATCTCACATAACCTACAGTTTTAAGAAATTCCACTACTCTCTCAAACGCCAAGCCTTCACATTCAAATTTTCCTTCGATTAACCAATTATTACTTGCTTCACAATATCTTCCCAAATTATTGATTTCTATAAACTTTCCTCTTTCTTGTTTGGCAGATGAAAGAGTTTTCGAAATGTCTATCGAAAGCCTATCTGCAAGTTCTCTCATTTTAGGAGGTTGACGTCTCCATCTCCAAAAACCATGTGTTACATATCCTTCGCTTACGCTTGCTTTCTTCGCAAAATCCAACAATATATCCATCCATTTCCTATATAGTTCCGGATGTGTGTTCTTCACATTTTCAAACTCAGAGCCCAACTCTGCAGGACACATATAACATCCAATACGCTCATAATCCTCATCATAAAGAGGATTGTAATCCAAGCCACGATAGGTTATATACAACCACACCTCAATTGCTCTCCATTCTCTTATGGGATAATACGAAATCTGGTTTGGCACGAACGGGTTATTTTCAAATTTTCCAATCTTTGCTCGTACAAAAGATTCTCTCTTTCTTTTACCATCTATAGAAATACATCCATTTGGATATTCTTTCGCGAACAACTCAGAAACAGGCGCAAGTTTGCATACCTTACAACACCATCTTAGGTCTTTACTCGGAATTCCAAATTTATACAGATTCTTCTCAAACGCATCGTTTGCTCTCGCAACTTTAAGGCATAAACCTTCTTTATTTGCATAATCTTCAACAAACTTCTTTGTCTCGGGGAACTCCAAGCCGGTATCTATATACACCAAATGAAGTTCTTTCTTATCACCACTATCACCAATTGCCCTTTTTGCTATTTCACATGCAACTAACGAATCTTTCCCACCCGAAAAAGATACTGTAAATTGTTTCTTATTTTTATCTTTATTTGCATTTTTCACAAACGCATCTTTTATCTCATTCACTGCTTTTTCTTCGATTCCTTTCAGATATCCAATGTTCGCACGCACACATTCATGAATAGTCCTCTTTTTCATCTTTCTTCTCTTGATTTCATCTATTCTTTTATCATCGATACCGCATATTCCTCTTACACGAAGCACTATCTCCTCATCTGATATTTCAGAAATTTCAGAAAAATCTGATGTTGAATACCTTGCTCTACCAAACCCAAGCCATGTGCCAAATTTTATTATGACATCATCGTTTCTCTTTATCCCATCTCCAAATAAAACGATATCTTTTTTCTTAATGCCCCTTCCTTTAATATGTCCTTGCGATGCTATCCTTTCATTACATTCTACAATCCTTCTTTTTGCATCTACAAGATACGGAATTCCCCCTTCTCTTAGGTCAAGTCTATAATCCATTTCCTCAAGGTCAAAAAAGAGCACACCAATGACATTCCCATCAATTATTATTTCGTCTGTCCTATCCTGCCCAGGGATTTTATTAAATAACACAATCTTTCCGTCGAGAAAAGAGGACACTCCAAACTCTCTTGAAAAAAGTTCTGCTAAAAGCCTTTTTCCCTTTCGGGATGCGAACCGCACGTCACCAGGTGGAGATAATTTAATCTCAGATGGTATATTGTTACATATCTCACATCTCGAACCAAGAATGGGAAGGTTGCACTCTTTACACCAACCAATTGTCTCTTTTGCTTCTTCTCGCGATTCTTCCCTTTTTATGCGTTCTCTGTTTCTCTCTTTATACTTAAATTTGTTATAACTATTTTTTTTATTTTTAACCATATTCTTAACCCACACCATCAAATTATAGAATAGCATATCCTATTATGAAAGTTCCTTCTCTTGGTTATCGATATTATTAGTACGACGATATTATTAGTATTATTGAAGTATCATTGATTGAAGTTCATTGGATATACATCATATTGATATAGAACAATGTGAAATCTTTACTATTTCTTGTTTGTTTCTCTTTGTTTATTTCTTATTATCTTTCATGATATCATTCTTAACTTCACGAAGATGTTTGCATTCTCCACTTCTCACAGTTACAAGACCTTCGGGGGTATCTATCACTAACGCCCCAATATCTGTTACATCTATCGCCACACCCTTCCATTTTTCATTCCCTGTATCTATACAAACTTCCTTTCCCAATGTTTCTAACATCTCAGAATAAGTATCTGTTAGCATCTCCCATTCATCGTTAAGCAACTGATTATACCTCTTTTCTATATTCTCTACAAGCGATACTATAAATCCCACCATATTTAATTCCTTTTCTAAAATATCTGAAAGGGAAATCGAATTTGCTCGAATCTCATTCGGAAAATCGTCTACATGAACATTAAGGTTAACACCCAAGCCTATTACGCTTGCTATCCCCTTTTCCCCCTTTGTGATTGTTTCGCATAATATACCTGCTAATTTCTTCCCCTCGTAAATCACATCGTTTGGCCATTTTAATTTCGCATCAACACCCATCTCTCTTATGGTCTCTGCAGTTGCAATCCCCGCAATCATACTTAAACGCTGCACCACGCCCCAATCTGCAGCATCTAAAAGGACAGAAAGCCAAGCACCACCTTTAGGCGAATGCCAAGTACGTCCAAGCCTACCTTTACCTTCCGTCTGCTCAAATGCTATTATCAACATGCCATTGTATTCTTCCCCTTTTTCATACCTTTCTATGGCAATCTTCTTGGCAAATTCATTCGTAGATGCAATCTTTTCAAAACAGATTATCTTTGAACCTATTATTTCAGTCGTAAGTTTGTCTTCAATCAAACTGCAAAATTCTTTGCATCTCTCAGAGACTTCATCTTGCACATCTTCGAATGGCATAAATCCACCTTTTACAATTTTATAACACATTCGACAAATCATTCCGCAAATGAATTTCTTTAGTAACTTTACTAAGATTAGTTCGCACGCTAATCAATCTACCTGTTCTTTTTCAAATACTTTACTTAAAAAATCCGCATAAATTTCATCACTCGTAATTTTCAACGAGAATTGCAACTCCATTTCCTCCTCCTATGCACAAGGTTGCAATACCATACCTGACCTTTCTTGATTTCATCGCATAAAGCAAAGTAACAAGTATTCTTGCCCCTGAGGCTCCTATCGGATGCCCTAAAGCAATCGCACCTCCATTTATATTTGTCTTTTCGGGCGGAATCGATAATTCTTTGATTGCCGCCAAAGTTTGCGATGCAAAAGCCTCATTTATCTCGAACAAGTCTATATCTTCTATCTTTCCATTTACGCGTGATAGAAGTTTTCTCACTGTAACGATAGGTGCAGCCATTGCTCTTCTCGGCTCCACCCCCGCACTTGCATACGCACGCACAACTGCCATAGGCTTATATCCTAAACTCTCGGCTCGCTCCCTACTCATGAGAAGAAGCGCAGCAGCCCCATCGTTTATTTTCGATGCGTTCCCTGCTGTAACTGTCCCATTAGGCGTAAATGCAGGTCTTAGTTTAGACAGTTTCTCAAGCGTGGTATCTTCCCTTGGACTCTCATCTTCTGAGACAATCTCAATCTCAGGTTTCTTTATCGAACCTCCTGCTATACTTACAGGCACAATCTCTTCTTTGAATGCACCACTTTTTATTGCTTTTACTGCAAGTTCGTTGCTTCTCAAAGCCCACTTGTCCTGCTCTTCTCTCGTTATCCCATATTCTTGCGCAATTAAATCCCCAGTACAACCCATATGCATATCATGATAAGCATCCCATAATCCGTCGTGAACCATAGAATCAAGTATCTTTCCATCACCTAAAACATACCCATCTCTTGCATTTCCAAGTATGTATGGCGCACGACTCATCGATTCCATCCCCCCTGCTATCGATATGTATATATCACCTGCTCTTATCGCTTGACTTCCAAGCATCACCGCCTTTAAACCCGACCCGCATACCTTGTTCACTCCAAATGCAGGCACTTCAACAGGTATCCCTCCATTTATTGCAGCCTGCCTCGCAGGATGCTGCCCCAAGCCGGCAGAAAGAACATTCCCCATTACAACTTCATCTATAATTCCAGGTTCTATCGAAGTCCGCTTGATTAACTCTCCAATCACAACTCCGCCAAGTTGCGGCGCGGTCAGTTTCGATAACTTACCTCGAAAGGCTCCTATAGGCGTGCGCACCCCTGCAACTATCACCGCATCGTTCTTCGCATCTTTAAATTCAAGTGCCATCTTTCCCCCTTCTTATTTATCCGCTTTTATTTTTATACTCTTTATATCTCATTCATACTTTTTTTATCTTTTATCACAATCTCTTACCCTCTAGCATCTATTATCTATTAAAATCATACATCTATTAAAATTACACGAATTGAATAGAGTTGTCAGAACTCATAGGGTTCATCATCTCGCCAAAAAAGGCTATCAGCTGACCCTCTTATCATCATCCAACTCATCATTTCTAACCTATATTATCCAACTTTTATATTATTTTTCTTTTTTTCTTTTTACTTCTCCTCTCGAGCAGGCTACTCTCTTTTTCCTACCTTCTCCATATCTTCCATAAAAATTTCCTATATTATCATTATTGCACTTTCTGCGCTTCGAGGCAGGCTTTTCTATATAGATTTTCATACTTCTTTGCAGATTCGTGCCAGGAAAACGATTGCGACATCCCTCTTATCTGCAGTTTCTTCCAA
>Ga0123519_10016559_pt1 | contig 10222 bp, 7 predicted proteins | sample YelNatPaOPRAMG02_FD_87396 | JGI IMG/M metagenome (GOLD analysis project Ga0123519, IMG submission 87396) | Hot spring microbial communities from Yellowstone National Park - Yellowstone National Park OP-RAMG-02 (version 2) | ecosystem: Environmental > Aquatic > Thermal springs > Hot (42-90C) ...
AGGGATGATTATGGGCGCAATGGCAGGCGCGGGCAAGACGCAGGAAGGGGCTAAACTGGTTTGCCCCAAATGCAATAGTGTGGTTTCTGCTGAGGCTCGGTTTTGCCCGAACTGTGGCACGGAATTAGCGAGCGGGAGCAAATGTCCTAATTGTGGGAACCCGGTGTTAGGTTCTGCAAAATTTTGTCCGCATTGCGGAAAGCCCTTGGGACAAGAGGTTAACTGCCCAAAATGTAATACCCAATTACCCAGCGGAGCTAAATTCTGCCCAAATTGTGGAAACAAGGTGGGATAGGCGGATTTAGAGGCTTTGGGAATAGCTTTTTTTAAATTTTTATACCAGTTTAAAATTTAGTTTTTTAGGTTATACTATAATAAAGAGCAATTCCCTCCCTCAGCTTATCTTTAAGAAGTGATTGATAAGCGAGGGATTTTATTATGAGAGAAAAATGAGAAAAAATTACATAATTTCTGAGGGGAAAATTCTGGAGACGGTAGAGCCATCTGGGGTTATTTCTGTGTTCATAAATCCGGATAATGGGGAAAGGAACTATCTGGTCAATGAACTAAAAATAGATGAGCATACCTTGAGTTCAGCGCTGGACCCGGATGAGCCTTCACGGATGGAATTTGAGCCAGAGCATCTAGCATTGATTTTTAAGCGTCCTAGGAATTATTCGGGTGAAGACCAATTATTGTTTAAGGTTGCTTCAATTGGAGCATTTTTATTTAAGGATAGATTAATGATAGTTATGACCGAGGATTTGCCTTTATTTGAAGGGAAACAATTTGCCAGAGTGAATTCTCTGAATGAGGTGGCGCTTCGCTTGATTTATCGCTCAATAACTCATTTTCTGGAGCATTTAAAAGTAATCAATATGCTGGCGGATGAGATAGAGCAGAAGATAAGCCATGCTATGGAGAACCGACTACTGCTTAATATGTTCACTTTAGAAAAGAGCTTGGTTTATTATGTGAATGCTATCAATTCCAATGGTGCGGTTTTGGAAAAGCTGAAAATTAATGCGGGCAAAATTGGCTTTAGCGCTTTTGAGCTTGAGCTATTAGATGATATCACGATTGAAAACAACCAGTGCTTGCGTCAGGCAGATATTTACGCCAATATCTTAGCCAATCTAATGGATGCTCGGGTCTCTATTGTCAGCAATAATCTCAATATCATTATGAAGACTTTGACCATCATCACGCTTTTGATTATGGTGCCGACCTTTGTGGTCAGCCTGTTTTCTATGAATGTAAGAATCCCTTTAGCTCCGCTCTCTAACGCCTTCTGGATTATTTTTGGAATGTGCATTTTAGCGGTGGCGATAGTAATTATAATCTGGAAATATAAAAAATGGTGAAAGGGCTCTTCTTTATCTTGAGGAGATTATTTAAGATAGCCGAGCGCTTTTAGCTTTTTCTGGGTCTCGGTATCAATTTTTGCTGGGGTCTGCTCCTTTGCCTGCTCCATCTGTTCAATGGTTTTAGTCACCGCCCGAATCTGGTCAATGATTTCTGGGGGATAGCTTAATTTCTCTCCGAAAAGATTTTTAGTCTCTTTGGGGTCCTCCTCTAAATTATAGATTTCAATTTTACCGGTGATTGTATCCAGAATTAGCTTGAACCGCTCCTTATATAATGCCTGTTTAGGATTTCCCAGCCGAGGCAGTTCTGCAATCATCGCCCGAGGCACAGGTTTAATTACTGCCCCGGGCATCATGATAAAACTCCGGCCATTAGCCATTACCCCGGATTCTATCCCAAGATAAGTTAAGATACTGGGCGCTAAATCCACCAAGCTTACCCGCTCTTGCACCACCATTCCCCCATTATCCTTTTCTGGAAACCTGATTAACAGCGGAACTAATAAAAGCTCCTGATACAAACTATGCCCGTGCTCAAAAGAGTTATGTTCCCAGAACTCCTCGCCGTGGTCCGCAGTAATAATAATCAGGCTCTTTTCATATAATCCCTTCTCCTTAAGATAATCAAAAAATTCGCCTACCATACTATCCACAAAGCTCAATTCGCCTTCATAAAGACCGATAATAAATTTTTTATCCATTGCTGAGTATTTTATTTCTCCAGCGCGGATTTTCTCTAACTCCTCATCACTGGGAGCAAAAGGAGGTTTAAGCGAACTTTGACTTTGATAAATAAAAGGCATTGCCAGCTCCATTGGTGGGTCATAAGCTAAATGTGGGTCAAAAAAATGTAAAACCATAAAAAAGGGCTTGCCCCTTTCCCGATATTGCTCTAACCACTTAACCGCAAGTCTTAACACCTGGTCCGCTTTGCGGATATGAAGATTATCTCCGGGAAAATAATCATAAGTCTCAAACCCCCGATTCAATCCAAAACCTGGGTCAACAAAAGGATTCTGAAAAAAACCCACAGTTTGATACCGGTTCTGAAGCAATATCTCAGTAAGAGTCAATGCGGAACCAGTTAAAAAGGTCATTCCCTCCTGAGCGGTATCCGGGTCTTTAACCGCATATCCAGCTAAATGCCGATGAGGCCAGAGACCAGTCAAAATACTGGCAATACTAGGTAAGGTCCAGGGACTGGAGGCAATGGCATTCTCAAATTTAACCGCTTCTTTGGCAAATTCATCTATCCGAGGAGTGGTCTCCCGATTATAACCATAACAGCTGAAATAATCCTGACGCGCAGTATCTATAATGATGATAATCACATTAGGCTTGGGCTTGGACCTATAACAAGAAAAAACTCCTAATCCCATCAGGATTCCTAAAACCAATAACCCCAATATAACTTTTTTCATCTTTACTATTCTCTTCTAAAAAATTCCTCAGGTCAAACCCAAGACTAATCCCTTCCCTTCTTTAAACCGAGGTTCATACTCCCAGAGCGGTATCCCAGCAAATCCAATGCGGTATATAAAAAACCAATTTTACTAAATTCTTGATAAATCCTCCTCCCAAGCCCAGGCTCCCTTAAAAGCCTTCTCCTACCCCGATTATCCAATTCTATCCTCGCAACCTCCTGATGATATCGGACCCTAAAGGTTTTGAACCCCAGTTTAAATAAAACCTCTTCCGCTTTCTCAATTTTTCTCAACTTCTCCAGATTGATTTCTTCTCCATATGGAAATCTGCTCGCTAAGCACGCAAAACTGGGCTTATCCCAGCTTTCTAATCCCATTTTCTTACTCAATTCTCTTATCTCTTTCTTGCTCAACCCCACCTCTAACAATGGGCTCCTTATCCCTAATTCTAAAATAGCTTTCCGACCAGGACGATAATCAGATAAATCATCCAGATTGCTCCCCTCAACTACCCATTTTAATCTTTTTTTCTGGGCAATTGCTTTTAACTTAGCAAACAACTCCTTTTTGCAATAATAACAGCGGAGCGGTGAATTCTTATAAAAAGCCTTAAGCTTAAGTTCGTCAGACTTAAACTCAATCAGTTTAACTTTTAGCCTCTTAGCAATTTTCCGTGCAAACTCTAACTCCCGCTTTGGAAATGTTGGAGAGACCGCAATCCCTGCCATAACCTTATCTCCTACCACCTCCCGGGCAATAACTAAAAGAAGGCTGGAATCCACCCCGCCAGAAAAAGCGACCAGGCAAGAATCCATCTCAGAAAGAATATCTTTAAGTTTAGTCAGCTTTTTTTGAATTTCGGTCCATAGCACAGTTTTTCTCCCAAAGCTCTAAAGCCAATATCTTCGGAGCCTCATCATTATTGGAAAATGCTTCTGCCTGCTTAAGCTCCGAACACCCCATCTCCCTCTCCCCCTTTTTAAAAAGCAATTCCGCATAAGTCAAATGATAATAACCGATATTATCTCCTCCTAACTCCAGCGCTAATTTAACCTCTTTCTCTGCCCATTCAAGCTCATTGAGCCGAAGATAGCAATCCGCTAAATTATTGTGAGTCTCACTAGACCCCGGATTCAGTGCCCGCGCATTCTTAAATGCCTTAACCGCTTGCTTATATTCCCCTAACCGATGATGGGTTAAAGCTAAATAAAACCAGGCGGAAAAATTATCCCGCTCCTTGAAAATCACTGCTTGAAATTGCTTTTTTGCCGGCTCTATTTCTCCCTCCTTAAAATAAATCATTCCCAGTTGCATCCGCTCTTCTGCACTCAGCCCCTCATCAAGCCGAACCAGACTGAACTTCTTATCACAAGCCCAATTTGAGCCCAGCGCTAAAACAAAAAAAATCAATAACCTTATACTAAAATTTTTTCTCCGCATCTTAAATAGTCTCCTCTATCCTAACATTGGAATCCAGCCAATAACTTGGAAAATTGAGACCTGAACCGGGGAAAATTATTTTTCGTCCAGTTTATCTATTAGATTATCAATATCTTGGTCCTCGGATTTTGTCTCGGATTTAGACTTTTGAGTAGATTCCTTGTTTTTCTCCCCAGAATCTCCCTTGGCTGGCTCCTTGCTTGAGATAATATGGTCAAGCATTTTATCCAATTCCTCGGTCTCCTCCCCCTCCTTCTCGCTTAAACCAGCCCTGCTCATTGCATTTTCTAACTCCACTTCAGTTGATTCCCCCACTGGCTCCGGAGCCGACTTAGAATCTACAAAAGAGGCTGCTTGGGTTTTGCCAGATTTCTTTTGGCTCTCTTTTGTTGCCAAGCCCAGGTCCGTGCCCACCACCCGAACCATATTCTCATCAATCGCCTTTTGCTTCAAAAGATAGCCCTCAAACAAACAATTATCACAGATGGTATTGATTAGCCTTGGAATCCCCCGAGAATAAAGATGAATCAGGTCAATGGCTTTGGTAGAAAACAACTGGTTTTTGGCTCCAGCCATCCTCAACCGATGATTGATGTATCCCTCAACCGATTCCCGATTAAAGCTCTCCAATCTGCACTTCACCGCAATCCGCTGAGCCAATGGCTCATCTAAATGCAAATGCTCCTCTAACTCCGGCAGTCCAAAAAAGATAAAAGTAATCAGCTTGCCCTCCATCTCCAGATTTAATAACCCACGAAACTCCTCCATTATATCCCTGCTTCTTAGCATCTGCGCCTCATCCACTAAAACCACCGCCTTCTTCCCTTTGTCATGAAGCTCTATCAAGCGGTTATATAATTGATTGAGCAACTTCAGCTTCTCCGGAGCGGGATTTTCAATCCCCAATTGACGAGCTATCCGAGTCAAAAGCCAATCCGCAGTTATCTGAGAATGAATAATAACTAAAAGCGCAGATTCATATTCCTCCTCCGGCAGATTATCCAGCATCCTCCGAGCCAAAATCGTCTTCCCAGCGCCAATCTCTCCCAATAACACCGCTAACCCCTTCATCGTGTCCGCCGCATACATCAGCCTTAACATTGACCGAGAATGCTGAGCACTGTTAAAATAAAACTTTAAATTAGGCGCCTGACTAAACGGCTCCTCAACTAATCCATAAAATTCCAGATAATCCATCCTCCGCTCCTACCTTAATATCCCGAGCCACAGATTTGAAAAAATTCAAACTTAAACATAAGTAATCTTCTTACCCTTTTTCTTCTTCTCCTCTTCACCCTCTGCCTCTTCCGCCTTCTCCTGTTCCTCTGATTTTAAAGCCGCACTCTCCCATCTTACCTCCTCCCGACTCGGCGCCGGCGGAACCTCTGGCTTGACTCCACTTAACCTGGCTTTTAATTCTTTAACCCGGGACTCTACATCCCGAAAGCCCGGGTCCAAGGCTTGACTCTTCTCAAACATCTTTAAAGCCCGATTAAAATCCCCAAGTCCGACCCAGGCTTGTCCCAGCTCATAAAAGAACGCTGATTTCTCCTTCTCGCTAATTTTACCAGCGCTCAAACCTCGCTCATATTCCTCTATGGCTTGCTCATACCTACCTCGCTCCATCGCACACAAACCCGCCATTAGATAACAATCCGAAGGATTATGTCCCGCCTTTAGCGCACCCTGAAACTCTCTAACCGCATCCTCATAAAGCCCCATCTCCTTATAAGCTATCCCTAAATCATAGTGAGTTCCCGCATCCTCCTCACTAACCACTTTACTCACCCCTTCTTTAAATGCCTTAAACATATCTTCAAAACTATACTTCTCGCTGGTGCTTAATCCCTGGACATCCGGCGCAGGTCCTAAATCCTCTTTCTCCAGCTCCGCGGCTAAATCAAATAGCCCCTCCTCTGCCCCTCCCAATCCTGGCTCCTGAGAAGCCTCATCCGCCCTTTCCGCACTTTTTGGCTCCTCTAAACCACCCGCAGAGATAACCTGAGCCGGAATTTCCGACTCCGGCGCAAATCCAGCTACCTTCTCAGCCTGCCCAGGTTCTAAACCTATATCCAGCTTCTCCTCTTCTTCCTCAACTTCAACCTGTTCCTCAATCACCTCCTCTGGAGGTTCTGAAACTATCGGTTCTTGACTTGTCTCTATTTGGGCTGGTTGAGTTTCTACCGAGGCTCTTGGCTCCTCCTGCTTCCCTGAAACCTCGGCCGGCTCAGAGATAACCACCTCCTCTTCAACCTCCTCCTCTACCACTACTGGCGTTTCTTCCTCTATCACCTCCGGCGCTTCTTCCTTGGGCGCTTTCTGTTTAATGGCTTCTTCTAATTCTTTTACCCGTTTCAAAGCCTGCTTATGGCTTGGGTCTTTCTGAAGAATATCCAGATAGCTCTTAAGAGCATATTCAATCAACCCCTGCTGGACATAAAACTCTGCTTCTTCTATCTCCTCTTTAAAATCTAAAGCCGGCTTAGCCCGACCAGAAATTACCACTACTTGTTCTTTTGTCGGCTGAGCTTTTTTCGCTTCCGCAGGTTTAGCTGGAGGAGATGGGGCAACCGCAGGTGCCTCTTCAATTACTTCTGGCTCCTCTTCCATTACCTCCGCCTGCTCCGCTACTTCTGGTGCTTTAGCCACCACTTGCTTAGTTAATTCCTCTTCTGCCTTTTTCAACCATCTTTGAGCCAGTGGGTCATTAGGCACCAACTTTAGATATTCCAGACCAGTTTCTTGAAGCGATTGCCAGTCCGCTTTTTGCTCCGCTAAAGTGGCAATAGTTTTAAGTGTCTCTAAAGCCGCAGATTGATTCTTACTATCCAGCTCTACGATTTTTAATCTTTTAAAAGCCTCTATATTCTTGGGGTCTGATTTAAGCACCGCTTGAATGTGGGTGAGAGCCTTATCCCTAAGACCATACTTAAAATAAACATCCGCCTCGGTTAAATGCTCTTTAATCTGCTCCGGACTGAGAATCTCAGTTGGAACCTCCTCCTTTTTGGGAGCGCTAATCACCACGCTCTCTTCCACCGCCTCCTCTAACTCCTCTACCTCCTCTTCTGCCTCAGGCTTGGCTATTCCCCCTACTTCCTCCTCCAGCTCCACAACCTCTTCCTCTTTTGGCGCAGAAGCACCTAAGGCACGACGCACTGATTCATCGTTTGGGTCTAATTCTAAAACCTTCTCCAGCACCTCTTTGGCTTTTTGCCTCAAGCCTTTTTTCTGATAACCTTTGGCTAATTCTTTGAAAAAATTAACCGCCTCATCCTTGCGGTCTAATTTGATGCACACCTGAGCCAGATTGGTAAGCGCTTCTAAATTATCTGGCTCCCGTTCACGAACCTTTACTAACATCGGGTAAGCACGGTCATACATCTTCCGCTTAATATATATACCAACCAATTCCTTAAGATTTTCTGCGTTCTCCGGGTCCGCCTTTGCCAGCTTCTCCATCAGCCGAACATATTCCTCAAACCGATTCTGCTCCTTTAGCTCCTCTAAGGCTCGCTTGAAAGCCTGATACCCCTCCTTCTTCATCCCATTCTTGTAGTAAAGCTCAGCTAACTTGGTCAGCACCAGAACATTCTTCGGGTCAAGCTCCGCCATCTTCCGGTATATATCCATCGCCTCTTTAAGCTTGCCTTCTTTTTCATAATTGGCGCTAATCCGCTGATATTGACCCAGAGCTTCCCCAACCATCCCCAAGCGCTGATAAAGGTCAGCTAAATTTACATACACATCCTCCCGAGTATCATCTAAATTTAAAATCTGTTTATAGACCGAGACCGCCTTGGAATAAAAGCCATCCTTGGTGTAATACTTTGCCGCTTCTAAATAATGTTTAACCGCAGATTCTTTATTCTTGGATTTAGCATAAAGGTCCCCTAACCGAAGGTGGGTTTTGACATCCTTTTTGTCTATCTCTAAAATTTTGAGGTATTCTTTTATGGCTTTGTCTATCTGGCCTTTTTGAACCAGTTTTTGCGCAGAAAATAATAGCTTTTCGGTCTCTTTACTCATCCCTGATTATTTTGAGGACCCCCTCTCCCTTTAAACACTTATCCCTCTTTAAATATATTCTAAATAATTTCTAATCATTAGTCAAGTAAATCCTTAGTTTTCTTATAAAGAAAGGTGAGACCCAGACCAAAACGCGCTCAAAAAATCAATAGATATTTATATTTTCCCGCATTGACCACGCTGTCTTAGAATATGGTCCACAATAACTATTGCGGTCATTGCCTCTGCCACTGGCACGACCCTGGGACAAATGCACGGGTCGTGTCTGCCTTTGACCTTGAACCTTATTTTCCTGCCTTTTATATCAACTGTCTCCTGCGCAAGCGCAATGCTGGAAGTGGGCTTGACCCCAATTCTAATGATAATCGGGTCCCCAGTGGAAATCCCTCCAATAATTCCTCCTGCGCGGTTATATCTGGAGCAAATCCTTTCGCCCCTTTTGATAAATGGGTCTGAATTCTCGCTTCCCCTTCTTTCCGCCATCAAAAATCCATCCCCAAATTCAACCCCCTTAACCGCACCTATGCTCATCAAGGCACTGGCAAGCTCCGCATCTAATTTAGAGAAAACCGGCTCCCCCAATCCCCCAGGAACACCCATTGCCCGAATCTCTACAATCCCACCAATGGAATCTCCTTCTCGCTTAACTTTATTTATTAGCTCCACCATCTCTTGAGCGGTTTTTGGGTCAGGACACCGAACCGGATTTTTACCAATCTGGCTCCCAATAAATTTTTTCGCCCGGATATTGCCCACCTGAACCGTGCCTGCATAGATTTTCACCCCATATTCCTCTAATACCCGTTTGGCAATCGCACCCCCTGCAACCCTGCCCGCGGTCTCTCTTCCGCTTGACCTTCCTCCCCCGCGCCAATCCCGAATTCCATATTTAAGGAAATACCCGAAATCCGCGTGCCCGGGTCGGAATAGGGATTTCAGCTCTTCATAAGCGCTTGAGTCCATATCTTTATTTCTGATGAGAAGCCCTATTGGCGTGCCAGTGGTTTTGCCTTCAAAAACCCCGGAAAGTATTTCCACATAATCCTCTTCTTTGCGGGAGGTAGTAAGCTCGCTTTGACCAGGTCTTCTTCTATCCAGTTCTTTCTGGATATATTCTCTGGAGAGTTTTATCCCCGGTGGACAGCCATCAACTATCGCACCTATTGCAGGACCATGCGATTCCCCAAAGGTGCTCACCACAAAAACCCTTCCTATGCTATTCCCACTCATCAGAAATCCTATCCCAGAAATTTATTCTTATTCTCCAATATATACTGCCCGGTTCTGGTCGCAAGCGCCATAATCGTCTCTTGCGGGTTCACGCCTAAAGAGGTCGGGATAATCCCACCATCAACCACGAACAGCCGGTCCGTATCATGCACCTTGCCAAACTGGTCTACCACGCCTCGTTTGGGGTCTGCACACATCCGAGTAGTGCCAAAGGCATGAACTGTATAAAGCTCAATCTCTGACTTCTTAATCGGGTATTCATAAATCTTCTTTATCTCGTCAATGGAGTTTATCTCCTGAAGCTGAAAAAAGGGAAGCAGAACTTTTTTCGCACCAGCCACAAAGTAAAGTTCGCTAAGGAGCGCAGTGGCGCGTAAAATCCGCTCAAACTCAATGTTATCAATCTGATAAGTTGGCAGAGGCGCTCCCCAGGGCAAGCGGTAAATCCGTCCATAAGTAGTATCATCTATCAGGAACCCTCCCACCATCATATAGTTCCATTGCTCCATAATCTCTAAGTTTTTGCGACCAAAAGACGGATGACTGAGTCCCACTGCAAAAGGCGGAACCACCACCACAGTCATCAGAATTCCTTCATCCAGGAACTCATGCACCTGGTGGGATTGGTGCACCCCTTTCCATTGATTTATCTCCTGGTCAAAAATACCGATGACCTTGGAGTTGGGGTGGCAAAGAAAATTTTTGCCCACCTGCTTGCTGGAGTTCCCCACC
>Ga0123519_10016562_pt1 | contig 10220 bp, 9 predicted proteins | sample YelNatPaOPRAMG02_FD_87396 | JGI IMG/M metagenome (GOLD analysis project Ga0123519, IMG submission 87396) | Hot spring microbial communities from Yellowstone National Park - Yellowstone National Park OP-RAMG-02 (version 2) | ecosystem: Environmental > Aquatic > Thermal springs > Hot (42-90C) ...
CAAAGTCCAGAACGGTTGGTGCGACAAAAGGAATTACGCGAAGCATTAAACCAAGCGGTTGATGAATTACCAGCGGATTTTCGGACCGTTGTTGTCTTGCGTGATTTTGAAGGGCTTTCCAACCGAGAGGTGAGCAAGGTTCTAAACTTGTCCGTACCGGCGGTAAAATCCCGACTCCATCGGGGCCGACTATTTTTAAGAAACCGCCTTCAAGCCTATATCAATAACTATGACTAAGATTAATCCATCGCCACCTAAGAAACCAAAACGAGAAGAGATGGCAAAAAGCGAATGCCTTGAATTTATCAATATCCTTACCGAATTCATTGATGCGGATTTAACCGAAAACCGTTTAATTGCAATGAGAAGCCACCTATCAACTTGCCTAAAGTGCACAAAGATTTACCGAGACTTGCGAATATTGATTCAACTCTGCCATAACGAGACGGTTGAAGAACCGGAAACCTGTTCCTGGCAACTTTGGCAGGTGTTAGAAAAGAAATTCCGCGCGAAGAAATTATAAAAATTATAGCAAGCCAGCCAAGACGATGGATTTATGCGTTTAGTAGTTTATCACCATTCCTTGCGCAGAGCCAAGTCAATTGATTCAATATCTAAGGGATTGGTAAGACTGGTTAAATCAAGATACCAGTTTTGGGCAAGGTGTAGACCTAAGCCAAAATTTTGTGACCGCCACCAGTAGGAAATGGTCTTGGCAATTTGTTCTTTCGAATACTGATAGTAGTATTCAGCCCGCACCCCACCCCGAAGTGTCACATTTTCGGTTAATTGATATTCAATGGCTAAGGGCAGGGCGAAAAAATTGGACCAGATAACGGTAGGATTACTCTCATTTGTCCTTGCGCCGCTCCAAAAATCGTTCACTCCGAAGGCAACAAGCAAGGCGTGGCTTGGCTTTAATGTAAGCGCTGAGGCTATTCGGGTAGAGAAGGAGTTGGCAAAGATATTTAGCGGTGTTGGTTTACCTTCTTCGTCACGCCGCGCTGTCCTGGGAAAGGAAATAGGCAATCTTCTTAATTCAAAACCCGATGCCGGACCACCAAAATCAAGTAATAAGTTTAGTCGGCCATTGTCTATAACTTCTTTTTCATAAGAGACACCGAGTTGGCTGGAAGGAATAAAAAAATTGGTCTGTTTAGTAATTGTTTGTTGTCCAGCAATAAATTGGGAGTTAGTTGAGTCGTAATAACCTAAGCCGAAACGAAAACGAAAATCAAAACCATTGGTTTTGGTCGGTCGCCAGCCCAAGGTTATACTGTGAAAATTAAGATTCTCGTTCCTTTGATTAGTGTCAGAAAGGGCATAATCGGAACTCAAATCGTCAATAAAAAAGTCGTATTGCAAACCAAAATTCCCTTTTGACCAGAAACCAGAAAGGTTGAAACGATAAAATTGATTTCTTGGATTCTCAGGATTGGTGTTAAAAAAATAATAGCCACCGTATCTAAGGGCTAAGCCAAAATGGTTATAGAAGAAAACGAAGTTCAAGGGCATTTCCCAATAGTAGTGATGACCTTTGTGTTGAATAATTAAGGCGCGATAACCTTCAAGGCCAGCAGGGTTACGGATTTCAATATCGGTGGGCGGGTCATTCAAGACACCGGCAAAGTCGTTACCCAATGCCTCAATTCGGGGGGAGGCGTCATAATGCCAATCCAAACCGAGATTACAACTAACAACGATAAATATTCCTAAGACCCAGAGGGTCTTTTTATACGCTAAATGAATTTTATTCATAATTGATTATGATGGAAAAAAACTATTTGTCAATGGTTACGAGGAGTTTAAAAAATAAAGTTCTAACTTTGTTAATAAGTTCCCGTTAGGTGAATCAGATAATAAGTTTTGGTCTTAAATTGAATAGAACAGTTAGAATAAGGATTAAAAGGAAATAAATATAGAAAATATAGTTCTCCTTAAAAGGTTTTTTAAGACAAAAATAAAGACTCATTAAACCGAGCGGCACCGCGGCAAGGAATAACCAAGCAAACTGTAAAATTATCGGTACTGAGAGATAGGATAAGAAAATTAAAATTGCATTAATTATCCGGCCGCGGTCTAAACCAAAAACAGTAAAAAGGGTCTGAACCTCAGTTTTTTTATCACCTTCGTAATCAGCAAGGTCGCGAAAGTTGAGACCAAGAAAAAGGGGTACAACAATAAACAAAGTGGCTTTCAAAGGGAAAGAAATAAAAGGCTTTGAAGGCTCATAGATCGCATAACCAGCAATAGCAGCAAGGAGTGCGCCTAAACTGAGTAAAAAAATTGAAATGGGATAAAACCGTTTCAATCGGAATGGGGGAGAGGAGTAGAGAAAATGGAGTACATTGCCCAGCAAAACAATCAAAAACATCCGATAACTGATTAAAAGCCCAAAGCCGAGAGCAATTGTCACAAAAATTATTCCCCAATTCCGATACTCGGCTATGCTGATTTCTTTGGTGTTCAAAGGTGTCTTTCGCCTTGCGAATGCGTCGGCTTTCATATCATTAATATCATTAAGAATTATTGATGCCTGATAGGAAAAGAAAATCGCCAAAAACAAAAAAATGCTTTTCAAGAGGTAAATGGGTTTAGCAAAAATATTCATTCCTAAAAAAATCCCGAAAGCGGTCGGGAACATATAATGTACTGCGATATAGGGCCGCGAACCAAATAACCAGGCACGGTAAATTTTAGTCATTTATCCCAATCCGTTTGAGCGCACTTTGGGCAGGAGCAAATCCGGGATGAATTGTGAGCGTTTTTTTATACATCTTTATTGCCTCAGCAATTTCACCGGTTGCCTCATAGATTAAGCCAAGGTTATAGTAACCTTCAATTTGTGACGGATTTAACTTGATAGATTTTTCAAATGTCGCTTTTGCCTTCTGATAGTCTTTTCTAATAAGATAGATAGCGCCAAGGTTATTATAAAGGGCATCGTTCCTTGGCTCAAATTGCAAAGCCTTCCTAAATTCAGTTTCTGCCCCATGATAATCTCTTTCATAATAAAGGATTGTTGCCAAACCAGCCCGAGCAGTTATTGAACGGGGATTATAATAAAGCGATTTTTCGTAATTAAACCGGGCATTTGGATAATCCTTTTGAAAGAGATAAAAATCACCAATAATCTGGTAATATTTAAATTTTGCTAAACCAAATTTTTTCGCCTCGGCTAACACTCGGTCCAATTTCGCCTTTTGACCGGTCCGGGCATTCAATTCGGCAGTTTTAATCAGAAACTCCAATGGCTCAATATCCTTATTAATTGCCTGATAATAAACCAACTCGGCATTAGCGAAATCTCTTTTATTAATATAGGCATCACCAAGACTTAAGGCAATTTCATAATCTATTTTTGAGGTTGCTCTGAGATAACTTATTCCACTATCCGGTGCACCAAGGTGTAAATAGCATAAACCAAACAATTTTTTCGCTTCGGAATTTGGGTTAATCTCAAGAATTTTTTGATATTGGCTTAACGCCTGATTATATTTTTTATCAAGAAAGAAATTCCAGGCTTGAACCTTGGTGCCCCATTCTTCTATCAGTTTTTGATTTAACGGTAAAAAACAGAAAAATGTCTGGTCTTGAAAAAATAGGGAAAATCCGGCTAAAATTGTTAGACCATAACTTAAGATCTTAGTATTGATTAAATATCTTGAAATTAAAATAAGCACAAAAATTACCGTAAAAGTTGGTCCAAGGGCGATTGCGGTGAAGCCGATAAAAAAAAGCAGAGGTATCGTTAGGGATTTATCAATGAAGAATAATTGAGCGGCGAACTGAAAAGTAAATAGAGTGATGACGATTACCAAGTAGGTTAGTGGATTACAAAAAAGAGATGGATAATATTTCGATAACTGCCAGATACCGTAAGACACCCCGATTAGAAAAAAGACAAGAAAAATAATGCTGGGTTTTAAAGTAAACAATTTTTTGAAATTCATCGGTGAGACAATATTCAAAATGATTAAACTCGGAATCAAAGATAGTGCTAAAAAGATTGCCGCATAATTTTGGCTATCAATAAAGAAGATATTTCCAGTGATGATTGCCGAGGCACTAATTTCTTTGTATCCCAAATAGGAAGGTATCTTGCTGATTGTATTAGGTAATGCACCATGGAAAAAAATGACCAAATAAATGATTAATGCCACCAGCAGTGTTTTTAGGATGCTTTTGGTCTTAATTAGGATATAAACTGCCCCACCTAACATCGCCAAAGATATTTCCAGCCTTTGTCCCCAACTGGACTCAAGTAAATCTTTGGTAATATCAAAAAACCGGTGGATTTCAAAGAACTGCTCAATTCCTTTTAGATAGGTCAATTTGTAGCCACTGCCCTTTGAAATTAAAATGTCAACAATTGGTGGTATCACAATAAACCACATACCATAAATCAGAACTCGGAAAATCTTTTCAATCTTTTCTTTGGTGAAGAGATAAAAAATTAACATAAACCATAAAAAGAGTGAGAAATAAAATAAGGCAAAATGAACAAAGACCATATAAAAACTGCGGCTGCTAAGAGGAGAAAAACCAAAGGTCTGAGTGCCTTCAAATGAACTTTCCAAAATGTTACGAATAAAGATGACGCTAAAAAGTCCAAGCCAGCCGAGAAGCATAGGGTATTTTTCATTTTCTATTCGCTTAATGAAATTTTTCATTGGTTGGTCTTCTAACCGGTTACGGCATAGCCTGAGTTGTGGATGAGATTCGGCTTCAATTGGTCAATTAAAGAATGAATATGTGATTTTTGGCAAGGCAAGTAATTAACTAACTATTTAAAAAGGGGGAGTTATAACTCCCCCTTTTGGTTTGCTTCTATTTCATTGGATAATTATCTTTCGTGTCGCTTTAGACTTGTTAACCTCAAGTTTTAAGAAATAGACACCAGCCGGTAGAACATCTTTGCCAAGGTTTTCGCGATTTAAGGTGATTGCATAGGCGCCGGCCTTTTTATCCTCGTCAATCAGTTTTGCCACTTCTTTGCCCAGCGTATTATAAATCTTAAGTGTAACCCTACCATTTTGTGGTACAAAGTATTCAAGTCGGGTCTTGTTAGTGAATGGATTTGGCTGATTCTGGCTTAAGAGATTTTCTTCAGAAATCGGTTTGTTCTGTTCTTCCACACCACCAATTGACCAGGCATCATAATAGACATTATGACCGACGGCACCAACATAGGCAATCGCCGGAATTCCTAACACTTCAAAGGTCTGGACTGGTCTAATATTAAATGCGGGCTCTGAGTCGTTGAAGGTCTCACGATCTGACCAGGTGCTATCGGTTTCCCAACTTTTGCAATATACCTTAGGATTTGTCTGGTTTGTATCAATGCAGTTGTATGTTACATAAGGCAAGTAAGCGCCTGCTGAATCGTATATCGCAATACTGGGTAAAAGAGTATGTTCAATATTGTCTGCATCAAACCAAGCCCAGTGTGACCAGTTTGCACCATAATCCTGAGACCATGAGAAAAGGAGGTCAAAATTTGGTGGTGTGGTGTTAGGGTAGCTTCTTGCCCAGACAACCCAGGCATCACCAGAACCGTCGTGTGCTGCAGCAATCTGTGGACCCATCTTGGTTGTGGTATCAGATTGTAGTGTGTTATCAATGGTCCAGCTATTACCTAAATCCGTGCTTACCCAGACCCTTACATAATTGTTAGTGTCGGAAGCATCCCATATATGTGTTTCGTACAAGTAATCATTGTCTCCGTATACGAGGTCAGGAAAACCAGAACCATTGGTACATAACCGTCGGAGTGTTTCCCAGGTCGCGCCGCAGTCGAAAGACCGGGAAAACCAGATTTCGTCCCGCCCTTGTCCGCCAAGTTTCTTATGGAAGGCACAAAATAACCAATACTCGTCAGGGTAGTCTGCTCGGTCTGAGCAGACTGTGTAGTTGGCAGTAGTATCCGCACCGGCTTCAATATTACGCCAAAACCAACCACCCGGTGTGGAATCAGTGAATACCCCTAAATCATTATTGTTTCCAGTCCAGATACAGAACACATGATACCACCTTCCCAAAGGGTCATTGATAATTTCTGGTTCCAATGGCAAACGGCCTGTCCAACGCCAACCGGCAAACCAAGACCAGGTCTCACCATTGTCGGTTGATTGAAAGACACTGATAGTTGAGTCTGCAGTGACTACCGCGGCACGGAGCGTATCACCACGATGATGGTCAACCGAAATTGCCTCATTCTCCATTGACCAGATATCATACGCAACATCTCCGGCATAGATAACTCTATCTTCGCCCCAGCGCAACAATGGACGCTCTAAAGGATTGATTGCTTGCGGTCCTGGCTCATTAGTCTCTTGGGTTGGTATTTGGCTTCTCCATTCGTTAAGCAATTGGTGATAAGCTGTCCAGTTACGATTCTTTTTTGCCTCGTATAGTCTTTGGACTATGGGGTCAATCGTCGGATTGGCATCACCTATCTCCGAACTTTCAATCATCGGTTGATTAGGTGCCTTAACCGCTATTTTTTGCTCTTTTTCTTTTCCCGAGGCGGCAAGGATAAAAACAATGACACAACATAGTAATATAACTTTTTTCATTTTTGTCTCCTCTTTTGTTTTTTTTCATTGAAAACAGGCGGTTTTTTTAAATATTCCTTTCGCTCTTTTCGTCAATCTCTATCCCCATTTGTATTAGTGTCTCTCGGTGCCTTTTTTCCACCTGTTTTTTTATTCATCTTTATTTCCTTAAACACCTAAACAACCTTAGGTGTTCCTGAATCAAAGTCGGGATTAAAAGCTATTTTTCGCATCACCCCCTTTCTTTAGTTTGTATACTAATTTCAAGTAAGATTTTGACAGTTTGGAGCAGGAGAATGGAATTATGAAGTCAAACATTCAATTTTCCCATTATATTTATATATAGTCACAACATCCCAATTTTTCAAAGAGCAATTTTATTAATTATAACTAATTTTTGGTCATTCGTCAAGTCTTTTTGGTAAATCTTAGCCAAACAAAAGAATTGCCTATTTTAACCATCTCTGAGAGGGGCAGAATAAAAGTTACGACTAAATCTTGACCTATCATTTGGGCTAGCCCCACCCTAGCCCCTATGCGGTATAGGGAATGGTATGGAGAGTAGCCTAGCCGCTTAAAAAGGATTAAGCCTATGAAATAGCGTATGGCATAACTTGAGCACTGCGTTTGCGGTGAGGCTAAGTATTAGTATAATCTGCAGGTTAGAAGATAGAATCAGATGCAGGCTTTTGTTCCGGTAATAGTTAGGCTAGGTATTTGCACCGCAACGGGTTATGCTACTCGGGCTGGTAAAAATGCCTTACCTATTTAGCCTTGATAATTGTCTTAGTTAATATTGACTTACCAATTTTGAATTGAACCAGATAAGTTCCAGATTTAACCTCTTTTCCCAAACTACTTCTTCCGTCCCAAATAAAGTATTTACTGGTTATTGGCAACCGATGGCTTGTGACTAAACTGCCTTTAATATCATAGATTTGGATGATTGAATAATTTTGTTTTGCTTCCTTGAGCCATTGGGCTCTATCTGTTATGCTAAACTCAATTTTAGTTTTGTTGATAAAAGGATTGGGGTGGTTGCTCAGGCGATTGCTACTATAATTTAGCGAATTCGGTTCATTCTTGAGATTAGTTTGTCCGGTTAAGTATGCCATATACCGCGCCATCAACTCATTTCGGGTACTGGTTAATTCCTGCAAGGCACCAAAGATTAAGGTTGAATGGATGGCACGATAATTATTAGTTGGTCCAGCATAACTTACTGCTCGCCCCGAATCATTTTGACAGCGGAAAAAGATTGTCCCTTCATCCGCTTCAATTACATCAACATAGTGGTCTGGACCTTGTTGATAAAGATAATTGAAAATTAAACCATCGCCAATTGTCCCGGAAATACCTGATACGGAACTGACATTGCCGTAAAAAGAGGTGCTACCGTTACTAATAAAATTACAGCCAAAATAGGAATAGAGTGGAGTGTTTGAATTTTCGGAGCCGAAGTCAGTTCCTTCAATATAAAGTCCTTTGCCCGATTGTAAGAATTCAATTAATCTTGCTTGCTCCGCCGGAGCAATCCTTGAGCCGTCGCCTCAACACCGATACCAGCCAAGGGTAACGAAGACCACATCATAAGGGGATAAATCAATCGGTAGATAGGGATAGGTCTCATAGGTGTGACCATTATCAATCAAAGCCTTCTCAATCCAATGCGGACAATCAACTGACTCCGCTCGGGTCGAATCGTAAAAGATATCCAAGGTGTCGTATTCCCAAATAAGCACATTAGCCGAATAAAGCAAGGACGGGATTAATAAAATTAGGATAAAATTGGATATTACCTTTGACATAAATTCCTTTCTTTCGTTACATAAATTATACTTTAAAACTGAGTTAATATCAAGTCTGAATAAATTAGGGCATCGTTGGAACAACTCTTTTGCCCCGGGCTTTGCCTGGTGTATTGTCAAAGACTTCAATTATATGGTAGATGACGCCGATGGATTGGCGTGGTGATTCACCATGAAAATAGTCGTGCATTTTATTGATGTATTTAACTACATTCTGTTCGTATTCGCTCAATCTCGGGTCGTTGGGATGTAAAAGTTGGGTGATGCACCGTAATTCGTAGGATGGAAAATCTAAAAATACAATACTCACTCCGGGGTCGGTCATCTGATTTAAGAAGGTGTGGGTCTCAAATTCTGGTGTTGAGTAAAGTTCTAAGGATACCTGTTTGGTTCGGTCGAAAATCTCTTTGCCATTGTGATAAAGACTCTCCAGGATTGCAATCTTTTTATCAATACTATCATTAAAGGTTGCGGTTAATAGATTGAGTATTGCCTCTAATTTCTCGGGTTTGGGCAAAAACCCCATCCCTTTTACCGCATTATTAATTGTGAACCTAGAATCAAGCCTTCTTAAACCATGACTTGCCACCATACCATTATGTGCCCCAGCCAATTCCGGCATCTCATTTTTTCTTATCCGCGCAATCGTTTCTAAGCGTCGTTTAATACTCCATTCCATAAACTTCTCGGGTAATTCGCGAATGGTAAATTCCTGCCACTTACCATCAACCTTGGCTTTGATTATCCCTTTTTCGTAATTCTTTAAATCAATATTGGCTTGATGGAAATAATCTTTGCCATCAGCGGTTTTCAGCCAGTAATTCACTTGGGCGTGCTCTAAGTTTTTTGTTTCTTTCGTCATTTGTGCCATTATCACCGCAAAAGTCAAAACCATTAAAAGACAAAGTTTTTGCATTTACTCCTCCATTTGATTTAATTATATTGATTATAATGATGATAGTCAATTCCGGAAAAACTATTTGGTTGGGTCAGAAATCTTTTCAATAATCGTCGGCAAAAAATTGGCTTTTTGGCTTAGATGGTTGTCAACGATTTTAACGACAATTAGTGCAATAATAAGACCACTGCCCCCGAAGATAGTTGCCATTTTGTCCCCCGCAACGATTTCACCAACGATTATACCAAATAACAAAGCAAGGATTGGTAAGCCAAAAACTAATAATATTGAAGTGGTGCGCGACTTTTCTTTTAGTTCAATCTTAACCCAATCACCAACTTGGGCATTGATTGGGTTATTTGCTAATATGATTTTAGTCTTTGCCCCAATGGTTGCACAAGCCTTGGCTTGAACACAAGAGCCACAAACTTGGCTGGGCGTAACACAAACCTTAGCGCCATTTTCGGTTAATTCAATAACCTTACCATTCTCTTCCATTAAATAATAATACTCATTTTTATTTTAGTTGTCAAACATTGAATCGCCAGATGACGCGATTGTGTTTAGTTATAAATTTTGCTTATAAATTTCTCCTTGACGGCAAATTAAAAAGAAGGTATGATTTTAAGAATTTATAATTGACGGACTGGAGGTAAAAATGCAAAGAATAAGATTTTTTAGTCTATTATTTCTTTTAATAGCCGTTACTGCCTTTGCCCAGACCGGTGCCAAATATTTAGTCATCACTCATGACAACTTTGTTGATGCGATAAAGCCATTAGTTGAGTGGAAGACGAAAAAGGGCGTAAAGGCGGTTTGTGTGCCATTATCCCAAATTGGCAACACGTCAACGCAAATTAAATCTTATATTCAGAACGCTTATAACAACTGGAACCCAAGACCAGAATATATCCTCTTAGTTGGCAGTCCTGATTTACTTCCCTCTTATTATTTCTC
>Ga0123519_10016563_pt1 | contig 10218 bp, 8 predicted proteins | sample YelNatPaOPRAMG02_FD_87396 | JGI IMG/M metagenome (GOLD analysis project Ga0123519, IMG submission 87396) | Hot spring microbial communities from Yellowstone National Park - Yellowstone National Park OP-RAMG-02 (version 2) | ecosystem: Environmental > Aquatic > Thermal springs > Hot (42-90C) ...
AAAGGGGTTACCGTAGGGGTAGATGTGGGCCACGAGTATCTTAGGCTGGTAAAAACGAGGAAAACCGGTGCCATAAGCTCCCTTCTCGCCTTGAAGAAGGTACCCATCCCTTCTTCCCTTGCCCGGGATAGCGACGAGTTTACCGATTTCTTAAAGGCGGAGATCAGCTCCTTCGTAAACAGGGAGGGAAGGGTTAACCTCTGGAGCATTATGTCGGCAGCAAACGTAACGGTGCACCACTTAAGAATCCCCAAGGTTCCCAAGAAAGAAATCGATAATGTCGTTTTCTGGCACGTGAAAAAGGAATCCCCCTTTGACGAGAGAGAAACAATCTTGGATTTTGAAATCTTGGGCGATGTAATCGATCAGGGGATACCTAAAATTGCAATTATATATTATCTAACACCGAAACGGGAGGTGGAAGAAACGAGACGCCTCTTCAGCCAGACAGGTTTTGCTCTCTCCGGCCTTTCCATTACCCCTTTTGCCATCCAGAACATCTTTCGCTCCCACTACCTCTCCGATTACGAGGGAACCGTGGCCCATCTCTTTATCGGCAACGACTTTTCCCGAATCGACATTTATGCCCAGGGCACCCTCACCATGACGCGGGGCATAAAAACGGGGATCAACTCTATGGTAGAGTCCCTGATGGAAGGATTAAGTGAAAGAATTCCTCTGGACCGACAGAGGGCAAGGGAAATTTTGGCAAGCCTAAACCCCGATTCTTTCCCCGCGGAAGAATTGGGGATCGACCTTACGGCTGATGAAGTATGGGCACTGGTCCTTCCGGCGGTTGAAAGATTGGTGCGTCAAATGGAAAGAACTTTCGAGCACTATACGGTAACCTTAGGAAACGAGAGGATCGATAAGGTCTACCTTTCGGCTGCCGTAAACCTCTACGGTCCTATGGTGCAGTATGTGGGGGAGCAGTTGGGAATGGAAAGTGAAATCTTCGACCCCTTGCACCGGGAAAAGGACCGAGAGGAACTTTTGTCCTCCCTTTCCGAGCGCATCGCCTTTGCCCCTGCCTTCGGCATCGCCCTTTCCGACAATGCCTATACCCCCAATCTCCTCTATACTTACAGAGACAAGGCAAAAGACGCTAAGATAAAACAATTAAACGGCGCGATTTTTACCATTTTTGTTGCCCTCATTGCCCTGCTGGGAGGCATTTTTCTCTACCAGAATCACGCCATTGCCCAGAAGGAGCAAAACCTGCTCAAGTTAAAGAAGGAGTTGGACTACTACAACCCTCCCGTTACGAGGGAAGTGCTCCTTAAAGAGATGATGGCCGTAAAGGGTGGATTTAACGAAATCAAGGAATACTACCGACGTTATCAAGTGATGGCCATCCTCGGGGAACTGTCGGCCCTTTCCTCTCCCGAAGTCCGTCTACTCTCCCTTAAGACCAAATTGGGTCCCCCTTTTTCCGAAACGGAAGTAAAGGAAAACCCACCCAACAAAGAGGCAAAGACACAAGTCAAGGGCGAAAAGAAGGAAGAGGTAAGAGAGGTAGAATTGGAGGGCCTCGTTTTCGGTAAACCGAAGGAGTTGACCACCACCCTTGCCGCCTATGTGGTGAAACTGGACAGTTCCCCTTTCTTCCGTGAGGTGATTGTGAAAAGCACCACGGAAGAAACGGTAAGAAAAAAGATTTTTCTCCGTTTTGTAATTTCCATGAAATTAGAGGGACCTTAAGGTGATAGGAAAGATACCCAAAGATAGCCTCATCTATCTCACCTTTTGCCTCTTCGGGATACTCCTCTTCCTTTTCTTAGGGATTCTCCCTTCGTCACGAAAGGTCGCCGACCTCGAACGGGATATCACGGAGATTAAGGCGCGGATCGAGGAACAGAAGACCCTTTTCCCACTCTACCGCGAATTGAAAAAAAAAGGAAAGAGAACAGCCTTCGCCCTCCCTCTACCGGCAAAGAAAGAATTGCCAAAGGAAAAAATCGAGAATTTTACTGCGGAGGTAAAAAAACTTGCCTTGCGCGAAAAGATTGAAATTACTACCATCGCCCCTTCCCTTCAAACCTTAAGCACTGCCTATAAAACCGTTTCGTTAGAACTGACGGCTCGAGGTGATTACTTTCCTTTACGGAATTTCCTTATCGCCTTAGGCGGGATACCCTACCTCCTCCATATCGAGGAGCTTGAACTTACACAACAGTCACAAGCGATGGAGATAAAAATGAAATTCTGGATTTTAAGCGGGTGATCGATCGATGGCCGCAAAGATAGAAAAGAGACAGGCTATAATTTTGGGCATCATGGTGCTTGTGGTTCTATACGGTGCCTACGATTTTCTCTTTGGCCGTTCGCCCAAGAAGGTAGAAGTTACCTCCGTAAGGAAGGTGGAAGATGTAGGTACCATCCTTACCCAGGTTGTGGGAGGCATGAAGGCAGCAAGCCCTTCTCCTGCCATGGTCTACGCCATCAGTCGGGCAGAGGAACGATGGCTCAAAGACCCCTTTCTCGAACGGAGGGCCTACCGTGATTTTTTCCGTACCCGGGTTGCCGTCCCCGTCGAGGGAGGCAAGGTACTGCCGGAATCCAAGAAACCTTCCTTTAAGTATAGTGGCTATGTTAACTCGGGGGGGAAAGAAATTGCCATTATCAACGGCTTGGAATATACTATAGGGGATTCCCTGGTAGATGCGCCGGGGTATGTGGTAAAGACCATAGATCCGCAAAAGGTCGTCCTGGAAAACACCCTCGAAAGGGAAAGAATGGAGGTACCCATCAATGAATAGACGACCAAAAAGCAAGGAGGGACGGAAAATGAAAGGAAATGAATGGAGATTACTTTTCCTCTTCCCCCTGCTCATAGCACTTATCACCTGCGCTACCGAAAACGCCGCAAAAAAAGATACCTTTTTCGAAAAGTGGAGTACCACCGCAAAGGAATCGGGCGGTCACTCCCCCGCCCCCCGGAGTCGGGTGGTAATCCTACCGGAGGCAGCCCCTCCCGAGAAGAAGGCCGAGGAGACGCCGAAAGAAATTAAGGTTGAAGAAATTATAAAACCTCTCCCTGACGTGAGGGTCACCCTGAAGATGCGTCAGGCCGATATCAAGGCTGTTATCCGCGCGCTGGCCAAGGCTGCGGGAGTGAACATCATCGTAAAAAACGATATCAAAGGCGATATTTCCGTCGATTTTTCCGGTGTACCCTGGGGACAGGCCTTTGAGAGCATCCTCCATGCCCACGGTCTTTCCTACATGTGGGAGGGCGACATTATCCGGGTGCTTACCCTCGAGGACATGGAACTGGCCTTGAAGGTGGCCGCCGTGAAGGAAAAAAAGAAAGCCCAGGAATTAGAAGTGAAACGGATAGAGCCACTGCTTACTATGGTGGTAAACGTTGATTATGCCGATGCCGAATCCCTGAAGGAAAACCTCCAGGAGTTCCTCACGAAGGACAAGGACGGAAAAATCGCCCGTGGTTCCGTCCGAGTGGATAAACACAGCAATTCCCTCATTATCCAGGCAATCCGCGACGACCTCGCCCGTATGATTCCCCTCATCGAAAAGATCGACCGTCCCACCCCGCAAGTAAACATTAAAGCAAACATCGTGGAAGCAAGCAAAGAGGTGGCCCGCAATTTAGGCATCCAGTGGGGTGGCGTCTACGGGAGGCAGATAGGTGGCCAGGGTCTCTATATCACACCTGGCGGTACCGGTGGGCTTGCCACCAACCCCGCGGGTCCCTTCTCGGGAAACTACAACCCTACCTCCGGCGTGGCCGGAGTGAGCGGACAGGGCTTTGGGGTAAATTTCCCGGCCCAGGCACCAGGCGTGGCCCAAACGGGGCAGGTTACCGCATCAGCCTCCTTAGGGTTAATGTTCGGCACCATCGGCAGCAACATCCTCGAATTACAGCTGCAGGCCCTGCAGAAGGACAACAAAATTAACATCCTTTCCAGCCCCTCCATCACCACCCTGGACAATCAGAAGGCCTTTACGGAAAACGGCGAACGGATACCCTATGTGAGCACAGCCCTCGGTGCTGGTGGTGCTACGACGCAGGAGGTCAAATGGGAGGATGCCGTTTTACGCCTGGAGATTACTCCCCATGTGATTGACGGGAAAAATCTGAAGATGAAAATTCTCGTGAAAAAGGATGAAGTCGATACCTCCCGGCAGGTAGCCGGAAATCCCTTCATCATCAAGAAGCAAACGGAAACGACCCTCATCTGCCAGGATGGAGAAACCATCGTCATCTCTGGTCTGAGCAAGCAGAGAAACACCAATACCGAATCAGGGGTTCCCTGGCTCAAAGACGTTCCCGTTTTAGGATGGCTCTTCAAGGGTGAACAAAAGGCTGACCAGATGCAGGAAGTGCTCATCTTCATCACTCCCACAATTCTTCCACCCCAGGTAGCAAAGGCGGAAGAATTAAAGAAACCCTAAGCCATGAATTACTATGAAATTTTAAATCTTCAGAAAGAGCCCTTCTCCAACTCCCCGGAGCCCGATTTCTTTTTCGAGTCCGACGAACATATCCACTGTCTTCAGAAGTTAGAGCTCGCCATCCGCCTCCGTCGGGGATTGAACATCGTCATGGGTGACGTGGGCACGGGGAAGACGACCCTTTGCCGGCGGCTCATCCTTCAGCTTTCCGCCCGTCCCGAAGACCGGGGAAAAATCGAAACCCACCTGATTCTCGACCCCCAGTTTGCTTCCGGTCGCGAGTTTTTAGTTGCCGTCACCCTCCTCATGGGTCTACCCACTCCGGACGAAGGGGACAGTGAGTGGCGCATCAAGGAAAACATCAAAAGCTACCTCTTTACCCGCGGGGTGGACGAAGGGAAAATTGTGGTACTCCTCATCGACGAAGGGCAGAAGTTGCCCGATTTCTGTCTGGAAATCCTCCGGGAATTTTTAAATTATGAAACGAACGAATACAAACTCCTGCAGATCGTCATCTTTGCCCAACGGGAATTGGCGGAAATTCTGAAAAAACACAAAAACTTTTCCGACCGGGTTAACCAGTTCCACTATCTTTCACCCTTAGATTTTCGGAATACGAAAGGGTTGATAGAATACCGCCTGCAGAAAGCAGCGGGGGATGGCATACCTCCTAAACTCTTTACCAAACCCTCACTGTGGGCAATCTACCGCGCCACAGGAGGCTATCCCCGAAGAATCAACACCTTGTGCCACCAGTTGATTCTCTCCATGCTCATCCAGAATAAAAAGAAGGTACACTACTCCCTGGTGCGGGCCTGTGCTTTTCGGGTGACTCTACCCGAAAGATCCTACCTCTCCAGGCGGGTACTTATCTTAGGAACACTGCTTGCTTTTTTAATTTTCGCCTTCTTCCAACTCGGTCCCGGCAAGGAAATCCTTTCTCATGGGAAATACGACCTTTCCTCCTCCACGCGGAAAATTGAAACGCCTTCTCCCCAACCGGTACCGAAAACGGTAGAGGAACAAACTAAAACACCGCCGTCAATCTTAGGGGAAATTACCGTAAGAAGGGGAGAAGCGCTCCTTCCCCTTATGCGCCGCCTCTTTGGTGACGATGCAAAAAGGTTACTTCCTACTATCCTTGCGGCAAATCCCCGTATCGATAATCCCGATAGGATAAGAGAGGGAGAGCGCCTCATCATTCCCGCCCGCCGGCCCAAAAGCTCCCCCTCCTTACCGAGTGGAAAATATTACGTACAGGTAGCCCGTTTCCCTGAACTGGCCGCGGCCGAAAAATTCCTAAAAGAAAAACCTATAAAACACAGGCTTTTTCTCCTCCCCTACTGGAATGCAACGGATGGTCTTTCTTTTGCCATCCTTCTTCCGGAAGGCTACCCCAATGAACAGGCAGCCCAGAGGGCAAAAGAAGAATTGCCGGAAGGTTTGATCAACCAGGCGCAAATCATACAGGGATGGCCCAGGGGGACCTTGTTTCTCTAAAGGGAGGACTCCTATGTTCGTAAAAAAAAGATTGGGTGAAATGCTCATCGAGGAAGGTCTGATTACAGAAGAACAGTTGAGGGAGGCCCTCGTAGAGCATAAAAAAGCGGGTCTGAAGTTAGGACAATTCTTGGTCCAGCGCGGTGTGGTCAGCGAAAATCAAATAGTGGACCTCCTGAGCCGTCAGCTCAAGATTGACAAATACCACCCCGAACGCTATCCCCTGGATGTGGAGCTGGGTCGCCTCATCCCCCAGGAAATCGCCCAGAAATATCAGTTTGTCCCTTTAAGGAAAAAAGGGCGGCTCCTTACCATAGCCATGACTGACCCCCTCGATATCAATACCTTAGATACCATCGAACTGATGACAAACGCCGAGGTGGAACCGGTAGTCTGTACGGAACGGGAATTGGACCAGCTTATGAACGGTATCTACGGGATGCAGTCCAAAATCGACAGCGTCCTCGATAACCTTGAGGTAGAAACGAAGACCATCGATGAAAGAACGGTAGACCAGGTTGAAGACCTCCAGGTTTCCTCCCTCCAGGATATGGCCGGAGAACCACCGGTGGTGCGTCTCGTGAACTCTATCTTCGCCCAGGCCGTCCGCGATGGGGCAAGCGACGTTCATATCAGCCCCCAAAGGGACGGTGTTCAAATTCGCTTCCGCATCGACGGCAAGCTCCATGAAGTACCCTCACCGCCCAAGTCCCTCTTTCTCCCCATCATCGCCCGGATCAAGATTTTAGCCAATATGGACATCACCATCTCCCGCATACCCCAGGACGGGCGATTCACCTTAAGGGTCGACCGCAAGGAGGTAAATGTGCGGGTTTCCACGGTACCCACGATTTACGGCGAAAATATGGTCTTACGTCTCCTCGACACGAGCGTGGGGGTTTTTTCCTTAGACCGTTTAGGGATGGTTCCGGAGGACGTGGAAAAACTCTCCTCTGTCATTTCCAAACCTTACGGCATGATATTGAGCACCGGTCCCACAGGAAGCGGCAAAACGACGACCCTTTATGCCATTTTAAACGAGTTAAACAGGCCCGATATAAACATCATCACCCTCGAAGACCCAGTGGAGTTCCGCATTGATAACGTTCGGCAGGTACAGTTAAACCCCAAGGCGGGGATGACCTTTGCCTCGGGGTTAAGGGCCATTCTCCGTCAAGATCCGGAAATTATCATGGTGGGCGAGATCAGGGACCATGAAACGGCAGCCATTGCCGTCCAGGCCGCCCAGACGGGGCATCGGGTTTTAAGCACCCTCCATACGAACGACGCTGCCAGCGCCGTGACCCGTTTTATCGATATGGGAATCGAGCCTTTTTTGGTGGCCTCCGTCCTTCTCGTATCCATCGCTCAGCGGCTTGTACGAACCAACTGTCCCTACTGTAAGGAACCCTACCGTCCACCGGAAGCGGCGCTTGCAGCCTGGGGTTTGGACAAGGTAAGCCAAGCCAATTTCCAGCGGGGTAAAGGCTGCTACCACTGCTTGAATACGGGTTATAAGGGGAGAACGGGGATATACGAAATCCTCATAAACGACGAGATGATTCAGGAAATGATTCTCAGAAGGAAAACGGCCCGGGAGATAACGAAAGAGGCGGTAGCAGCGGGAAAGTTAAGAACACTGAAGGAGGATGCCGCCCAGAAGGTATTGAAAGGCATCACTACCCTTGAGGAAGCCGCCTCGGCGGTAGTCCTCTGAACTGGGGGAATTAACAATCATGCCCGAGTTCAGCTATGAAGCTATAAGCGATAGGGGAACCATCGTAAAGGGCACCATCGAGGCGGAAAATGTGGAACTGGCCCAGAGCCTGTTGGCCCAAAGAGGATACGCACCCCTTAGCGTAACGATACGGCGTGCCCGAGCGCCTTCCCTTATCACCCGTCTAAAAGAGTTTCTGGGCAAAATCAAACCGGAAGAAATCATTGTCTTCACCAAGCAATTCCGCTCCATGCTCCGGGCAGGTGTGCCCATCCTGCGCGCCCTGCAGGTTCTGGAAGCCCAGACGGAAAATAAGCTGCTAAAAACGGCGATGGTCCATATAGTAGAGGACATTAGAGCAGGCCTTACCCTCTACGAGGCCATGGTAAAACATCCCGCCCTTTTCCCTCCCCTTTACACAAGCATGGTTAGGGCAGGGGAGATTTCTGGTACGTTACCAGAGGTCCTGGAGCGTTTGACTTACATCCTGGAACACGAGGCGAAAATTAAAAACGACCTCCGGGCCGCCCTCCAGTATCCCAAAATCGTCGTCATCGCCCTATCCTTTGCCTTTTTCTTCCTGTTGACCTTCGTCATTCCCCAGTTCGTAAACGTCTTTTCCAAGGTAGGGATCACCTTACCGTTACCCACAAAGATAGCCGTGGGCCTCTATCAGTTCCTGAAAAACTACTGGCACATACTTTTAATAGCCGTTATTAGCATCATCTTTGGACTGAGGCTCTATGTGAGAACACCCCCGGGTCGTCTCATCAAAGATACCTTGATCCTCAAGCTTCCCCTCTTGGGTCCCCTCTTTCAGAAAGCGGCCCTATCCCGATTTGCCAGTATCTTTGCCATCCTTTATGCCAGTGGGGTACCCGTGATCAGTGCTATAGAAATCCTAACTGGTATTATTGGGAATACGGCCATTGCCCGAGAATTCGATAGACTCCGCCAAAAGATGGAAGAGGGGCAAGGCATCGCCCAGCCCCTCAAATCGGCCCGCTATTTTACCCCGATGGTGGTAGACATGATTGCCATTGGTGAGGAATCGGGAACCATCGACGAAATGCTCCAAGTGCTTACGGCCCACTATGATGACGAGGTGGCCTATGCGGTGAAGGGGCTAAGCGATGCCATCACCCCGATCCTCACTGTGGCCCTGGCCGTGGTGGTGGGGTTTTTCGCCCTTGCCATCTTCATGCCCATGTGGGACCTGGTGAAGATGGTGAGATAGGAAACAGGGGGGATTTGATGAGTCCCTTCCTGGCCAGAAAAAAGAGAAGGGCCGTTTTTAAGCAACCGAAACCGTATTTTACGCTCTTTGCAAAATTTAGGGAGGAAGCCTCGGCAAAGTATTTTGTGGGGCAACTGATTTCCGCGATAGTATAACCGAACCAGATAATCTGGGCGAGAATTTCATTATCAAAGACGAAGTCATCGGCGTTATTATCGAGGGGAATCTGCTCAAGGAGGCTCCGGGAATAGGCGCGGTAGCCCGTATGGTATTCCGAAAGTTTGGCCCCTAAGAGGAGGTTTTCTATAAAGGTAAGGATACGGTTGGCCACGTATTTCCACCAGGGCATTCCCCCTTTTAGGGCATAGCCTCCTAAAATGCGGGAACCTAAGACGCAGTGGTAAAGTTCGCTTCCGATGAGGGCAGCCATGGCGGGGATGAGCTTGGGGGTGTACTGATAGTCGGGATGGACCATGATGATAATATCCCCTCCCCGCTCCAGGGCGAGGCGGTAGCAGGTTTTCTGATTTGCCCCGTAACCCCGGTTTCTATCGTGGACAAATACCTCTACCCGGGGAAGGGTACGGGCGAGTCCTACCGTATTGTCGCAGCTTGCATCATCGACGATGATAATATGGTCTACAATGCCCTGGGCGATGACCTCCTCGTAGGTCGCCTTCAAGGTGCGCTCGGCATTGTAAGCAGGCATGACGACGATAACCTTTTTACCTTGATACAAAATTATGCACCTCTTGCGGGAGTGACCGATCTGTAACACAAGGAAAAAGGAAGAACAAGATTTAAATGGGAAAGGAGATACTCTTTCCCCCAAACAGAACCCTTCGGCGGTGCGAAATTGTTCACACCTTACGTTTTTTTCCTTGACAACAGGCATAACTTTGTATTTACTAAAGAAACCTGAAATGGTTATAAACTTACGAAAGGGGGAAAGTGATGATGAGAGATGAAAGGGGTTTTACACTAATTGAAATCATCGCCGTTTTGATTATCCTGGGTATTCTTGCCGCCGTTGCCCTGCCTAAGTACTTCGATCTGACCACAGAGGCAAAAAATAGGGCGGCCATGGGGGCAGTGGCTGAGGCGAAAGGTTTGCTTAATCTTGCCTGGGGAAAGGCAGCCCTATCCTTAGGTGGTTCTCCAGCAATGTCAGATGTTGCAGCCGCAATGCCTACTAACAGCGCAACTCTTGGCGACTTCACCGTTTCATATGCCACTGCCGCTAGTAGTGTATCTATAACAGCAAGCGGCACAGCACCGAACGTCTCAGGTGGTACGGCTAGTGGTACCTGGACCCTGCCTTAACCTTTCTTTCGGAGTAGGGTTATAA
>Ga0123519_10016565_pt1 | contig 10217 bp, 10 predicted proteins | sample YelNatPaOPRAMG02_FD_87396 | JGI IMG/M metagenome (GOLD analysis project Ga0123519, IMG submission 87396) | Hot spring microbial communities from Yellowstone National Park - Yellowstone National Park OP-RAMG-02 (version 2) | ecosystem: Environmental > Aquatic > Thermal springs > Hot (42-90C) ...
GATTCTTTGGTATCCGGGGCGGTCAGTTTGATTTCCTGACAGACCGAGGAAGCGGGGGGGCCGGAACCTTCCGGCGCTTTTGGCCCGGCGTCCCAGGACATGAAGGCCAATTCGTCATCACGGTCAAAATACGGGTCCGGGTCTGGCGCGGCCTTAGGCCCCATGTTCAAGGCATAGACCATTTCGCGCCGTCGGCGGGTCCACTGCCAATAAAGCATCTCGTCATAGCGCTCGTCAATCTGGTAGAGGACCGGCTGGAACTTCTTTCCGTCATAGGCGAACAGCCGCAGCTCGGAAGGCTTGGCGCCGAGGACCGCGGGCAAGCTGACTCCCTGCACCACTACCGGGTCATACTTGTGATTGGATTGCGCTTGCGCTGTCCAGGCGAAAATCAATACCAGAAAACCTGCCCCTACCCCAAACCTTTTCATCTGCCACTCCTTAAATTACATGGTTGCCTTTTACCAGATTGGCGAGAAAAAATCAAGTGCTATTTATTGCTTACGGGCGGAGGTATGAAACCGCTCTCCAGACGGGGAACCGATTCCAGTTTGCCTTTGACCGCCTCCCAGCTCGAGTTCAGGCTGTAGCTCTCGCCCGGCTTGAGCTTCTTCAGGGGCGAAAGCAATTCCATCTCAATCAGCCGTCCCTCGGGATTATCCGGATTATCTTCCAGGGTGTAAAGCTTGTGTTTGTGGATATATTCTCCCTTGCCCGCCACCCAGGAGTAAAAGGTGGAGTTATCCGGGTATTGGGCGCCGGGGAAAGTTTCCCACCTCTGCACATAGGTGAAGCCACTGGCCTCGTCGACCATGGCTGACCAGCCGTTGTAAGTGTCCATGCCGATTTTGCCCACCATGTTCTTATAGCGGACCACCATCCGGTTTTTCTGGTAATCCGGCTGCCAGTTCCAGGACTCGGCCAAACCGAACATGACATGGAATTTTTCCGGCCAGATGCTCTTTGGGTTCATCGGCACCAGGATATAAGCCTTAGCGTTGATGAAATCCGGTGGAGGGCCGGTGAAATCCATCTGCGTGACTCTCCAGATGCCCCAGGCGGTTTCTCGGTTGGAAACATTTTTCATCGTGGTTTTGAAATAAACCCGGCTGGAGCCGTCAAAGAGTGTGACCTCGGTGATGTATTGAATGCCCGCGTATCCGCCCTTGTCCGAGCCGGTCATTCTCACCTGGACATAGTCCCCGCTCTTTTTCACCACCTCGGCCTTGAAGGGCGCGTCCATCACATCATCTCCGGGACCGGGCCATTGCGAGCTGTTATCCCAGCCTTGGGGCGCTGGCCAAACCTTATCCCCTCCATAGTTCTTCCAGTTCTCGAGCTTGTTGTTCTCGCTTAGCGGAAAGACTTTTCCGGCCAGCTTCTTGTTCACCCACAAGAACGGGTGGCCCATATACACATACTGGATGATTCTTCCGCCAATCTCCGGCGCAAGATAGACCTCGGTGTCGGCGTTGGACATTTTCAGACATTTCCAGCCGTTATAGTTCACCTCCTCCACCTGGGCCGCGAGCAGCAGTCCGGGCAGGAAAAAACCAGCGAGCATCAAAACCATGAGCAGGTTTTTCATTATTCGACCTCCTGGGAATGTTTTTTATTATTTACTCGAATTCGGACAAAAATGCAAGAAGAAAAATGGTTCTTTCATTTTTGAGCAGGGGAGTGCTCTGGAAGGTTTCCGGGCATTTCATTAAAGACCGGCTTTCAATTGCTGAATCAGAAGCAGGCAAATTGTTCGGCGATTTCAGCTTGCGGCGGATGAATTGAGGAAATGGGTGTCATTGAGACGGATAATCACCGGGCCGTAAGGGCCGTATTCAATTTCATTGAGGGCGGCGGTGGATTGCTTCAGACGGCGGAAGAAATCCAGGTGCAGGTCCAGAATTTTGCAAAGGATGGTGGTGTTGGCGAGGTTGTGACCCACAATGGCCACGGTCTGGCCGTTGTGCCTGGCAATGATTTCACTGTAAGCCCGGACGGCGCGGGCCTGGAGCTGCTTGAGCGATTCCCCGCCGGGCATGATGAAATCCGCGGGCGCCTTCAGCCATTTTTCGAGAAAAGCAGGCTCTTTTTCCAGCATGCCGGAAAGATTTTTCCCCTCCATCTGCCCTTGGTTAAGCTCACGCAGGCGGGGGTCTGTATTGACTTCAAGTTTGTATTTCCGGGCAATAATTTCCGCGGTTTTTTTCGCCCTGGCCAGGTCCGATGAATAAACCGCATTCAGCTCCGTGGTTTTTTGGAGGTAGCGCCCGACCAGCTCGGCCTGCTCCATCCCCTTGTCCGAAAGCTCGATGTCGGTGAAGCCCTGGCATCTCTGCTCCCGGTTCCACAAAGTCTCTCCATGCCTTATTAGAAATACCCTGGTTTTCATTGTAATTGATGGTTGCAAACTACAGGAGGATGTTATGCACCTACATGATTTTCTCCACCCTCACCAGCTCTCCGGCATTGAGAAGCCCCTCTTTGACCGCCTCCAGCGGCAGGAGGAGCACGCCCTTTTCCGATTTAATTCCCTGCGCCTGTATCTCACCGGTGACCGAGGACACCCGGGCGTGAACGGATTTCAGCCCTCCGAGCCAGAGCCTTTTGTCCTGGACATAAATCAAATCTCCCGGCTCGACATCCATTTTTTCCATATCCTCGGGATGAAGCAGGGCATTGGTGACTTCCGCGGGCTTGAGCAGCAGGAAAAGTTTTTGGCCCATTTCCCGGTCATTGACATTGCCGCCTTTAAAAAGCTCCTTGGCCCTCTGCAGGCTGTTGATGACCAGGCCCTGGATTGACTGCTCGTCCCGTGGTTTGGTGAAAAGCGAGACCAGGACGCCAATCGCGGTGCAGGTAATCATCCCGTACATCGCCCGCAAAAACACGAACCCGGCCTCGCCGACCCCGTGAAGTCTGGCAAAGGGCGCGACCATCTCCGGATAGGCGATAGAGAGGAACATAGACGCGGTTCCGAAGATGAGCGTGGCGAACGCGGCCTTGGGAGTGAAACGTTTCCAGACCATGCCCAGGACGATGGTGACCACCATCGGCGGGGTGATGGCCGCGGTGAAAGAGGCGTGCGCCCGGTACACGGAATGAAAGGTCATGAAAATGGGCACAAGCACTATCCCGACAAAAGTTGCGGCCAGGGCGAAAATCCTTGCTGCCAGGAGATAGTGCTTGTCCGAGCGGTTTTTGAAAAGGAACGGCCTCCAGACATCGTTGACCGCGATTGCGGACACGCCGTTGATAAGGGCGTCGGCGGTGCTCATCATGGCTGCGGTGAGCGCTGCCATAATCAGGCCGAACAGCCCGGGCATGGCCACCAGTTCGGACACCTTCACGAAGACATCTGACGGGTTCACATTCGCGGGCAGAAGACCTTTGGCCAGCATGGCTTTCCCAACCCAGCCGGCATTGGAAACCGCGACCGCGGCCAGAGGCATGAGAAGCAGAACCGTGAAAATTGCCGCTTTCCTTCCTTCCCGAACAGACTTGGCCGCGAGGAACCTCATAATCAATCCCTGGTTCACAAAATAATAGGCCATGGAATTGGCCATGCCATCCTGCCAGAAGACCCCGACCATGGGAAATTCCGCCGGCTTGTTGAACCCGGAAAAGGGCAGCCGTTCCGCTACGCTCAAGTGGTTCCAGAATTCAGCCCAGCCTCCCAGGTAATGCACGCCGAGGAAGAAGAGCAGGAATCCGGCCAGGAGCAAAAGAACGGCCTGGAGCAGGTCGTTCATCACCACCGCGGTCTGGCCGCCAAAGGTGGTGTAGACCCCGGTAATCAGAGCGGCCGCAAGTGTTCCCCAGAAAATGTCCCATCCCAGAAGCGCGTGAAAGGCCACGCCCAGGGTGTAGAAGTTGAATCCGATGTTGCTGCAGAGGTAGATGAGCATGACAATCACCCCGGCCAGGCGGGTGGCGCGGGAGAAACGACGCTCGAAAAATTCCGGGATGGAGGTGACGCGCGAGAAATAAATAAGCGGCACCCAGCCGAGCAGGAAGAGCGGCATGAGGAACCAATCATTGAGATAGGTCTGGGTGGAACTTAATCCGTAATTGAACCCGGCCTCTGAATATTTGACAAAGCTGTAAGACCCCACGGTGGTGGCCACGCAGCTAATCCCAATCAGCCACCAGGAAAATCGTTGGGCGCTGAAAAAGAAATCTCTGGTCGACTTGGTGTATTTGGCGAAAAAGCTGCCGTAGACAAGCGAAACCACAAAATAGGCGATGATGACAATATAATCCAGTTTGGTTCCGGCATAATGTCCCATATTTACTCCCCTGGTTTTAGGGTCAGAAACGCGCCAGATATGCCCAGAGCGTGTGCATCAGCAGATACCCGAAATATCCCCCAATCAGCACCTTGAGCATCCACCGGTCTTCTGGATGCGAGAGCGTTGCGCCTTCCTCCTTGAAACAGAGATACAAGGTGACTGCGAAAAACAGGCCGCCAAGTCCGTATTGATAGGCGATTTGAATCCAATTATTGGCCATCTCGAATCCACACCTCCCAAGTTTTCACATCATAGCAAAAAATTTTCCTGATGCCAAACCCGGCCGGAGCTTGAAAAAATTTCAGCAAAGCAGATAATGTCCAAGTGATGTCTGCGCAGGGACCAGGATGTAAAATGGAAGAGTTAAGAAACCGCTACCGGATAACCGCGCTTATCGGCGCGGCCATGATTGCGGGAGTGTTTGTTTATCTGGGGGTGGCGGAGTTCATCAAAAACTCCTATCCCATACCTGCTTGGGCAAACCCCAGCCCGCAATGGAAAATTTTAAGGATTGCACTGTTCGCAGTTGCCCTCTCGGAAATAGTCGGGATGGCGCTCATCAAGCGCCTCCTGCTTTACGCAGGAATAAGCGCCCCGCAATCCAATGCGTCATCCCCATCTCTTGCCGCGCTCGCCCAGAAGCTTGCCACAACCTCCATTATTCTCTTCGCCTTTTCTGAATCCATCGCCATTTACGGCCTGGTCGATTTTTTTATCACCGGAATCAGCCGTGACCTTTATATCTTCATCGCCCTCTCTATCCTCGCCTTCGCCTTTTATTTCCCGCGCTACAGCCAGTGGGAAAAATATGTCCGGGAGAAAGTTGGGGCATCACCCGGAGGAGCAGCCACGCCGCCTGGGATTGGATGAGAGCGCCTATTTTTTCTCGGCGGGATTTGAATTCAGGTCAAGAGGCGGATATTTGGGCTTGCCCACCACGGTGCCGACATTTATCGTGATTCCCTGTTCCTGGAGAATCTGGCGGATGGTTTTTTCCAGGCTGGCCTTGGTCACGCCCTCAAGTTCTTGGTCCAGCTTGGCACTGACATGGTCCAGGCTCCGGCTCATGGAGGCGAGGTGGTCAATGGTCAGGCTCAACTCCTTGAGCTTCTGCTCATACTGCGCCCGTTCCGCCTGGGTCCTCGGCGCCAAGGGGTTGAGCAGGGCGTTGAGGTTATCAACCAGCTTCCGCGTTTCCGAAACCAGGGCTGTAAGCTGGCTGCTTTTTTCTCCGAACTCGGAAAGGTTCGTGGAGAGTGTAACCAGGTTGTCAAACAGGCTGCGCAGTTTTTGATTGTCTTCCTCGCTCATGCTCTCCAGCCGCCGGCTCAAGCGGTCAAAAATTTTATAGCCCTCGGCAATCAGCTCGTCCAGCCGCGGAGGGTCGATGCCGCGGACCTTGGCCCCGTTCTCGAGTATTGGCGAGCTTGGACTGCCCGGAACTATTTCGATGTATTTCTCGCCGATGATGCCGGCGTTGGTGATGAAGAATTTGGAGTCCTTCCGAATCATGTGCTTGGCTCGCCGGTCAATCAGCAACCGGAGCGAGATGGACACCGGCTCACCATTAAATTTGTGCCCCACCTCAAAAAATTTTATCTGGTCAACTTTCCCGACCTTGACCCCGGCCACCCGCACCGCGCTCCCCAGCTCAATCCCGCCGGCGAAATTATAAAGCGCGTCAATCCGGTAGGATTTGGTGAAGGGGTTGTATTGTCCGAGGAAAAACAGGAACACGATGATAAGCACCACCGTGAGGCTGACCACGATACCCACTTTCACTTCCAGGCTGAACCGGTTCATGGCTTTTCTATTCTAACACGATTTTCAGCAATTTGTCAGCCAGGGAGTTCAGAAAAAAGTCGAGCACAATGATGAGAAGGATGGAAGTCACCACCGCCTTGGTGGTGGCCTCGCCCACGCCCCGCGCCCCGCCGCGGGCGCGCAGTCCATACCAGGCCGCGCAGACCGGTACCACCGGCGAGAAGACCAGGGCCTTGGTGAAAAGCGTGCCCACATCTGCGTAGCGGGTGAATTTACTCATCATGATGAAATAGGCCATGAAGGAAAAGTCCTGCCGGCTCACGAACCATCCGAGCAGGACCGCGACCGCGGCGCCAATCGCACTTAAGGCCAGAAGCATGGCCGCGCTGGCCAGAAGCCTGGGGGTCACCAGGTATTTAACGGGATTGACCGAGGACATCTCCAGCGCATCAATCTGCTCGCTGATTTTCATGTTCGATATCTCTGCGGCCCAGCTCGCCCCCACCTTGGCCGCGAACATGCAGGCCACCACGGTGGGGCCGAACTCGCGGAAAGCCAGGATTCCGGCCAGGCCCGGGACATAGGCGGTGTTTCCCACCACCCGCGAAAGCTGGAAGTTCAGCTCCAGCACGATAATCAGGCCGATGAAGCCGAGCACCGCGCCAATCAAGGGGATTGACCGCCAGCCCGCGGCGTCGGTCTGTTTCAGGATTTCGCGGAGCCGGTAGGGCGGCATGCCCAGGAAAAGCAGGCTGCGGATAAAGAGCCAGACCACCCCGCCGATGGTTTCAAAAAAGCGGAGGAGGTTGTCGCCGATGCTTTCAAAGGACAATCCGAGGCGGGCGATGTATAGGACATCGAGCAGGGCAATGAGCAGGGTTCGCAGGAAGGCGTTTTTTACATGTTTATGCGCCCATTCGCTCATAGTTCACCCGATAGTAAAAATTATGCTTTTAGCCAAGGTGAAGGTTATGCTGATTATGGCCGCGATGATATAGTCCACCAGGAAAATGGAGATGGAGGAATAGACCAGGGTGCGGTTCACGGCCCGGCCCACGCCCTCGGCCCCGGCTGACGCGCAATAACCCTCATAGCAGGAAATGGTGGCGACAAGTATCCCGAAGATGAAGCTCTTGACCATGCCCAGGAGCAGAGCCGAGACCGTGGTCAGTTTGAGCAGATTGGTCAGGTAGTAGCTCAAGTTCACGCCCAGCAACAGCCAGGCGGTTCCAGCGCCCCCCACCAGACCGATAATCAGTCCGAAGATGGTCAGCAAAAAGACCATGGTCACCACCGCCAGGAAGCGAGGAACCAGAAGAACCGGAATCGGGTCCAGGCCCAAGCAGCGCACCGCGTCTATTTGCTCGGTCACCTTCATGGTCCCCATCTCCGCGGCGATGAACGCGCCAATCCTGCCCGCAATCATGATTGCCACCAGCACCGGGCCTACCTCCCGCAGAAGTCCCGAGGTGGTTACCCCGCCCAAATAAACCCTGGCCCCGAAAAGACCCAGCGCATAATTGAACTGGATGACAATGATACCGCCCACGAAAAACCCGCTGACCGCCACAATCCCCAGCGAACGAACTCCTACCAGGTAAAGCTGGAGCATCAGCTCCCGCACCTCAAACGGACGCTTCGCCAGCTTCAGTACCACCTGCCAGAGAAAAATCGCCCGCGCACCGATTCCTTCAATCAGCAATCCCAGGTTGATGAAAATCCTGCCCAGCAAATGGAATATCCCCAGGCTCCAGAGATTTATCGCCCGTTCCTCCATCAAACCGCCTCCAGGAACCGACGGACCAACGGGTTGGACGATTTTTCAAACTCACCGGTCGGGGCTATCTCTACAAAACGGCCGTCCTCAAGAAGACCCACCCGGTCCGAGACCTCACGCATGCTTTCCAGGTCGTGGCTCACAACTATGCTGGTCACCTGCAACTTGTCCCGCAGCTCTTTTATCAGCTGATTTATCTGCCGGGCCGTGAACGGGTCAAGACCTGTGGTCGGCTCGTCATAAAGCAGGTATTTCGGCTCCAGGGCGATGGTCCTCGCCAGACTGACGCGCTTCTGCATCCCGAAGCTTAAAAACTCCGGATACTGGTCCGCGATTTGGGGGTCAAGATGGACAAGCTCCAGAAGGTTTCTCACCCGCGCCTCTATTTCCGCTTCTGAAAAATCAAAATGACGCCGCAGCCCAAAAGCGATGTTCTCAAAAACCCTGAGCGAATCAAAAAGCGTCGGAGACTGGAAAATCAAGCCGCATTTCCTCCGGACATCCTTCAAAGCGTCCTCGGTCATCAAGTCCACCCGCTTGTCCTCAAGCCAAATCTCACCCTGCTCCGGCTTGAGCAATCCCGCCAGCATGCGAATCAGAACTGTTTTCCCGGCCCCGGTCTTGCCCAGAATGAAAAAAATTTCCCCGTCCTCCACCTTCAGGCTCAAATCCCGAACCACGACCTGGCTGCCGAATTTTTTCCACACCCGCTTGAATTCAATCATTCCCGCACCATCCGGCTCCATTCCGTCCCGGCCCTAAATTCAAGCTCTTGGGAAGAACCAACATCCATAAGCTCCCCACTGTAAAGAAGACATACCCGGTCCGCAAGTTTTCTTATCACTGACAGCTGGTTGCTGACCACCACCATGGTGAGCTTCAGCTCCTGGCGAAGTTTCAGAATCAAATCGGTGATGGCCGAGGAGGTGACGGGGTCAAGACCCGCGGTCGGGTCGTCGCAGAAGAGCAATTGCGGATTATGGACTATCGCCCTGCCAAGGCTCACCCGTTTTTTCATTCCGCCGGAGAGTTGCGAAGGCATTTTTTTCGCCGCATCCTCAAGACCGAGCTGCCCAAGCAGGGTGTTCACCCGCGACTTGATTTCTGACTTGCCCAGGCCCAGTGCCTCCTTCAATGGGAACGCAATGTTGGAGCGCACATCCAGGAAATCGAACAGCGCTGCCTGCTGAAACGAGAAGCCAATCTTCCGCCGCATCTCCTGTTTTTCCAGCCAGGAAGACCGGCCCAGTTCCCGGCCGAAGAGGAATATCCTTCCGCGGTATCGGGGGACCAGCCCGCAGGCTGTTTTCAAAAGCAGGGTCTTGCCCGCCCCACTCGGGCCGACCAGAGCCACCGACTCTTTCTCGCGAACCTCAAAGTTCACCCCGGAAAAAATCATCCGTCCGGCAAGCTCTACACCTACAGACGAAAGTTTCAGCATAAACCAAATTATCCTATGCTCATTCCACAGCGTCAACCTGTAAAGCTGCGGTCTGTTCTGCCTCTTTTTGCCAGGCTACACCTTAAAATGCGGGCTGAACGGCAATATTTGAAATGAGGGAGAAAAACCAGTATAATAAATGAACCATCCGCAAGGATGGTTTTTGGTTTAAGGAGAAGTAATTGAACCATTTTATTTACCGGAGGGGAGAGCTTTACTGTGAGGATGTTCCTCTGCGGAAGATAGCCGAGGCAGTTGGAACTCCGACCTATGTGTACAGCTCCGCCACCTTGACTCGGCATTTCCAGGTGTTTGACGAGCCGTTCCGGAAGGTTGACCACTTGGTGTGCTTCTCGGTGAAATCGCTCTCCAACTTGGCGGTTCTGCGCCTTTTCGGGAACCTGGGTTCGGGCTTTGACATTGTCAGCGGAGGAGAGCTTTTCCGGGTGGAGCAATCCGGAGGGGACACACGCAAGGTGGTCTTCAGCGGGGTTGGCAAGACCGACGAGGAAATCCGATATGCCTTGCGCAAGCGCATCCTGCTGTTTAATGTTGAAAGCGAGTCCGAGCTGGAGCGGGTCAACTTTTTTGCGGGCCGGATGAAGAAAAAGGCTCGGGTCTGTTTGCGGGTGAATCCGGATGTTGACCCGCATACCCATAAGCACATCTCCACGGGTCTGAAGCAGAACAAGTTCGGGATAGAGACCGAGCGGGCCATGGAGATTTACAGCCGCTTTCGGAAATATCGGCACCTGGAGATGGCCGGTGTTGACTGCCACATCGGCAGTCAGATGGTGGAGATGGAGCCGATTTTAAAGGCCATGACGCGTCTGGTAGAGCTGGTCAAGCGGCTGAAGGGCATGGGGCTTGGCATTCGCTATCTCGATTTGGGCGGCGGCTTGGGAATCACTTATCAGAATGAAAGCCCTCCTCCCCCGAGCCGCTA
>Ga0123519_10016567_pt1 | contig 10216 bp, 15 predicted proteins | sample YelNatPaOPRAMG02_FD_87396 | JGI IMG/M metagenome (GOLD analysis project Ga0123519, IMG submission 87396) | Hot spring microbial communities from Yellowstone National Park - Yellowstone National Park OP-RAMG-02 (version 2) | ecosystem: Environmental > Aquatic > Thermal springs > Hot (42-90C) ...
AAACCCGATATTAATGGTTGGGCCGTGGTAGCCAAGCGGTCGACGGCGCCAGCCTTGAGAGCTGGTCCCCTCACGGGGGCGGGAGTTCAAATCTCCCCCACGGCGTTATAATGATTGTTGAACTCCGTAACATTTAAGAGCAAGAAGGGATTATAACATTTATGGTAACTCCCTACAGAAACACGTTGGGAGATGAGCTCCGGAGGCTCGAAAATGAGCCATTTAACAGGGAAATTAAGGACACAATCAAGAAATTTGTCAATGACCTGAAAATTAAGGAGAACATATCGGAGATAAGAAGGATCAACTATATACAGAGGCTTAGAAAAGTTGCTGGGTGGATACCGGATGGGTTTCTAAGGCCAAAAGCAAAGGATATAGATACTATTATGGAAAAATTGTTTGATTCAGATTATAGTGACTGGACCAGGGACACATACATAATGATGGTCAAAAAGTTCTATCGGTGGCACCTTGGAAAACTGCCTGATTATATTCAAAATATGAAGATCAAAATAAAAGACAATGGAAAAGCACCGGATGACTTGCTGACTTCCCAGGAAGTAACGGCTCTGATTGAAAATTCAAAGAATGCCAGGGACAAGGCTTTGTTTTCTGTGCTATATGATTCAGGTTGTAGAATAGGCGAACTGATAAACATGAGGATAAAGGATCTCGGTTTTGATGAGTTCGGGGCTTTGCTGAGAGTAACGGGTAAAACAGGATTCAGACAGGTAAGGATAGTCGGGAACAGCATTGCTTATCTCAGGGCATGGTTAGATAACCATCCATTGAGAAATGACGTCAATGCCTTCTTGTTTTGTAATTTATCGGAAAATATACTTGGAAGATCCTTGACTTATGCCGATGTCTATTCAATAATAAGACAAGCAACAAAGAGAGCCGGAATCAAGAAGAGGATACATCCTCATCTATTCAGACATACGAGAGCAACTATTCTTGCTTCCAAAGTAACCGAAGCCCCCCTAGAAGCACAGATGGGATGGGTTCATGGTTCAAAGCAGACCAGGACTTACGTTCATTTATCACTGAGAGACCAGGATAACGCAATTCTCAAGGCCTATGGAATAAAAGTTCCTGAGAACGAAACGATCCAGGAGGATAAACCTAAAGAGTGTCCGAGATGCCATACGTTGAACCCGAGTGACGCCCAGTACTGCAGGAATTGCTGGATGCCCTTTGATGTGAAAATAGCCCTGGATATGGAAGAGAAAGAAAGGAAGACCATAGAGGCTATTAAGAGAACGGACGTCGTGGATCCCCTCGTAAAGAAATTGATAGATGAGGCGCCTGAAACAGCTAAATTGCAATTGCTCGTGAGTCTATTACAGGAAATAGTCAAGGATCCTCAAAAGGTAAGGAAGTTGCAGGAGAGTCTTAAGGCATAATTTAATTTTATTTATATTGGCGATTATAGATTGCTGATTTTGGTGTTATAAAGATACACCACATCCATAAACATTTTTAAATCTGTTAGAAAGATGCGAAATGATGAAGCCAATGCATGATTCAGAGTATAAGCAGGTTTCGTGCTATCCTTTAAATAATTCGATAGTCCTCCGTCATAAAGAAGAATACTAAAATTAGTCATATCTAAGTTGCTATATAAAGCTAAAATGAAAAGTCCAAATCCTTTCATAGACTTCTTATAATTGAAATTATCAACATAACTCCACAACTTGTCTGCATCCATTTCCTTGTCTATTTCGCGAAGCAATCTGTTAATTCTATACGCGCTTAATTCGTCGGAATTAAGCAATTTATCGGATATTTTCTTGAGGTCATTCACTATAGACCTATCAGCTAAAATTGAAATGAGATTTCTATATTTAGGATTATCAAGAATTTCTTCATGCATACCATATAACATGCCGTAAAAGAATTCAAAAAATTCAATTATATCTATGTTATAGAGACGGGCTAGGTAAACGTTATTTACATACATATCTTTTAATGAAGAAAGCACGACTGTTTTGGTCGCGGCCTTGATTATGTCAGGGAGAGAATAAAGTACTCTTTTATGATTGATATCATTAAGGAGTTTATTGATTTTCCTTATCCACATTACCATTTCTTCGTTCAATATCATATTAAAAGCCTGAGACTCGTATTGAGGCAATCTGTTATATCCCATCTTGTAAATTATTTCCGGTCTGTCGTCTCTATTTTCGATCTCTATTTTAAAATTTTCTTGGGGTAAGACACTGATAAAGTTTTCATATTCCTCTTGGCTAAACTCCTTCTCTATTTGAAGACCGTCGAAATTCTTTTTTACTATCGGGAGAACATCAAGATCTTCTTTCCCAGCTAATTGTTCATTATAATCACTTTTTAACCGAAAATACAGAAAAACTACCATTCCATTAATGAATTCAGCCATTGGTGGTATTTCCATTACTGTCTTTCCACTCAAAACATATAATGACCTGAGCCTCTGTATTTCGTAATACACAAGAGGATCTATAGCGAAATTGATCCTTCTTCTTTGGAAATATTGTTCCAATGAATCTATTCTGTCACCATCCATATACATCCCAATCCGTATATATCAGTATATAGTAATATACATACGTATATTTAATTCTTTTTATTACTAAATACTTGTAAGCTATCAATTCTAAAACAAAGTATTAGCAGGCGTATTGACACAGAAATATTTAAATATAAGCGTTTTATAAACAATTATGCAAAACAATGATGAAAAGAAAAAAATGATCATCATACGAGTCACAGAAGCTGAGAAAAATGCACTGCAGGAGAAAGCGGCTGAGTACCATCTAAACGTTTCGCGGTACTTAATCATGCTCGGCTTAAAGGGGAGGGTACAGTGATGGAGAAACAGAATTTACTGGAACAATTCCTGGCACTTTATAGCCAAATTATCGATGATATTAATGAAAAAAAGAAGGTTGCAAGAAAATGATTCTGAACCAGTGTTCCAGTTCCAGTAGTTTACATACACTAAACACATTAGAAAATTTAAATGTTTTGAGAGGTGGTTTTAGTGGACAATAGAAACGAACTTCTCGCAATTGTTAAGGAAGGTAAATGGCTTAAAATCATCACAACCAGAGGAACTTTAACTATAACTCTGGATGAAGCAGAATCAATTGCCGATGGAAATTATCCAACTGGAATTAAGGATTCGCCACTTATGGAAAATATTCCGTTTAAAGTGGTCTACAAACAGATTCTGAAAATATTGAAAAAAACAACCAGAGGGGATAAGGAAGAACAAGAAAAGCAAACAGTCGCTTATCGAACCCGTTTTACCTTTGACGGTATTCATTATGATGAATTTTTGGATCCTGTAGATGGCAAACTAAAATTCATTAAATATAAAGATGGTACAATCCTAGGGGATGCTGAGACAATTACGACCCAGGACCCTGATGAACCGAATAAAAATGTAATTATTAAGCCAGCTCCTCAAATAGCCCAGACAAAAACAGATAGAATTTTCGAGGAAGATGAGTTTGACTTTGTCAAATTCCCCCCACGCCCTATACCTTATGGGACTTTAGAGCAATTATATGATCGAATTAAAGCATTTGTTCACAAATACGTGGAAGTGAAGGAAGAAGACGAGATCCTTGTGGCACTGTGGATCATGAAGGCCGTTCTGTCAGATGCTCTTAAAGACACCAGTTTCCCTTTTATTCATATTATCGCACCATTCGGGCATGGAAAAACGCGACTCCTTTTAGTGATGACCGAAGCGTCTCCCTATGGCTTTTACTTAATAAATGTTGGTTCAGCCCCTTTGAAGCGAGTTTCACAGCTCTATTCCCCAACCTTATGCGTCGATGAGAAAGCTAATATGGATGCGGACACAGCGGCCATTATCAACGCTAAATTTAACAAAAACAGTATAGTATTAAATGCAGATAATGAGGTACAGCGGGGTATAAATTCAATTATCGGCTACAAAATCTTCGGACCACTTGCTCTTGCTAACAGAACACCCTTCAAGGATGACGCTATAGAGAGCAAGGCCTTTCAGGTGTCACAAGATTTTCAGATGACCAGAAAGGATGTGCCGAGGAAAATCAAAGGTAAAAGGCTCGATGAATTTGAGAAAGAGGCTAGAGAGATACGAGGCCAACTCCTTCAATTTCGGATAGACTATAGGGATAAAATTAATGATATAGAAGGGTCAGGATTCATTGAAAAATTTGAGGAGCATTTGGAACCCAGGCTTTATGAAATCCTTTCTTTTTTTGAAGATCTCATTGAGATCATACCTGGCATAAAGAAGGAAATTTTCGGGCTTCTGAAATACCAGATTAAGCGCAACGTCGAAGTGGCCATGGAAACGCCGAATGGTATAGTGGCGTCCACATTTTTAAACATTCTAGAGAACACTGATGCCGAAAATAAAATTACCTACGTAACTGCAGGGCAAGAGTATGAAGGCATTCTCCTCGCTAGTATCTATGATGAAATAGGGGTCAATTATGCTAAGCAAACTGGAAAGATATTGCAAAGTTTGGGAATTCGTACTGACCGACCACGTGTCCCTCGAAAGGACAAGGATGGAAATGAAAAAATAAAGCGCGTTACTGTCGCAAGAATCCCGAATGAACAAAAAATTAACGAACTCAAAGCAAGATATGATTTGAAGTATGTAGAGGATGAACTTTTACCTCGAATAGAAAAAGACATTCAAGCAAGTCTGGACAATGATGTCAATAAGGACAATGAAAAAGTGAACGCCCCGCAGGCTAATGATAATGAAAAAGGTGAAAAATCAGAACAAGCGAGTACTAATCAGAATGGCGAAGCACACGTGGACAATGAGGACGAAGAGGACTATCAAAAAGGAAAGCCCCCCTCTTCCGATGATAACAATAATGAAAGAAAAGAGGGGGGTTCCCAAAATGAGCGTCCTCATAGTCCTCATAGTCCAGACTCTGCTCAGGAATTAGGACAGGACGAGAAAAATGACTTACCAGAAATCACAGATCAGAAATATGAGTGGGGTTATTTTCGTGTTTTAGATGATTTCGATTACTATTTTAGCTCAGGTGAAAGACATCGGTACAAGAAAGACCAGGTTATCAAATTTTCAATCATTCATGCGGCAAAATACGTCTTAAAGGGGCTTTTAAAACCAGCTTGCTCCAATGGGCACTGGGATCCCGTCAGCCATGAATGTATCCCTGATATAGGAGGTATTAACAATGAGCAATGAAACAAAGATAATTCAAGATCAGCTATACTTCCTCCGTCTCCTCAGCCGTCTTGATAATGAGGTTGAGGTTTCACTGACAGGGAAGTCCACATGGTTAGAACTGCACAAAATAATTAATAATCCTCCAAAAAGGCCAATTTCAGCGAGAACGATCCTTAAAAGGGAACTCGTATTTGAGATAGATAATGATGACTGGGCCATAGTCCGAAATGGCACATTACGAATTATAAACCTTATAGAAAAATGGGGCGCTAAGGAGTGTTATTATCTTTCTTATACTGGGAATAGGAGCATTCACGTTCATGTATTCATTGATGTCTCTAAAATCATTCAAGACAGCGAAACCACGAAGATCTTAGAAACTGTGGATAAAAGTGAGGTCAGGAAGAGCATTAAAGAATATATCATGCGTCAGGTGGCTCTTGCCACAGACACGAATATTGATATGAATTTGGCCAACAAACATCTCATCCGTCTTGAGGGATCCATAAATGAGAAATCTGGTAAATATTGCACGTATATTGAATCTATACCTGAGAATAAACCCGAGAGCTATCCAGTCGTGATACCTGACAAGTTGCCCCCTAAATTATGGAACCTTTCTTTCATGAAAGACGAACTGAACGCTTTCCTCCAAGTGCATTTCAGGAAATCTACAACACCAATAATTTACGGATCCGGAAAGCCCATAGAGGATCCGGAACGTTTCATAGATATCCTCAAGCCTGCATACGTTAAAGGGTACAGACACTGGATAGTATCGTCTTTATCTGGGCATTTTAAGAGGCACCAAGTGCAGTTCGACAGAGCTAGCTCCATGATCAGGGAATTGGCTAAGGGAGACGAAGAACTCTCTTCCAGGTTGTACACCGTGAAAGAAATATACAGGGCGGACAAAAGTAAGAGGATCCCAGGACTGCCAAAGCTTATCGAAATTATAAACGAGGAGGTCAGGGATGGGAAATTGAGCTCAGACATTGCGAACTTAATTATTTTTAAGCTCAAGGGAGGAAACTAAAATGGAAATAACTGATGATGTAAGAAAGGAATATATAAACCCGCATAGCTCCGGTCCAGAAACATCCGTATCAAGAACCCCTCAGGACTGCAAATACTCCCACATATGCTCAGCCAGTCTATGTCCTTTAGATCCAGACGCCTCAACGAAGATATGGCTCCCAGAGGAGAGTGACGCAGAGGAGATATGTCGTAACACTGAATTTGCAGACCTACAATTTGTAAAGACACAAAGAAAAATCGCAAAAGCATTTAAGAAGAGACCAGGGGAACGTGATGACTACTTCACTTTCGAGATGCTCAATAGGGACATAACCGTCAAGTCAGGAATAAGAGGGGCTCCTTCGGATCCTCCTGATAGTACTAAGAATGCCATGAACTGGTACGAGAAGAAAGAAAGAATGTGGCTCATAGAACATCCACAGAAAAAGAGACTTTCCACAGAAGAGGTCCAAAGAAGGATTGCTCATATGAAGGCTTTGAGAGAAGGGAGGCTAAGGAAATGACAGCTCTCGTTAATCTTAATCAAAAAATGCCTTCATTTATTCATTTTAGAGAGGTATCAGGGTTAAGACGAGTAATTACACCTTTTGACCCCCATCTCTCTCAAAATATAGGGGAAGGAGGGAATTTTGAATGAGAGCCATAATCTGGAGTCTTGCCTTAGGCATTCTCGTTATATTCGGCCTGGTCGTGGAATATGAGACTATCACAAGGACACTGGACTCATTCATAGAGAGAATAGGGGGGTTGAGGAAATGAGCGAATCGGTGACAATCCTATACAATGAAGGAACCGTGACAGTTCCCAAGTACTCTAGAATCAAGATATACCACCAATCCCTTGGATCCATCAGAGGGTTTATCATCGGCGTGGACAAAGACAAACTTTACTTGCTCATTCCGTACTATCCTAACCGGTTCTATGAAGGAATTATTGAGGGGAAAGAGGAATCATTTAATAAGAGTGATCTTAAAGGTTTTGCGTTTTATCCAGAGGTGACCGTCCTTGAAACCAGGAATTCCCAGACTGATAAAGGAGGTCCTGAAAATGATAACGAATGAGTGTCTCATTATTAACAATCCTGATATCGTCTTTCGTTGCATAATACATACCAATAGAGAGCCTGAAAAATTCAGGAGGCCAAGAATATGAGAAAATTCGTAACTGTTTCATATCAATACGGCACGATCACAGTTCCACAATATTCCCGTATAAGAATCAACCTCAAGTCAGGGAGAATGATATATGGTTTCCTCGTTGCTGAGGTCAGCAACAACTTCGTTGTCATTATACCGAGCAACCTCACATTCTTTCAAAAAGGAATTGTCAAGGGATTTAGAACAAGCATTTACAAGGGAGCTATACGGGATTTCAAATTCGACAAGGGAGCGATTGTCTCATATTCCACGAATCCCAATTATCCTGTAGCAAACAGGGGAGGTAATGTGAATGTACCGCATTGAATTCCTGAGGATCCCAGACTCAGACTTCACTTTCCACTATGAAATAAAGGGCCCTGACGAGCTCGTGAAATCCGAGCGAAACACTCGCAAGAGTGTAGGCCTGAGAGGCCAGGAGATTAGAAAATGATGGAGAACGTGGAGAAAACAACGAAGGAAAACAGAGAGAAACAGGACAGAATGCCAGCCAGGTATAATACGCCCTATGGCTATGGAGTACTTGATAACTTTGGGGCGCAGCTTGTCGGAAAACTATTGACCTTTGAGCTAATGAACAACAGGACGGTAACCGGTAAACTGAAAGGGTACGGCCAGTTCGATATAATGGTCACTGACTCAAGGACAGGCCAGGACTATATCATCATGAAGCATGCCATAGTTTCAGTTCAGGGAGACCTGACTGTCAAGCAGAATTCGGAGACTGGGAGAAAAATATGAATAGAGACCTTACGGACGAGGAAATCAAGGCTATAAAGGAAGATATAAACAGGCACCTTCCGATACGAGAAATCGCCAAGAAATACCATATATCGTTCAGTGTCTATTCACAGATCAAGAACTCAACCACGGACAAAGCTATTCAGAAAGAAACAATGAACACAGACGAAACCCCCAAAAAGGAAAGTGTGAAAAATGACGAACCTGTCAGTACGAAAACCGCGGAAAATAACGGAACAAGCGAAACAAGGATTGTGAACGAGAAATACACGAATAAAGAGGCCACGAATGACAATATCCTTGATATCAGACCCCCACCCAAGCTCAAGCCCAAGAAATTTCTGTTTCCGAGGATCGGCAAGAAGAATACCTTTCTGATCACGTACCTTGGAAGGTTCTACTTTAAATTCATACTCCCTGATTTTCCAAAGGAAATGCAGGATGAGCTTGCGGAAACCATAGCAGACTGTGTGGTCGAATTCATGAGAAAGCACAAGGAAACTACGTTCACGATAATAAGGGAGGATTGACCGTATCTTTTCTTTGAGAGTGAAAACGGGGAGGGAAAATGAATGAGTGAATATCAGCTATGGGTCATATTCGATTACGAATGTTGGAAGTGCCATAAAGAATTAAAAGTCGCACTGAATGTTTCAGATACTCTGGATGATTACTTTTCAAGCGATGAAATCGGTGGTGGCGGTGGTGGTGGCAGAATGTTTTCAGATGAATTAATAGATCCTGACATAAGAAAGGTTTTAGAATCGCATGATTGTCGTTTAGATATGATGTATTCTAAAACTGTCGGTGGCTCATATATGGCTAATTTCTGCCCGTATTGCAATTCAATCCAGGGAGAATATTTCCTCAGGGACCTGTATATGGAATTGATTTATACGGGTCCCTTGGAATACCTCTTATTCAAGGATAGAGAATTGATTATGTCAACCAATGCAGACAGCTTGGAAGATATGAAAAAGAAATTAAATGAATACAGAAATAGTATTGAAAGTAATATTAACAAGCAATTAAGAGAGGTCATTAAACACTCAGGAAAAGGAAGCATAAAGACAGGTGAAAGGTATTATGTGTACGTGAAAGATTCCAACATGCCTGGTATTCGTTGTTGTTATTTATTACCAGAATATGAGAAAGAAGAAGTGCAATTAATGGATAGCAGAAACCGTCCGATTACCATTTTAAAGTATGATGTCATAGAAAAAATCATTGTTTGTAAGAGCGACGCATTTATTACCAATGAATATGGGACTGTTATTTTTTCAAGAGCTATCGAAGAAAATGCCGATAAATCAACTAAATCTAACTGAGGAAACGATCAAAGCTATCAAGGAAGATATTCAGAGAGGCTTCTCGCCCAAGAAAATATGCATGAAATATCGTATTTCTCCGATCCAGTATACTGAAATCAAGGATTCTATGAAACAAAAAGAACTGCCAACTAATAGCCTTGACATTACTATACCAACGAGGATCCATTATGTAAGTCCCTATATTGAACCAAATAGGAATAGGCATTGGGGCCTGATTCTCTTTACTGTGTTCGTTATATTACTTATTTACTCTATTTATTTGGTATATTTCGGGCTGTCAAATCTTCTTCCTACACTGGTAATCCTAGTCCTTATTATTCTCATTGTACTACTCGCATCATTTATTAATGAAGACTAATGACCTTATTTGTGTGAAACCAGTAAAAAGGGCTATGAAAGCCCATGACATAAATGTAATTTCATTTTCCTTTCGGAATTTTTCAGAATCCTGAAAATATTCAATACAGACTTAATGGCTCTAATCCTAAGTTTCGATAATGTCGTTGTTTTTTCCTTTCGGCATTTTACGGGGTCTTGAGAACTCATCCTCACCGGTCACCATAAAGTAAGGGGTATCTATTAATTACAAAGAGATGAGTAAGAAAGCTCCGACCTTCAGGGAGGAGATGAATTCCGAAATGTTTAATAATCCAAGAGAAATAATTGCGCCAGTACCCATGGGCAGTGGGGAATTAACGCCTGATAAGCCCATTAAAAAAGGGTGTGAGATGGAGTAAGACCTCCGGACTGTA
>Ga0123519_10016568_pt1 | contig 10216 bp, 10 predicted proteins | sample YelNatPaOPRAMG02_FD_87396 | JGI IMG/M metagenome (GOLD analysis project Ga0123519, IMG submission 87396) | Hot spring microbial communities from Yellowstone National Park - Yellowstone National Park OP-RAMG-02 (version 2) | ecosystem: Environmental > Aquatic > Thermal springs > Hot (42-90C) ...
CAGGTGGAAACCGTCTTCCAGCGTGACCTCCGCCCCCACGATGGGCTTTATTCCGTGACGATGACAGGCTTGCGCGAAACGCACCGCCCCGTAGACCCCATGGTGGTCGGTCAGCGCAAGGGCGGGCATCTCCAGTCGCGCTGCCTCGGCAACCAGCTCCTCCACTGCGCTGGCTCCGTCCAGAAAGCTAAAACCCGAGTGTACATGCAAGTGTATGCCTCCGTGATGCATCGCCCACGCCTCCTCAGTCCAGCCATTTCTCCAAAGTCCATCGCTGCGTGGCAGGCTCCAGACTGACCTCCAGCACCCGCTGATGCTCGGTAAGCAGGCGGTAAAACACACGCCGGCTCTCTCCCTGCCACCAGCGACCGACCTCTAACCACTCCTCCACCACACAAACTTGCCACACCTGCCCGTCACACCTGATGCGACAGGGGCGTCCATCGCTCGTCTGCTCCACTTGAATAGGCGGAAAGGTTGCACGCTTCATAGTAGCGTCTCATCCTTTCGTTCCAGCTGGTTTCCAGGTGCGCTAAGGGAAAACAGGCTTCCTCGCCAAACCGCCGACGGAGGTATGCCAACGCCGCTTGCAGGTCACCGCGATGTGCTGCTGAGGATTCTAAGTCGAACTGGATTGGGCGGGACGCCGTTGACCAAACGACACGGAGTTGCCAACGGACAGGCGGGGGGAAGGGCGCACGCATCTGCCACAGGCGGTTTATCTGGGCGTAGATAGCGCGCTCATCGCACAGGGGGGCAGGCAGTGAGCGGTGGAGATTCTGCCGTTTGCTGCCTTCATGCGTTAGCGTCAGGCGTATCTCGGCGATGCCCTGTCCGCACTGCGACGCTTTTGCTGCTAACTCGCGGGCTACTCGCTTCCATAACGCCTGCACAGCCTCTTCGGTGATGGTATCGGCGAACTCGCCGCCCGTTTGCCAGCGCGGCGGGGGGTAAAGCGCGCGCACGTGAGGGCTGTCGTAGCCCTGCGCCAGATACCAGACCGACAGCCCGTCCTCCCCCAACAGGGTACGCACCTGCTCTATCGGCTGTGACGCCAGCGTCCCGAAAGACGTCCAGCCTATCCGCAGGCATCGCTGCACGACCCCTTCATAGTCTGCTGGCAGCAACTGCAGTGGCAGTGACCATAGCGACAGCAGAAGCGGTGGTTTTAAGATTTTCAGGCGCAGACCCTTTCGCTCCGCCGCCCGCATGGCAACCTGCGCCGACACTCTACCCGCACTGAAACCCGCCGTCAACGTGACACCCATGCGCTGGCTCTCAGAACACAGCGTGCGCCATGCCTGCCTGCCACCATCCTCGAAGCCACGCCAGTCCAGTAACACCGTGTGAGAGTCTATCGGCTCGGTTGCCAGGGCAAGCCGGGAACAGCGTTGCATCCACTGCTCGTACAACTGTTGGGTTGCAATAACGTCTTCCTGCAGGCAGAGCGCGTGGGGGCAGACCGCGCCGACGGCGGACTGCGGCATGAAACGGCTCACGCCGAACGATTGCGCCCGCGCGTTCGCCTCCACCACACGCCCCTCGTGCAGCACGACCGCAGGGCGACCTTGTGGTGCCTGTAGCGCGCTCAGGGCAAACCCAGATGCGCGTATGCACAGGGTATTCAATCCTTTCATATGCATTAAAATAAGTGTATTTTTGTATATTATATGCAAACCAGTCTCGTCTGTCAAGGGTGAGCGGGGGTATTCGAAATTGGTGGTTGGATGGATAGATCACCTAACCCCCTTGCCCCCTTCCCCGCGAGGGAAGGGGGAACGCCCCTCTCCTCGTAGGAGAGGGGACGGGGGTGAGGTAAGACAAGGGGCAGGAAGAACGCCCCTCTCCTTGCGCTACAATCAACTTCTCAACAATTCTCGAACACCCTCAGGGTGAGCGGAGTTGGCTTGCCCTTTCCCCTGCGAACCTGATACACTGTAGTCGCTCATGAATCGGCGATTTCTGCGAGAACTGGACTGGGCGAGCATCCTGCTGGCGCTGGCGCTGTGTGCGTGGGGGCTGGTCATGATTTACAGCGCGCGCCGGGCGCAGGGTGACGGGCTGTTTTTCGTACGCAAGCAAGCCATTGCGATGGGCATTGGCATCGTGGCGATGTTCCTGGTCGCCTCCCGCCCGATACAGACATGGCAGAGGTGGACGCGGTGGTTTTACGCACTGAACATCGGTTTGCTGGTGTATGTGGACTTCTTCGGCAAGACCACCAAAGGCGCACAGCGATGGATACCCCTTCCGGGAGGCTTCAACCTCCAGCCATCGGAGATGGCGAAACTCTTCGTTATCCTCACGCTGGCTGCCTGGCTTGCCAGCCGAGAAGAACAGATACGTTCCCCGCAACTGGTGTTGAAATCCTTAGCGTACATTGGAGTACCCGTACTGCTGATATTCAAGCAGCCGGATCTGGGTACCTCGCTGGTGGTTATGGCGATATGGTTCGGCATGATGATGCTGGCAGGGGCAAATTTGAAGCATTTGGGCATCGTGTTGCTGGCTGGGCTGGTAGCGTTTATCGCGCTATGGCATACCGGCGTGCTGGAAGAATATCAGAAGAACCGGCTCATCGCCTTCCTCGATCCGCAGCGTGACCCGCGTGGCTCTGGCTATCACATTTTGCAGGCACGGATTGCCGTTGGTTCGGGGCAGGTGTTCGGTAAGGGCTTGTTCCACGGCACGCAGAACGTGCTGCTGTTCATTCCAGAGCAACATACCGACTTTATCTTTACGGTGGTCGCAGAGGAAACGGGCTTTGCGGGTAGCATTGTGCTATTGTCCGCGTACGCCTTATTGCTTTGGCGGTTGTCGCGCCTCATCTTGCAAGCGCACCGCCTCTACTCGCGCCTGATTGCCGCGGGCATCACCACCTTTTTCGCCTACCACATCATCGTGAATACTGGCATGGTGATTGGCATTCTGCCGGTAGTGGGGGTATGGTTGCCGTTTGTCAGTTTTGGTGGGACGGCGGTCATCACCTGCTTCATCGCTCTGGGCTTGATGCAGGCGATACACCGGCAGCAGTATGAGGTGATGTTCTAACGCACGCGGATGAGGTAGCGCGACGGGGTCAGGATAGCGCGAGCATCCACCGCCACCAGACAATGGCGGGAGTTTTTCCTGTCACAGTCCTCTTGACGCCCCAAGATAGTTATGATTTAATAAAACTGCACCTGCAAATGCCATGGTTAAGGGTGTGTTCATGCTGGTCACTAGGCGGTCGGGAACCATTGAAGAGACGATTGGCGAAGTGATACGCTCGGAAACCCGGAGCGAGGGGCTATCTGTCAGCCGTATCATACTCTTTGGCTCGCGTGCGCGGGGCGACGCTGATGACAAGAGCGACTGGGATGTGCTGGTAGTGATACCGAGAACTCTCAATCGCCAGCAACGATTAGCCCTTTTCGTCCGCCTTTCGCGAGCATTGGCACAACGTCTTATTCCTTGCGACCTGGTTATTCGCACCGAGGATGAGGTGACGCGCGAAAGCCGACAGATTGGCACCGCAGTGCGCACCGCGCTGAAGGAAGGTATCGTGCTATGAACTCGGAGGTGCAGCAATGGTTAGTGAAAGCATTAGAGGACTATCGCGTTGCCCAGCATGAGCTGGTGCTTCCCGAAACCGACGTTGTGACCACTGCTGTGTGCTTCCATTGCCAGCAATTTGTGGAGAAGGTGCTGAAGGCGTTTTTGGTGGCGCATCAGCGCGACTTTCCCAGAACACACGACCTCGGATACTTGAAATCGCTTTGCGCGCAGATAGACGCGGACTTTGGGAACCTCACGATAGAGGAACTTTCTTTTTACGCGGTGGAGTTTCGGTACCCAGGCGATTATGTCCGTCCCACCGTAGAAGAGGCTCGGCGTTGCATGTCTATGACGGAGGCTGTCAGGCAATTTGTGGAGCGGAAGCTGGGTGTCTCATTTGACCGTTTAAGTACAGACCAGTGACAATAGATGCACTGTTGTCCCCATCGCGATACAGGTCGCACACGTTCTCTTCCAGTTCCTCTCTGGTTTCTCCCTGCCTCCAGCAGTCGGGAAACTCCTCCAGATAGCCTAACCACACGCCTGCCTCTTGCCCGTAGACGTATTTTATCGTTTGCATGATTACTTTGCCTCCTGCTCAGTCCGCCGTCTGCGATGTTACTATGACACAGGTGCGGGAGAAGTTCAATCGCTGTCACACCGGGTGCATCTGCGGCCACTCCAGTTCAATGCCCTGTGCGCGCAGCAGGCTCTGGTACTCCCGCAGCAGGCTTTCATCCTCGCGCACCTGGTGGGGTTCCGCGCCGCGCGTGAGACAGAACGCCGCCAGCAGCCCCGCCGCCTCGCCGATGTTCCATTCCACCGGGTGCAGACGGAAACAGCCGTTAGTGATGTGCGTCGTGCCAATGTTCTTGCACGCGGGTAGCAGGTTACGCATCCGTACAGGCAGCAGTGCGCCCAGCGGTATCTGGAACGGCAACGCGCCGATGTCGATGGAATTAGTGCCGTTGGTGCTGGGGTGCAGGTCGATACGGTAACACCCCACGCCCACGCTGTCGGCAAAGGGCTGTGCCCTGTCCGCGCCGGGGTTCAGTTCGGAGGCGACGTGCTGTTCGGTGACGGTGAATACGGCGCGGATGCGGCGCGACTCGCGGATGTATGGGAACATCGCCAGCCCGTCGTCGGTACCGGTGATGTCAGGACGCAGGTATAGACCGGGGTAGCCGGTGCCGCCGTCGGGGCGCGGGGCTTCCGTCTGCAGCCAGTAGAGCAAGCTCAGGGAGAGCTGCCGCGCCTCCTCCAGCCGCTGCTGCACCACCTCCTCGGGCTGGTCGATAATCGTGCCCACAAAATAGTCGTTCTGCGGCCAGTTGACGATGGTCACCTCGTGCGGAGCAAGTTCGGGCGGATAATGGTCGCGACAGACAATGCGTCGGTAGGTGAACAGCGAGCGATAGGGGTTGTTGGTTTCGTGCGGGAACAGGAACCAGCGTGTCTTCTCCAGCGTGATGGGATGGGCAGTGTACCAGCTGAGCAGTTTGTCGGGCCAGAAGGCGGGCTGATACTCGCGCCAGCGGTTGTACTGGATAGGTTTGTCAATAGTGTGGTCGCCATCAGGGTCGTACGCCATCGCGAAGCACCAGGTGATTCCCTGCACGTTGTCCGGCTGCGGGTCGCCAGCAACGGCGTGTGGTTCGCCCGTCTCCCGCTGCGATTCCGCGCCCACCACGTACTCGGTGCCCGTCATGGGCAGAAGGTCGCCTAATTCGGTAGCGTCCAGCACATAGCGCGTTTGCACCACCTCTTCTTCGCCCGTACGCAGGTTGCGGAAGGTGACGGCAAGCACACGGTCGCCCTGCACCTCGGCGCGAACCGGCTTGCGATGCAGACGGACGTCCAGCCATCCCGCCGTGCGCGGGTAATGGAGCATCGTCTCCAGCACGGCTAACCCCACACGCGGCTCGTGGCACAGGCGCGAGACCCAGCCGTTGCCCGGGTTCAAGCGGGGGTTATGACGCGCCTGCAGGGTGAGCGGGTAGTGGTCTCGATAGAACTGGCGTACAGCGTTACGATACTGCCGGTAACGGGCAGTGCAGCCGAAGCTTTCGATCCACGGATGTTCGTCAGGTGGAACCGCTTGCGCGGTCAGCTGTCCCCCCACCCACTCGGTCTCCTCGGTCATGATCACCCTGATGCCCATGCTGGCAGCCGCCATCGCCGCGGCACAGCCGCCGGTACCTCCACCCACGATTAGCACATCGCAACGGGTTTCTCGCATTGTTCCCCTCCAGAAAGGCGCAGGCTGATTCCCCTATACTCTACGAATCAAAAAGCCTCCTGCGGGGCGTGCCCGCAGGAGGCAAAACAGCATCCGTTTACCGCCCCAAGCGTTCGAACACGATAAGGTCGCCCTTCCAGACGATGCCACGCCACTCCAGCTGATAGGGCAGCGGAGAGTTTTCCGGCACGAAGGTCATCTCCACCGTGTCAAACAGCATGATGCTGGGCCCCAGAGCGTCGGTCGGGTCGCGCCAGTCCACGATGGTAGCCTTCAGTGTGCCCTTGATACCCCTGCGTGTGAAACCGATGTAAGCGGTGGCTGGTCCGCTGAACGTAGCGGCAAAAGGTCTGTCCATCGCATAATCATTCGCATCGTGCATGACCACCAGCACCGGCACAATCGGTATCCAGCTGTCGGCTGCCGGGGTCACAGTGCGGAAGACCAGCTTGCCCGCCAGTGGGTCATCAGGAGGATTTACCCCCTCAGGGCACAGGATGTTTCGTACCGCCACCTCGATGGTGCCTGCGGTATTGGGGGTGTTCGTAATGAGCAGTGTGCCGGAACCGTAGCACTTCTGGAAGTAGCAAACATTGTCCTGCGCCAACAGCGGGAGACTCCACAGCACCAGCGCAAGCGTCAAGGCAAGACGAGTCATACCGGCTCCCTCCTTCGGGCTTGGTGGAGTGATTTACCATCCTCGTAGACGACGGGATCGCCCAAAATGTTCCCCTGCCCACTATGAATCTCCGCAGCAAGTCTCTGAGTCCAACTCTATGGAAACCACTTGAGCCAGAGGAGGAACGAGAACATGGCTATTCTGACCGACAAAGATAAAGCGGCGGTGCGCGAGCGGTTGAGCGAAATGGTCAACCCCGTGAAGATGATTGTCTTCGCGCCTGCCAGCAACCTGATAGCGCCGGGGCGACGGGAATGCGCCTTCTGCACCGAGCTGCGCGAGCTGATGAGTGAGGTGGCAGACCTGCATGACAAACTGCAGGTGGAGTTCGTCGATCCGTATGCCGACCCTGTTCGCGCAGCAGCGTATGACCTGAAGAAAGACGAGCAGGGTTACCTTGTACCTGCCATTGTGCTGACCGGCTTGCAGAACGGCGAAGAAGTGGACTACGGCATCCGGTTCTACGGCATCCCCGCGGGCTACGAATTCGCTACCCTGCTGGAAGACATTCTTATGATTTCCACAGGGCATCACCATCTATCGCCGCAGGTGCTGGACGAGGTAACCAAAATCGACAAACCCGTAGACATGATGGTGTTCGTCACACCGACCTGTCCTTACTGCCCGCGTGCGGTGCTCACGGCTCACCAGTTCGCTTTCGTCAATCCGAACATCCGCGGCGCGATGATCGAGGCGATGGAGTTCGAGCAGCTCAGCCAGAAGTGGAACGTGTACGGAGTGCCCAAAACGGTCATCAACGAAGTGGTGGAGTTCGAAGGGGCAATGCCAGACAACATGGTGCTGCGTTACCTCGAGAACGCCCTGGTGAAAGCGTAGAACAGAAGGTGCGCCCTCGCCCCCTGCGCAAGCGGGGGGCTTTTTGTTTTGAGGCTGCCACGAAGGATATTGGTTTAGCAACGCGAAATGTCTGAGCGGGTGTTGGTAAGCCCTACAGTCTCTGAGAGAGTGTTTGAAAATACATAGGAGTTACGCAGTTGAAAGACTTTTCAGAAGTTTACGATATAAAGCGACATTGTCTGTTATCTGCCCGGCAACTGAAAGTTGCGGGCAACCCAAAACGAAGCCTCCTGCGGAGGCTGAAACCTGCGGCAGCAGGTTTTGTCCATGCGTTGCCCGCGACTTCAGTCGCTGGGGCGACTTATTAAGCCATTTATCAAACACTCTCTAAGACACAAAGCCACTAAGAGGGCGTTCGGTAACTATCGCTACAGGCATACCAGTCGCCTGGTTAAACTATGAGACGGTTTATCGAACATTCTCAGAAACTCTTGACTCTGAACAGGGTCTACGTCTATAATCAATCAACTGGCTGAAGGAGTATGGAACGACTTCGTACACCTTGCATCGGCTCGAGAAAGAAGGCTGGAGAAACAATGAACCGAGACTTACCCAAGTTGAACGTTATTCTGGTGAAACCCTCCAAGTACGACGACGACGGCTACGTGATTCACCATGTACGGGGTGTTTTACCCTCGAACACATTGAATGCGCTGAACGGCTTGTTCCGCGACGCCGCGCAGAAGATGGGCATTACCATCGAGATGCACCTCATCGATGAGACCGTGCAGCTGGTGGTGCCGGAGAAGGTGATGCGCAAATGGGCGATTCCCGGTGTTCCCACGTTGGTGGGGCTGGTGGGCGTGCAAACCAATCAGTTTCCCCGCGCGGTGGATTTGGCACGGCGGTTCAAAAAACTCGGCGCGATGGTGATTATCGGCGGGTTCCACGTGAGCGGTTCGCTGGCACTGTTGGGACTGACACCCGAGCTGCAGCAACTGCGTGAGGAGGGTATCAGCCTGTTCGCCGGGGAGATCGAGGGGCGCACGGAGGAGCTGTTGACCGATGCCCTCCAGGGCAAGCTGAAGTCCATCTACTGGCTGGGCGAATTGCCAGACTTGTCCAAAGAGTGGGCAGCACCTCTGGTAGACGATACGGTGGCACGGCGGTTCATGCTGCCTTACGCTGGCACTATGGACACCTCGCGCGGGTGTGTGTTCAAGTGTTCGTTCTGTACCATCATCCACGTGCAGGGCAACTCGATGCGTTACCGTTCGCCGGAGCTGATCGAGAAACATGTTCGACAGCACTACCCTCGCATCAAACATTACTTCTTTACCGACGACAATATGTCGCGCAATCCACGCTGGAGAGAGATTTTCGAGCGTCTCATCCAGATGCGAGAGCAGGAGGACATACGCATTACCTTCATGATGCAGGTGGATGTGCCTTCCTACCGCATTCCCGACTTTGTAGACCTGGCGGCGCGTGCGGGTTGCTCGCAAGTGTTCATCGGACTGGAGAGCCTGAACCCAGAGAACCTGAAAGCGGCCTCGAAAGGGCAGAATAAGCTGAACTTTTTCGAAGAGATGATACAGGCATGGCACCGTTACGGTATCGCCGTACACACCAGTTACATCATTGGCTTCCCGTTTGACACCGTGGAGTCGGTGCGGCGGGACATCACCACATTGATGGAGGTCGTTCAGCCCGATCAGGCGAGCTTCTTCATGCTCACTCCCCTGCCCGGCTCGGTAGACCACCTGGAGATGACCAAACGGGGCGAATGGATGAGCCCAGACTTCAACGAGTACGACAGCTTCCATGCGGCGCAAAATCACCCGAACATGACCAGAGAGGAATGGTTCAGCGTGTATCGGGAAGCGTGGAAACGATTCTACTCCGTAGAGAACCTGACAAAGGTGCTCAACCGTGCAACTCCGGAATCGTACTGGGGTATCTTCAAGAACGCAGTCTGGTACGCTTACGCAACGCACTGCGAAGAGGCGCACCCTATGATTACCGGCTTCTGGCGGCTGAAAGGGCGTACCGAGCGCCGCTCTACCTTCCCGATAGAGAGCCGGCTGGCGTACGCCTGGCGACGCACGAAGGATACCGCCGTGTTGTCGTGGCGAGTCGTCAAGCTGATACTCATGTTCGAGAAGATATGGCGTGCCACCTGGCTCACCAAGCGTACGGCGGAGTGGCGCAAGAGCGTCGCACAAGTCAAGGAGGCGCAGGTGCAACGTCAACAGCGCGCACTGGCTCGAGCAGTGGCTTTCTTTACTTATCTGCACCTGCGCATGGGGCAGTCGCGCGCCGTATGGCAGGATGCCTGGCAATTGCTGAAACGCGGCAAGGTGTGGCATCCGCGTCTGTATCTGGACGGCATCTACGGTGCCTTTCTCAGCGTGTCGGAACTGCTCACGCGCGGCTGGCTGTTCCTGATGAACTTCGCTCTGGAGACGTGATTGGATATATCAGGAGATTAACTGTCGGGTTATGCCTTCACGCCTGTATACAATAGGGCGTTTTTAACCCCACAGTGTCGGTATGCCGTCCACGACAATCTTGCGGTCTCGGCTGATAAGAGGCACACGCAAGAATAAGGCAGTGGCTGCGATAATGCGGTCCGGCATATCGGCTACTTGCTCGCGGGGAATCGCTACCATGTGCTGAATAATACCGCTTGTCACCGGTATCTCCACGAGCGGAGCGGTGGGGTTTTGCAGCATCCGGATAGTCCTATCCCAGATTTCCGCTCTGAGTTTTCCCTTTTCGACCAGTTAAACTATCTCCACCAGCGTGATAGCAGAGCACGCCACCCTCCGTCCCTGCGCAGTAGCATCCTCTACGAGTGTGCGCACGCTGCGCGGAAGACGTTGGTCTGCAACAAGTAACCACACGAGTGCGTGAGTGTCCAGAAGATACTCAATCATGTGATATCATCCCGCAGCTGGCTC
>Ga0123519_10016572_pt1 | contig 10214 bp, 6 predicted proteins | sample YelNatPaOPRAMG02_FD_87396 | JGI IMG/M metagenome (GOLD analysis project Ga0123519, IMG submission 87396) | Hot spring microbial communities from Yellowstone National Park - Yellowstone National Park OP-RAMG-02 (version 2) | ecosystem: Environmental > Aquatic > Thermal springs > Hot (42-90C) ...
AGAGTACTGCTCTTTGATTCCGAAACCCTTCCGGATGAGACAGAAAAAGTTCTTCAGACAATCCGCAGGGAAAGAAATGAACATCCGGTAGTTTACATCTCTTCAGGAACAGGTGGCATTATTTCCGGTGCAGAAAACACGTACAAAGCAGCGAAATCTTATTTTTCTTCAAAAAACCCTGAAGCCGTAGTGGTCTATACGGGTTGTTCCGGACCTTTGAATTTTGAACCTTTCGTATGCATCCATCTGCCCGGCAAGAATAAATTGTTTTTCAGAAATATAACAGAAGAAAAAGTTGAACCCTTACTTGACGGAGTGTTCCATAATGATATTCCCGAAGAAGATATTGTGGGACAGAGGGGTTCCGGAGATTACGGGATGTGGTCAGGAATACCGTTCATTGACGAGATTCCCTTTTTCGGAGGACAGAAAAGAATAGTTCTTGGCAACTGCGGCTGCTACGACCCCGAAAGTATTGAAGAATATATTGCAAGGGGTGGTTACCGGACTTTTATCAAAACCATCAGAAACTATACTCATTCCGAAGTTTGTGACATTATTGAAAAGAGCGGTTTGAGAGGACGCAGCGGGGGAGGCTATTTGACAGGTTCCAAATGGAAGAGCGCCCTTTATACCAGCGCCTCTTCCCGGTACCTTATCTGCAATGCAAAAGAGAGTGATCCCGGCGCTTTCGTCGCCAGAACAATCATCGAAGGCGACCCGCATCGCCTGGTAGAAGGAATAGCCATCGCAGCTTACGCTATTGACGCTACAACAGCCATCATCTATCTTAAGCCGGGGACCGGACTTGCACGAAAACGTATTGCAAGAGCCCTTGAACAGGCACGGGAGTATGGTATTACCGGTCATAATATCTTCTCAAGCGGCTTTAACCTTGATATACAGATACGCACAGACCCTGGTGCTTTCGTCTGCGGTGAGGAGACTGCCCTGATTGCCAGTCTGGAAGGCAAAAGAGGGATGCCCCGCCTTAAACCTCCATACCCTGCCAGTTACGGACTCGCCGGAAAGCCAACAGTAATAAACAATGTGGAAACCCTGATGAATGTCCCTTTGATAATGCAGAATGGCCCCGACTGGTTCAGAAGTATCGGCACCGAAAAAAGCAAGGGTACAAAAATTTTCTCGGTAGCGGGAAAGGGCAGATTTACTGGCGTTGTCGAAGTGGAAATGGGCACTTCTTTAAGATATATAGTGGAAAAAATTGCTGACGGAATAAAGGACGGAGGTAAATTCAAGGCTGTTGAAATCGGTGGAGCCTCAGGCTATTTTATAGATGAAGCCTCTCTCGATATAGAAATAGATTTTGACGTGATGAAGGAGAAAGGAATTGGCATGGGGGCCGGAGGTTTCGTCATTATAGACACTTCAACATGTATCGTTGATCTGGTTAAACATTACATGGAATTCATCCATAACGAAAGCTGCGGAAAATGCATACCCTGCAGGGAAGGCACCGCAAGAATGTATGAAATACTTGAGAGCGTCATCAAAAAGCCTAAAAGCGATGACTCGTATACCACACTCGAACGCTTCAAAGGTGTTATGCAACTTGAATCAATAGCCTCAGTGATGAAGGATGCTTCACTGTGCGGACTCGGACAGACTGCACCCAACCCGTTTATAAGCGCTCTCGAAAAATTCCGCGACGAATTCGAAGAACATATTTTCGACAGAAAATGCAGGGCAAACGTGTGCAGAGGACTCAGAACATTTGTAATTGATGTCGGGAAATGCACAGGGTGCACGGTTTGTGCTACCAGATGCCCTTTCAATGCAATATACGGAACCAGGCTGCAGCCCTTTTTTATAGTTGAGGAAAAATGCACCGGTTGCGGTATCTGCTATGATGTGTGCAAATTCGGAGCTGTGATAATCAAATAAAAAGTTTATGTTATTCTCAATAACAGTTAATAACAGAAAAATAACAGCAGAAAAGGGTGAAACAATCCTTTCGGCTCTGAACAGAAACGGCATAACTATACCAACCCTCTGCAGGATGAAGGATTTTACTCCCACCGGGGCATGCAGACTCTGCGTGGTTGAGATTGAAGGCAGGGAAAACCTTGTCACGGCATGCTCCGAACCTGTTGAAGAATGGATGAACATCAAAACACATTCACCCCGGGTAATTAAAGCCCGTAAGACAATCGTGGAACTGCTTCTTTCAAAACACCCCGACGAATGCCTCTTCTGTACAAGCAACCTCGACTGTGAACTTCAGAAACTTGCAGCAGAACTGAATATAAGGGAAAGAAGAATAAAAGGCAGAAAGATAAAACCCGGCATAGACCAGTCAAGCTATTCCATAGTAAGAGAATACTCAAAGTGTGTCTTATGCGGCAGATGTGTCAGAGTATGCGAAGAAGTAGTCACAATGTCAACTCTCGATTTTATAAACAGGGGCCAGAAAACACGTGTCGGCACATCAATGAACCAGGATCTGAACTTTACAAGTTGCATAAACTGCGGCCAGTGCGTCAATGTATGCCCCACCGGAGCTCTCCATGTAAAACAAAATATTACAGAGGTACAGGAGTATCTCAGCAACCCCGACTACCTGAAAGTAGTACAGTATTCACCTCTGGTTCCCCTGGCTGTTGCGGAAGAACTTGGTATCAAGAATATTAAAGATTCCGGCAGGATACTTAACGGAATGCTGAAAAAGATTGGCTTCAGCAAAGTATTCCTTACAGGCACCGGAACCGATATAATGATTGAAGAACTCGTCGACGAGGCTTTAAAAAGAATGGAGGAAGATGATGTTAATCCGTTATTAATTTCAGCCTGCCCCGCATGGGTTAAATATGCTGAACAGTCGTTGCAAAATGAACTGGTAAACCTTTCAACACTTAAACCGCCGCAACAGATTACCGGCTCCCTGATAAAAACAATTCTTTCTAAACAGCTGGGTGTCAATCCACAACAGATATACTCCGTGTCGGTTACACCATGCACCGCCATGAAGTTCGAAGCCCGCCGTGACTCGATGATGACAAAAGGAATCTGCGATGTTGATTCCGTCTTAACCGTCAGGGAACTGGTAAAACTTATCAGATTGTATGGAATTGATATTTCCGGCACTGCTGGCGAACCTGCCGACGAACCCTTTGACACACGCAGCGCTCTTGCCATCCTTGCTGAAACGGCAGGAGGTCTCACAGAGAGCATAGTCCGTAAAATACACTTCAGACTGACGGGCAGGGACACCGACAGAAAAATTTTCCGGAATATCAGAAGCGGTGCCTCATTCAGGGAAGCTGAATTCACTATAGAAGCCAGAAAAATCAAAGTTGCCGTCATTGACGGACTGTCAGGCCTGTCAAAACTTAATGAATCAATAACATCAGGCAGAAAATATAACCTGATTGAAGTAATGGTGTGCCCGGGCGGCGGCGTTAACGGCGCCGGACTGCAGGTGTGCAGAACAAAGGAAGACCTTAAAAACAGAATCAAACAGGTATATCAGACTGAAGAGTCGGATATCCTCCAGATGGAGCCGGCTTCAAGATATTTATCAGATTTCATCGGAAAATACCTGATAAAAGATGAGGTGATGAAAGACAAAAAAGTTTTCCATACATATTTCTGTAAAAGGGATGTGTTGTTATAATATGTTAAGAAACAAAGGGATATGCTTGTATACACAATAAAAGAACTCTGCCGTACATGCTACACCTGTGTAAGGGAGTGCCCAGCAAAAGCCATCAGAATTGCGGGAGGGCAGGCTGAAGTAATTGCCGAAAGGTGTATAGCCTGCGGTAACTGCATCAAAGTCTGCAGCCAGGGAGCAAAGGTGTTTCTGAAAACATACGACAGGGTAAATGCTCTGCTTGAAAGCAAAATGAGAACAGCAGCAATTGTGGCGCCAAGCTTCCCTGCCGAATTTTCCGAAATACAGGATCACAGAATACTGGTCGGCATGATCAGGTCACTCGGCTTCAGCATAGTGGCTGAAGTATCCTTCGGTGCAGACCTCGTGGCTCACAGGTTCAGGAAAATTATCGAGGAAGAAAAAAACAAATATTATATTACCTCCGACTGTCCCTCTATTGTAAACTATGTAAGATATTACCACCCTTCACTGGTTGACAGTCTGGCACCAATTGTGTCGCCAATGGTTGCCACTTCAAAAGTCATCAGGAAAAAGTACGGAGGCGATTTAAAGATTGTTTTTATAGGTCCGTGCATAGCAAAGAAAGCAGAAAGCCAGGAGATTGATGAAACAATTACTTTTATCGAATTAAGAGAACTGTTTGCCATGAAGGGTATTACAAAAGAAAATGCCGTACCTTCAGATTTTGATCCTCCCACTGGAGGAAGGGGGGCAATTTTCCCTGTAACAAGAGGACTTCTTCAGACAGCTAATATTGATGATGATGCTGTAAATGGTAATATTATTGCAGCCGAAGGCAGAATAGACTTTCAGAGTGCCCTTAAGGAACTTGAGGCAGGACTGATTCAGAATTCGCATGTTGAACTGCTTTGTTGTGAAGGCTGTATTATGGGACCCGGACTATCCAGAAATGGAAGTCAGTACAACCGCCGTTCACTTGTCTCCGGTTATGCCCGTAAGAAAATGATGGAGTTTGACCTTCAGGAATGGCATAAAAACATTGAAGAGTATTCAAAATTAGACCTTTCAGCTAAATTTTACCCCGAGGATCACCGGGTAATATCAGCCGACGAAGAGATTGATGTCAGTGACATACTTGCATCTATGGGCAAGTTAACGGAAAAAGACCATCTGAACTGCGGCGCTTGCGGGTATGAGACATGCGTTGAACATGCCATTGCTATCAAAAAAGGCCTTGCCGAGTCGGAAATGTGCCTGCCATGGACCATTGAAAAACTTCATAAAATGGTCAGGGAACTTGAACTTTCAAACGAAAAACTCAGTACAATGCGTCAGGCACTGAAACAGTCTGAGAAGCTGGCACATATGGGACAGCTTTCGGCAGGAATAGCGCATGAACTTAATAATCCGCTCGGCGTGGTAATTATGTACAGCAATATCCTGCTTGAAGAGTGCGCTCCGGGCGATCCTTTGAGAGAAGACCTGAAACTTATCGCAGAACAGGCAGCCAGGTGCAAGAAAATTGTCTCAGGCCTTCTTAATTTTGCCAGAAAGAACCAGGTCAACCACCAGGCGGTGGATGTCAGGGAAATTGTCGATCATAGCCTCGAAAGCCTTATTATCCCGGCCAGTATAAAGGTTGTAATTGATGATAAAATGAAACAGCCTCAGGCAATGCTCGACGCGGAACAGATGACACAGGTTATTTCAAACCTTGTAAAGAATTCCATCGACGCAATGCCTTCCGGAGGTGAAATAAAAATATCCCTCGAGGATAGGCCTGAAGAAATAATGATAACCGTAAGCGATACCGGAACAGGAATAAAGGAAGAGTTCAGGTCTAAGATTTTTGAACCCTTCTTTACTACAAAAGGAATCGGGCAGGGAACGGGTCTCGGCCTCGCCACCGCTTACGGCATAGTAAAAATGCATAAAGGACAGATAACACTGAAGTCGAACGACGACCCCTCAAAGGGCCCGACGGGTACAAGTTTCAAAATAGTTCTTCCCAGAAAAAACGAATAACCTGTATACAAAATGAATAAAGGCGATTATACAGTACTGATTGCAGACGATGACCCTGATTACCTCTTTCAGACAGTAAAGGCTCTTGAGAAGGCAGGTTACAGGGTCGACGCGGTAGCAAGCCAGACTGAGGCAGAAGCATATATCGCACAGCATAAGCCTGATATTGCTATATTTGATCTAATGATGGAAAATGACGACAGCGGTTTTATCCTGTGCTATAAGCTTAAGAAACGTTATCCGGATGTACCTGTGATTATTGCCACTGGTGTAGCCCGGGAGACAGGCTTTATCTTTAGCCTTGACACGCGCTACGAAAAGGACTGGATCAAAGCCGACTCATATCTTGAAAAAGGAGTGAGACCGGAACAACTTGATAATGAAATAATGAAACTATTAAATCTGTAACATGGCAGTTTTAAAGGTGCTGGTTATTGACGATGAACCCGGAATAAGGTCGGGTGTTGCAAGGATACTGAAAAACTTTAAAGTTACTTATCCGTTTATGGATGAGGATTATCAATTCGAAGTACTAGAGGCGGCAACAGGCGAAGAAGGTATTTCGCTGATTGAAAAAAACCAACCCGATATAATCCTGCTCGATAATAAATTACCGGGAATGCAGGGAGTGGATGTGCTTGAATATATCCGTAATAAAAATCTCAATATTGTCGTTGTAATGATAACTTCGTATGCTTCCCTCGATGTGGCTGTCAAAGCTACACACAGCGGAGCAACCGATTTCATTCCCAAACCGTTTACCCCACAGGAACTGAAATCGAGCATTGAAAATATTACCAAACAGTTATATCTTAAACGCATAACCCACCGGCTGAATGAGGAAGGGAAGAAAGTCAGGTACCAGTTTCTTTCGGTACTGTCACATGAACTCAAAGCTCCTCTTAATGCAATTGAGGGTTACCTTATGATGATGAAGGAAAAACAATTAGGCGACAGAATAGACGATTATACAATGCCCATAGAGAGATCACTAAGAAGAATCCAGGGAATGAGAACCCTTATCATGGATCTGCTCGATTTTACAAAGGTAAGGCTCCAGCGGAGGGAAGACAGGATACAGCCTGTTGACCTTGCCGAGGTGGCATCGGATTCAATAGCCACTGTCAGACCTTATGCCATACAAAAAGAAGTTGATATTAAACTTGCTAAGAAATCAGATGCAACAGTGATGGCCGATCCCGGCGATATGGCAATAATTTTCAATAACCTTGTTTCCAATGCGGTAAAATATAATGTTACGGGAGGGAAAGTTGAAATTACCCTTGATGGTACTGACGATGAGGTTATTGCAGTGTTTGCAGACACGGGAATCGGAATCAGGCCTGAAGATATGGGTAATCTTTTTACCGAATTCGTCAGAATAAAAAGGGATGAAATAAAGGACGTTACAGGCAGCGGACTCGGACTTTCCATAGTTAAAAAAGTAATAGATCTTTATAAAGGTACCATAAACGTTGAAAGTGAAACAGGTAAAGGAAGTATTTTTACTGTGCGGTTACCCAGAAATAAAAATTAGACAGCAATGATGCACAACATGAAATTACCCGGAAAAACCGTTGAAAGACTCAGCGAATACCGGCGGATTCTGCTTAACCTGCAAGCTGAAAGGAAAAATTATATTTATTCGTATGAACTTGCAGCCCTTCTGCATATTACGGCTGTCCAGGTAAGGCGTGACCTTATGTTGATAGGCTATTCGAGCGGAGCAAGGAAAGGTTATGATATAAAGGAACTGGTCGAGACAATCGGAAAGGTAATCGACAGCGAAGAAGGTCTTAATGTGGCAATAATAGGTATGGGTAATCTTGGAAGAGCAGTTGCATCTTACTTCAGAGGAAAACGCTCCAAACTAAACCTGGTAGCCTCGTTTGATAACGACCCACAGAAATTTAACAAGGTTATATCAGGGGTGAAATGTTTTGATATCAAAACAGTTGAACAAACCATCCGCGAACTGAACATATCCATAGCAATTCTCACCGTTCCACCTGATGCCGCAAAGAGTACCTGCGATGAGATTGTCAGGTGCGGCATAAGGGGAATACTCAATTTTACTACAGTGTCACTTAAAGTTCCTCCGGATATTTACCTCGAAGAGTACGACATGATAACTTCAATCGAAAAAGTTGCCTATTACGTGAAGGAGAATTTAAAAACACGGGATTGACAGATGAAAGTTTTCAGAGACTTTGGAAATCTCGGCAGATTCAATAACCCGGTTGTTACAACAGGCTCATTCGATGGAGTACATATTGGTCATAAGGCTATAATTAACAGGCTTAAACGCCATGCTGAAACAATAAAGGGTGAAACAGTACTTATAACTTTCTATCCGCACCCCCGGAAAGTTCTTTATCCGGAAACCGAAGGGAAAAACCTCAGACTAATTACTACCCTTGAAGAAAAAATTTACCTGCTCGAAAAAACAGGTCTGGATAACCTCATAATTGTTAAGTTTACTCCTGCATTTGCAAGAACAACCTGCGAGGAATTCGTTAAAAAATATCTGGTTGAAACAATAGGTGCCAGAATTGTTGTGGTGGGCTTTAACCACTATTTCGGCTGGCACAGACAGGGCGATTTCCATTATCTTAAAGAACTCGGATTAAAATACGGGTTTGAAGCCGAGGAAATACCTGAACAGGAAATAGAACACGAAGCAGTGAGCTCTACCCGTATCAGAAAAGCCCTGAGTGAAGGATATATTCAACGCGCAAATGCTTACCTCGAAAGCCATTACATGATTACGGGACAACTTATGGAAACCACTGAGTTTGAATTTACCGGTCATAAGTTTCTCAGGCTGATTATAAACGATAAGGAAGACAAACTCATCCCTCCTCCCGGAATTTACGCTACAAGCATTGAAAAGGACAATCGAAAACTCCGTGGTATTGTGATAATTTCAGAAAAACAAGGAAATGAAACTGAAGTTTTTTTCCATCCTCTCGACAGCACAAATAACCTTGCAGGAGAAAAGAACAGAATATTTTTCCATAAGCGCATTTCAGAAGAGATTGAGGTTGCGGATAAAGAAATTTTTACCGGTTCTGTTGACATGGCTATAAGGGAAACAGAAGACTTGATTTACTGATATACAGATATCCCGTTTATATTGTTACAGGTTGTTTCAATTTTTGTATATTTTAGCCGTTCCTTCCGGAAAAACATTACCGCAGGAAACATTTTTTACTTTGTTGATGACTCGCATGGTGTGACAGAATGCTGCGTTTTTTCCATGGAGGAGCAGATAAAATTAAATGCCACTAACAAACCAGCATATGATTAATGAAAAGCTTGTAAATCCTGAAAGCATTGTTGTTGTGGGAGGTTCGGAAGATGTCAGGAAGACAGGAGGGAAAGTTCTGAAAAATCTCAGGGACGGAAGGTTCAGAGGGAATCTGATAGTTGTAAATCCTAAGGCCGATTTGGTACAGGGCGTGGTTTCATACCGTGATGTATCATTAATTCCTGACTGTGACCTTGCTATTTTAGCGATTCCTTCAAAATTATGCCTGCAGGCAGTGGAGACACTTGCCTTTAAGAAAAATGTTAAGGCTTTTATCATCCTTTCAGCAGGTTTCGGGGAGGAGAGTGAAGAAGGAAGAATTATTGAAGAACGTATTGCCGGTATAGTTAATTCGGTTGGGGCTACGCTGCTTGGACCGAATTGTATCGGGTTGATGAATCTGAACTACAGCGGCGTATTTACCACACCCATCCCTGAGCTGAGGCCTGACGGAGTGGAACTCATTTCAGGCTCGGGTGCTACGGCGGTCTTTATTATGGAAATGGCACTCCTGCGCGGAATGCCGTTTGCAGGGGTCTATTCCGTTGGCAACAGTGCACAGACAGGTATAGAAGATATTCTTGAATATCTCGATTATTCGTATGTAGAGGGAAAGAGTCCGAAAGTCAAGCTTCTCTACATCGAGAATATCAGTAATCCTCTGAAACTGCTTAAACATGCCACATCTCTGATACTCAAAGGTTGCGCTATTGCGGCTGTGAAGGCGGGAGTTTCCGAAGCCGGAATGAGGGCAGCTTCATCACATACAGGTGCGATGGCAAGCTCCGATATGGCTTATGATGCCCTTCTGAAAAAATCCGGAATAATAAGGTGCCAGAGCAGAACAGAACTGGTAGCCGTAGCCTCGGTATTGCTGAACAAAATACCCGCAGGCAAACGTATAGGAATAATAACTCATGCGGGGGGCCCGGCTGTAATTCTTACCGATATACTTTCAAAATCAGGTATCGAAATTCCCCCGCTCAGCGGAAAAGCTGCAGAACGGCTGAAAGAAAATCTGTTTCCCGGCTCATCCGTGGCAAACCCTGTTGATTTCCTTGCTACAGGAACAGCACAGCAACTCGAGATGATAATTGACACATGCGAAAACGAATTTGACAATATCGATGCTATGGCTGTCATCTTCGGGAGTCCCGGACTATTCCCCGTTAACGATGCCTACGACGTCATCCACCGGAAAATGCGCTCATGCAAAAAACCGTTATATGCAATACTTCCGTCTGAAATAAATGCAAGGAAGGAGATAGATGAATTTGTTGC
>Ga0123519_10016573_pt1 | contig 10213 bp, 9 predicted proteins | sample YelNatPaOPRAMG02_FD_87396 | JGI IMG/M metagenome (GOLD analysis project Ga0123519, IMG submission 87396) | Hot spring microbial communities from Yellowstone National Park - Yellowstone National Park OP-RAMG-02 (version 2) | ecosystem: Environmental > Aquatic > Thermal springs > Hot (42-90C) ...
AGGGATTCTAATAAATGAAGTTAATTATGCTGAGATAGCGGAATTGATAGACATATGTGTTAGAGACAAGGAGATAAGGAAGAGGATAATAGAGAGACAGTATGAACGATTAAAAGATTTTGACTATAATAAAGTAAGAGAAAGATTTAAATCCTGTATTGATAAATTGATAGAAAAATGAAAATAGGGATTGTTGTTCAAAGATATGGTAAAGATATATTAGGAGGTGCAGAAAATATAGCACGCGGATTAAGTGAGCACTTATTGAAATATTATGATATTGAAGTTCTGACTACATGTGCAAAAGATTATTCTACATGGAAAAATATATATAAAGAAGGTATCGAAATAATAGATGGAGTAAAAGTGAGAAGATTTAAAAATTTATCTATTAGAGGATTAATGTTTAAGTTATTGGACTATTATATTTTCAAATACAAGAACATAAGAGATGTTTCTTTCAATAAACAATTTAAATATATAGAAGCGCAAGGACCCTATTCTCCGGAATTGATAAAATATGTTAAAGATCATAAAGACGAGTATAATGTTTTTTTATTTTTTACATATCTTTATTATCCGACTATTTTTGGGGTTATAACTGTTCCTGAGAAATCTATAATAATTCCTACAGCTCATAATGAAGCACCAATCTATTTGGGAATTTTTAAAATTCTGTTTCGTATACCTAAAGGTATAATTTATCTTTCTGAAGATGAAAAAGAGTTTGTTGAAAAGACATTTAAAAACAGTTATATAGAAAATGAGGTAATAGGTTCTGGAGTTGATACTATTGATTCAGATCCAGAAACATTCAGAAAAAAACATAATATTAAATCACGATTTATTTTATATTCAGGTAGAATTGATAAAGGTAAAGGCAGTCATATATTGATAGATTATTTTCTTAAATATAAACAAAAACAGAAAAATGATATAAAACTTGTTCTAATAGGTAAAAAATATATTGATATTCCTGTATCTGATGATATAATATATTTAGGATATATACCGCCGAATTCAAAAGATATATTTGATGCAAATAAATCAGCGTATGTAACGGTTCATCCATCCTCAACAGAAAGTCTATGTTTGTCATTATTAGAGTCATTATCTCAAGGTACACCAGTTTTAGTTAATGGTAATTGCACAGTTTTGAAAAGCCATTGTTTAAGGAGTAAATCTGGATATTTTTATTTGGATTATAATCAATTTGAAGAAAAACTCAATTTATTATTAGAGAATGAGAACTTAAGGAACGAAATGGGAAAAAATGGTAAAGAATATATTAATAATAATTATTCCTGGGACAAAATAGAGAAAAGGTATGTTAATTTTATTGATAGAATAGCAATGAAAATATAATTGTATTTTATGAAGACAATAGCAATAAACATTTCAGGTGTTGTTAGAAATTCTGGTATAGATCGTTATGGAACAGAATTAATTTCTGGTTTAAGAAGAATAGATTTTGGGAATAAATATATTATATTTGATTTTAATAGAACAGAACATCATAATAGAAATATAGTTAATAAAATTAGTAAAACTATTTTTGACCAAATTATAATACCAACAAAGATAAAATTGAATAAAATTTCTTTACTGCATTCTGTCAAGGATATAGGATTACCATCTATTAAAATTAAGTCCTGTAAATATGTTTTAACTTTGTATGATATTATACCATTATTGTTTCCTAATTATTATTTAGATAATATTATAAAAAAAAAGTTATATGAGGTTAGATTGAAATCATGTATTGATATGGCAGACAGAGTAATATCTATTTCAGAGACAACTAAGCGTGATGTTATAAAATATTTTAATATAACTGATAATAAATTTGAAGTTATACCACTTGGAGTGAGTGATATATTCAGTAAATTGAATATAGTTGAAATAGACAAGATACTAAAAAAGAATTCTATAGTAAGACCGTATATTCTTGGTATAGGTGGCAGTGAGCCTAGAAAAAATAATATAACGCTAATAAGAGCATATAGTATTTTAAAACGAGTTTTTAAAATTAAACACAAACTTGTTATTGTCGGTAAAGATCGTTCAGAAAAAGAATTTAAACAATTTATCAAAAGTGTTGAAAATGAATACGAAACAGTTAAAAGTGATATTATTTTTTGTAGGGAAGTTGAAGATGAAGACCTTGTTGGAATATATAAAGGAGCAGATATATTTGTATTTTTATCGATTTATGAAGGATTTGGATTACCACCTCTTGAAGCAATGTCATGTGGTGTACCTGTAATTACTTCTGATATTTCATCTTTATCGGAAATATTATCTGATTGTGTATTGAAGACAAATCCGTATGATATAGATAACATTGTGAAACTTATAATTTTATTATTAAATAATAAAGCATTAAAGAATGAACTTATAATGAAGGGATACAACTTAGTAAAACAATTTACTTGGCACAAAACAGTAGAACATACATTAAGAGTTTACATAGGGCTTTTAGATCAGTGATAGAATTTAATGTGTTTGTATTAATACAAGAATTTTATTTTTTCCTTTTTCACATGGTTCTAATGCTTTACCTATAATAGAACTTATTTTCTCAAAATTATCAATTTTTGCTTTCATAGCATGTCCTGGTGTAGGACTTGTAGTAAGTAAATCTCCAACTTTAATCTTACCATATTTAGAATCAACTTTGACTTTCACTCTACCGTTTAATGCAACAGGATATCCATCAACCAAATTACCTTTTGAAGATTTTGTTAAACTTCCGCCAAGTAAAAAACCAGCTTTTTCAGATATTATGCCTATAACCCTTGTATCATATTTTTTATTACATCGTACAATTTTATTATTATCATTTATAACGACAACATCACCTGGTTCAAGTTGTTCATCAGCAGGCATAAATTCGGCAATATCGCTTCCTCCAGCCATGAATCCAGCTCCATTAGTTTTTATATAACCGGACACATTATTATCAGCGACAATAAAATTGTTTGTTTGCCATCCACCGCCGCCTGTTGCACCTGGATATATTTTACCATAGCAGTAGATACTATTACTACATAAATCGATTTTGCCAGTTCTCATTCCATTTTCTGCTCCAATATACAATCCTGAGTTAGTTACACTATCGCTTGAAACATATATTCTCATATAATTATTGCCATCGCCAGTTAATGTCATACCGTATCCTGATGGTCCGGTAGGTCCTATATAACTTATTTTATTTCCGCTCATATTAAGTGTAGCTCCAGTAATATCTTTATAAAAAGTCATTTTTGTTCCTTCTAATCTTATTGCATCATAATTTCTGTGTTTGATTAATCCTACTGTTGAACCTGTACCTACTGTTAAAGTTGAAACAGTTATAGATGATTGTGGGTCAATATCATCACCGGTAATTGTTCCATTAACAATATTTGCACCTGTGATACTCGCTCCTATTATCTGATAAGATTTTTCAGCGACATAACTATATGGATGAGATAAGAATTTTTGTCTTGGTGACAATGTTACTGCATCAGCAGTTATTTCAAGCCATCTGTTTGTTCCATCAAAGACATTGAATCCGATTGGTGTATAAGTTCCGAGTTGAACACTGAAAATACCTGAACTTATATTGACATATTGTGTTTCTTCCCAGAGAAGTGTTCCGGAAGTTTCGGAATCATAAATTTTAAAAGTCAATACATGTTCTCCGATCATTACATTTCCATTATTATCGGTTAATACTCCTTGGAAATTAATTTGTTGTGGGATTAAGGAATAAGTTATTTTTTCAGATAGAAACATTGTTGTTAAAATTAGAAACATTATAATTTTTTTCATTATATAAATCCTCCTGACTAAAAAATTTTTCATCAATGTTTATTCGTTTTTTATTACTGCTATTTTTATTATACTTTTATAATTACCAGCGGTTAACTGACATATATATATACCAGGTGATACTTCTGAGTTACTGTTATTTGTTCCGTCCCAATATTCCCTATAATTACCTTTATCCCGTGTTGTTTTCTCAATAATAGTTTTAACAAGTTCACCATTTAGATTATAGATTTTCATACTTACTTCTAATGGAGTGTCAATTTCAAATACGATATTTGTTTTTGAACCTAATTTAAATGGGTTAGGATAATTCTGGTATAGTTTTAATGATTTTGGTTCAGCCCATCCCAGGAAAAACACAGATAAAGAGTCAACAATTGCAGTAACTTTGTTATTAGTTTTATCTACTGAGCAGTTTGTCATATATACTTTATTGTTTTCAAGTTTATATATTAATAATTTATCTTCGCTTATTGTTACTCCTTCTATTTTACTATCTTGTTCACTATAAGCAAAGACCAGAGTCAAACTCTTCTTAAATTCTGATTTATCTATTAATTCAATACCATCCTGATATGCTTTGAATTCACGGAAAGTGCTGGGTAAATAATTTGCATCAGTATTTTCAGGATAATTTACTGTTGATAATTTTGTTATTTTTATTTCTGTATTTTTTAAGAAAGTGCCAGCGTCACATATTAATTGCGTTTTTCCGCCGTCATCAGAACACCAGACTGTTGTTGTTACAGTAGAATTAATAATATTAGTAAAAAGTAAACTTGAAGTATAGTCCATAAAAGTTGCTTCAATTGTCATTTGACCTGCAATATTATCTTTGTAATTAAAAGACGCTATACCACTTGATGCTGTAATAATAAATGAATCCCGTAATGTTTGTCCACAATATAAATTGAAACTAATTGGATAATTAAATGTAGAAATCACAATACCGCCACCTGCTGGCTCAATAAATTTTGCTGTAACAATTGCATTATCAGAATTATCAGCTAAAAGTATTGTTTTATCTGATTCAAGTGTTATTATCCATGTCCGAGAAGAGATTGTTATTTTCCATATTGATGACCACTGACTGTAGTTATTGCTATAATCCACAGCACGAACACGCCAATAGTAGGATTGGTAATTAAGAGTTAAAATACTATTATTTGTATTACAGAAATATGATGACAGAATGATAGAGAAATTTGGATTTGTAGAAATATTTAATTCATAACCTTTAATTCCTGTGCCATAAATTGGGTCAGTTGACCTCTCCCATATAAAATTTATTGTTTTATTATTTGTCCAAGAATTGTTTGATGGTGACAGTAAAATAGGTGCTGTTGGTGGAATAGTATCTTGTATTGTGGCTGTCCCTGTTTTTAATGTATACCAGAAACCGCATTTCATAGTATAAAATTCATTCTGGACTGTATAAATGAATTCCTCACCTGAAGTATAATTTAGTATGATATTAGTTGCAGTAATTTTAGTCCCATTATCACCGAAGACATTATGAATGAGTTGTTCAGGGAATACTTTTATTGGAAATAGAAAAAAAGCAATTAAAATAAAAATTACTGAATTCATCCTAATATTATATAACATAAATTTTTACTTTTGTCAATAATAAAATTTAATTTCAAGTTAATTATACTTGAAAAAAATGAGTTTTTTTTATAAAATAAATTAATAACTAAAAATAGAATATTCATAATACAAAAACAACCTAAAATTCTGTTTTTATTATGCGCCTATAGCTCAATTGGATAGAGTAAACGGCTACGAACCGTTAGGTTGGGAGTTCGAGTCTCCCTGGGCGCGATTATTGATAGTAATAGATATCTATTATCGTGGATGAAATTGAGATACATATAAAATATATGAGAGAGGCATTGAAAGAGGCGAAGAAGGCGTATCGGCAGGACGAAGTTCCTATCGGTGCTGTTCTTGTTAAAGATAATAGAGAGATTATCGCAAGAGGACATAATCAACCAATAAAAACGAATGACCCAACTGCGCATGCTGAAATTGTTGTATTACGAAAAGCTGGTCGGAAACTTAAAAATTACAGATTAAATAACACAACAATATATGTTACAGTTGAGCCGTGTCCAATGTGTGCTGGTGCATTAGTTAATGCACGAGTAAAAAATATAGTTTATGGTTGTAATGATTACAAATGGGGTGCTTGTAATTCAGTTATTAATATAGTAAGCAATAAAAATTTTAACCATCGTCTGAATATTATTAAAAATATTCTTGAAGAAGATTGTAAAAAATTAATACAAAAATATTTTAGTGAAAAAAGAGTAAAGAACTATGGAAAAGATAGATAGAAGATCTTATATTGACCGAAGAAAAGGTAATTCTGATAATAAATACTGTACTTATTTAGGTAAATATTGTATATATCTTGAGTTAAAAAATATTCACGATAAATTAGGATATTGCGTTTTATATGAGAAATATGTTCCTTTTAATGATGTATGTGATAAATGTCCTGATTATCGCTGGAAATATGAACGTAGATCTGGTAAGGATCGTCGTCAGAACAAAGATGTTAAACAACAATTTTAATAATAATTTAGTTGAGATTTTTTATATTACTTAACTAAAAATAAGAAATTAAAAATTAAATAAGATATATGGATTGGATGGAAGGGGGGGGTGAACAGGGGTCGACAGAGATAATCTATGTATTAATGGCAGGTCGCAGTTAGTCGAAGGCTGCGTTAAAATTCGACTACTACAAATAAGTGCAAATACTTATGCATATGCTGCCTAATTAGAGGCAACAACACTACTGTTTGACGCCTATAGAACAGATAGTGTTCAAAATAGGCTTATTATCAAGTAATTGTCTCATGTTGCTTGGTAAGAAAATTTTTATGGGACTGGTCTTGTGATACTTGTCTGAAGTGAATCACAAGATGAGATAAAAATCAGACTAAGCCTGTAGTCATGATACATAGATATTTCTGGACGCGGGTTCAATTCCCGCCACCTCCACCAAATTTTGAGATGGATAATTCAAAGATTATTAGAAGCAGTTTAGAGATAGCATTAGAAAAAATAAAAAATATTAATATCAGTGATGAAGAAATAAAAAAAGCAGAATATTTTGAAATAGGAAAGAAAATTGCAGGTCAATATCTGACCGAAAAAAAATTTAATTTATTAAAAGCAATTGATTCATATCCCGAAACAGTAAGAAAGTATATAAAGGAAAGTATAGAGAATATACTTCTAATGAATATAGTTTTACCTAGAAAAGATTCTATTAAAAAAGAGAATCGTAAAGCTATGGAAGGGATAGTAATTTTAAAAAAAGACAAGAATACCGCACTACAAATTTGTAGTGCAATAGAAGAGCAACTTAATAATTATAAGAGGCAGGTTGATGAGACATATAAACAACTAAAAAAGAATTTTCAATCATATTTGGAAGATACACGAAAAGAAATGGAACAGCAAATTGGTTTAAAAGTAAAAATAAATATAGAAAGTATTCCTGAATTCCAGAAGCAATGGAAAGAGATATTAAGCCAGATAGATTCCGAATACACGAATTTTCTTGAATTAAGTAAACAGGAATTAAAAAATATCTCTTGACTTTAATAAAATTTTATGATATAATATTATTTGTAATAATTTTTAAGGAAGGTGGTGATAAAAGTTAATGAAAAATTTAATGTTGTTCAGTTTTTTATGTTTAATTTCAATAATAACATTATTTTCTGGCTGTGGAAAAGTTGTTATTGATGCGACATCCCCGACTTCGACTGCTAATTTGCCTTCCAGTTACTCAGGAAATTACATTGAAGTTTCAGTCCCTGTTCCTTCAGATGCAAGAAGAAGTGGTGCCACTATTGATGAAGTAACATTCTATTATACTGCAGTAAATGAAGGAGGAACGGCTACAACAGCTAAAGTATATGTTGCTCCTGCAGCACCGCCTATAACTGACCAAGGACAATTGACACAGATTGCTGATTTATCACTCAATGCAAATGAAACAGTGGAAGGTTCATCTACTGACCCAATATTATCGGAATGTATTAAGAATAATGTATTTACTGTTAGATTTGAACGCACTGGTGCATCAAGCAATATTAAATTAACTTGTTATGTTAAAGTGAAAGTTTCTATAGATTTTATTGCTTATTACACAGGACAGTAAATTTATTATTGAAAGTAATAGACATAATTTATTAATTTTAGGCAATAGACCAAAGTTTTGGCTATCTAAAAAAAATAAGATATAAATTAATAAAATTTATTTTTGAATAGATTTAAGCAATATTTTTTCTATCAATTCTTTTGAGATACATCATTAAAATTGAAATTGCGGATGGTGTAATACCGGAGATACGGCTTGCCTGACCAAGAGTAACAGGCTTATATTTACTTAATTTTTCCTTGATTTCACGAGATAGACCTGGTATTTTTAAGTAATCCCAATCAGATGGTATTTTTATCTTTTCAAGATTTTTAAATTTCTCTATTTCAGAAATTTGTATTTTAATATAACCTGAATATTTTGTTTCTATTTCTATTTGTTTAATAGATTGTTCAGGTATATTGAGTTGTAACTCAAATAATTTTTTTAATTTAGTGAAATCGATTTCTGGACGTTTAAGTAATTCTTCTAAAGTTGTTGGTTTTCTTATTGGAGAAGAATTAATTAATTTAAGTTTTTTATTTGTTTCTTCTGTTGGAAAAACCACTGTATTTTTGAGAAAATGTAATCCTGAAGTAATACCATTTTGTTTTTCTTGAGTTAAGGTATAATCTTCCTTTGATATAAGTCCCAATTCATATCCTATTTTTCTCAATCTTAGGTCAGCATTATCTTCTCGGATAATCATTCTATATTCAACTCTTGAAGTAAACATACGATAGGGTTCATTTGTTCCTTTTGTTGTTAAATCATCAATTAGAACCCCGATATAACTTTGAGAGCGGTCTAAAATCAAAGGTTCTCTATCTTGTACTCTCAGTGCTGAATTAATCCCTGCTATTAATCCTTGGCTTGCTGCTTCTTCATATCCGGTAGTACCATTTATCTGTCCAGCTAAATAAAGATTTTTGATAAGTTTTGTTTCAAGAGTTGGATACAGTTGTGTTGGGTCAACAACAGTATGTTCAATACCGTATCCGAATCTAATAACTTCGACATTTTCAAGTCCTTTAATTGTATGAAGCATAGCAATCTGAACATCTTCAGGTAAACTTGTTGATAATCCATTTGGATATATCTCGTCTGTATCCAATCCTACTGGTTCAAGGAAAATCTGATGTTGTTCTTTATCAGCGAATTTAACAATTTTATCTTCTATTGATGGGCAATATCTAACACCAGTTGATTTAATTATACCAGTATAAAGAGGTGAACGATTAAGATTATCTCTTATTATTTTATGAGTATTTTTATTTGTATGTGTTATATAACAGGGAACCTGTTTCTGTATAATTTTATCAGTTGAGAATGAGAATGGGACAGGTGGATTATCTCCTTCCTGAATAATAAGGTTAGTAAAATCTATTGTATTTTTATTTAACCGAGGACAAGTTCCAGTTTTAAATCTGAGTAAATTGAAACCGAGTTCTTTTAAGTTATCAGTTATTTTTTTTGATGAAGGTTCGTTTATACGACCACCAGGTTTGTTAGTTAAACCGATATGTATAAGTCCATCAAGGAATGTTCCTGGACATAGAATTACAGTTTTTGAGAAAAAATCTTGTTTATTTGTTTTAACACCTTTTACGATATTAGATTCAATAATTAATTTTTCTGTTTCAGCCTCAAATATTTCAAGATTATTTTGTGATTTAATTGTATTCCTCATATATTGTCTATAAGCATTCATATCCACTTGAGCACGAGATGATTGGACAGCAGGTCCTTTACTACGGTTAAGTATACGGAACTGTATACCTGTTTTATCAGTAGCTTTTGCCATTTCGCCACCGAGTGCATCAATTTCTTTTACAAGTTGTCCTTTTCCTATACCACCAATGGCGGGATTACAGGACATTAACCCAATTGTTGACTCAGATAATGTTATAAGTAATGTTTTACATCCCATTCTACTTGCAGATAGACACGCTTCTATTCCTGCATGTCCACCACCAACAACAATGACATCAAAATAGTTTTCCATATAGAGATATAATAAGATTTTATAAGATTTATTTTTCAGGAATGATTTTTTATTTTAAATGATACTCCTGTAATGATTTAACATCTAACTGTTCTTTGATAAGCGATTCTATACCATTAACAGCTGCCTGTGCACCTGAGATAGTTGTAATATAGGGGATATTCAGCATAACAGCAATACTACGAATTGAAATTTCATCTGATTTTGGTTTTTTTCCACTTGGTGTATTA
>Ga0123519_10016575_pt1 | contig 10213 bp, 22 predicted proteins | sample YelNatPaOPRAMG02_FD_87396 | JGI IMG/M metagenome (GOLD analysis project Ga0123519, IMG submission 87396) | Hot spring microbial communities from Yellowstone National Park - Yellowstone National Park OP-RAMG-02 (version 2) | ecosystem: Environmental > Aquatic > Thermal springs > Hot (42-90C) ...
GTGATGGTGGATTGCACGGTTATGGCGGTGGTCAAAAGGGTGGGAAAATTATTTTGCAGGCAGGTAAAAGAGGTGGAGCAAATGAATATAATGATATTTTATTGAATTTACTTGGCGGTAATGTGGCAATAGGGAGGTGGGAACCTAAAGCGGCTCTTGATGTTGGTGGCGGATGCTTTATATCAAGTTCAATGACTGTTTCAGAAACTACTTACTTATCAACTGCGGTAGTAAGTGGTAGTATAACAGCAGGTAATGGAACAACGAGCAACATAACAACTTTATCTGTAAAAGGTGGATATAGAGCATTGCGGCTTCAACGCAATATAACAGATAGTGGTGTTGCAATGAAAATGGCACACGGTAGTGGATATGGTTGGGTTATGGGCACAGTTGATAATGGGAATTTTAGAATACATTTTGAGGATGCTTCGGATAATATGCTTCGCACAGCATTAGTAATATCAAGTGCAACAGGGACAACACAATTTTCAAGTGATATAAGTGTTTCCACAATTACTATAAATAATATCATACAATTAACACCATTATCTTATACACCTGGTAATGTTTCAACAGGCACAATTTATATGAATAATAATTATAATGTATTTATATGCACAAATGTATATGGCAATACGAGATATTGGGCTAAATTTCAATTAACTACACCATAAATAAATGAATAATACTAAAAAAGAATTAGATAGAATATTGGCTATTTTGGATAATCATAGTTTAATTTTAATAGAAATAAAAGATAAAGTTAATAAAATTATGGATAACAATGCGAAACAAAATGTAGATATAAATTGGCTTGATAATAGAATTGAAAATATAAGAAATTTATTTGAAAAACATAAAAATAACCATTGGAAAACAGCAGGACTTATAATTTCAATTGCGGGAGTATTAAGTGGTATAATATCATTTATATTAAATAGAAAATAAAAGGAGTGAAAAATGAACTTTATTAGAAAGTGGATATTGAAGTCAATGGGTAAGGAAATAGGTAGTGAACTTAAATTAAAGGAGGGTAATATGGATGGCACAAAAAAATGGTGGCAAAGCAAGACAATTTGGGCCCAGATAGTTACACTTGTGATAAGTATAATCCAGGTAGTAAAACCAGAATGGCTGACTACTGAAATTTACTTATCAATAATTGCAATTTTACAAGGTATTGGCATTTATGGTCGTGTTTCTGCTGATACTACATTAACTAAATAAAAATGATAGTAAAATACGCTTTTTTTTCTGACTTACATTTAGGCGATGGCTCATTAGCCGATAACTTCCAAAAAAAGAATTGGAAAGATTTTTATTCACTTATAAAAAAACTATGGAATGAGAAATACATCATAGTTTTAGTAGGTGATATTTTTGAACTTTTACAATTCAAATATAAAGACATAGTAAAAACATATCCTGAAATAGTAAATGTAGTTTCTAATAGCAAATATGTTATTGGAAATCACGATTTGGAAGTTTCTAAATATATAACAACTGCTGAAATGTATGATAAATTAGAATTATGCAATGGTAAAGTTTTAATTTATCACGGGCATCAAGATGATTTACCGATGGGTAAAGGGATTGTTAAATTAGCATTGAGATGCTGGGCTTTTATTGAAAAACTGGTTGGTAAAAAAATATCAAGTTGGATACAGAGCGAGCCTATAAGTCCAAATGACAAACGATATATTGGTGATAAATCCGAATATGTAAAAAAAGCAAAAGAGCGGGCAATTAAACTTGATAAACGAATTGTTATATTTGGTCATACTCACGAGCCGGGCATATTTTACTGTACTAATCACGGTTTTTTTATTAAAAGGGTAATTATCAATACTGGTACCTGTCAAAATAGTAAATTGATGTATGCAACGATAGAATATAATGCTTATACCGATGAAATAGTTGATTATACATTAAAATTTATAAAATGAAAATATGCGATGTATTAGTTGCGGTTATGAAATCAATCAACAAAATATACAATTTGTTATTTGGAAAGATAACAAACAGACAGGCGAATGTATCTGCAAATACTGTTTTGAATTATACAAACGAACAAACGACACAAGCAGTAGAAACTCCGAAAGTAATAAAGGATAAAAAAATTGAATTTATAAAATCATTACATTTAGCAGTTATAAATGGATTTGAACCATTTATTATTTACACACACGCATATCACGAAACATCTAACTTTACTAAAATTATAGGAGAATATAATTATACTGGCTTAAAAGTTCCTTCTTTAATTTCACCTATTGCGGGTTGGAAAGGGAAAGTAGTTTATATCACTACACACGAAATGATAAATGGAGTTAATACAAAAGTTATTGATAAATTTTTAGATTTTGATAACGCTGATGATTTTATGTCATTTTATATATTCCAAATTAAACGACTTTATAAAGAAAGTTATGAAAATAGGAATAATGCTATTGCATATTTTTACTGGCTAACACGGGGAAAGAATAGATATGCTACTGATTTATCATATAGTGATAAACTTGAGAAATTATATACACATTTGAAATCAAATGGCGAATATGAGAAAGTAATTGAAATGTTGAATTATGGATAACAATCTTGCTGAAAAAATAGAACAATTAAAACGAAAATGGGATGAAAGAAAAATTTATCCCAAAAATACATTTGACAAAAATGGTAATAAAAAATGTTTTCATCAATATCAATCAGTGAATACAAAAAAATGATAGAAGCCGAGATGTCCGAAGATACAATTCAAAAAAAATTGGTTCTTTATATAAAGGAGCATTATCCTAATGTATTATTTACTTGTTCAGTTGCGGGTTTACTTCCTATACTAACCAAGCGAACATTTTCAAGTCAAAAATACAGTCCGTTTTTAAGCAAAATAAAGAATATGGGTTATCGGAATGGCACACCTGATTTAATAATTTTTGAACCAAAAGAAATAGATGGTTTGCATTATAACGGAATGCTGATTGAATTAAAAAAAATAAAAGGAAAGATAAGCGATTATCAAAACGAGTTTATGAAACTTGCAAATGAACGAAATTACTATTGTGTAGTATGCTTTGGATTGAAACAAGCGATTGATACAATTGACTTTTATTTAGCAAATCATAAATAGTAAATCTTACCTTAATATAAAAAAATAAAAAAATAAAATAAAATTTATTTGTTAATTAAAAAACCATTTTCTCGTCGGAAAATTTTTTGAAAATGCTTACCTCATTAAAAAAAAATTAAAAAAAATAAAAAAATACTTGACAAAATTAAATAAATACTTTATAATTATAGTAGAATTAAAAAAAGGGGGAGGTATATGAAGTGTGAAAATTGTCCTGCGGATGTAAGTAAACTTTATGAAGTGGAAGTTGCTAATGCTACGAATTATGACTTCTACTGGATTTGTGAGGATTGTTATACAGAAGCACAAAAAGAAAATAAATTAGGATATGTAAGAAAGACAGGAAAGATAAGAGAGAAAAAATGAATATTGAAGTTGAAAGAATTAAAAAGTATTTACAAGAGAACAAGTATTTTAGGACTATTGATGATATTGATAGTTTTGCTAAATTGCTTTTTGATACATATGCTAATAGAACAGATTTAATGATTGAATTAAAGAAAATGAATATATGGTTAGAAAGCAATCCTAAAAGATTAAAAAAGAATTATAAACGATTTATAACTAATTGGTTAAATAAATTAGGGAGTTATAAATATGGATATTCTTACTAAATATATAGAATTTGCATTTGAAATAACAGATGCACCTGTTGAATTTTCTAATTATTTATCATTAGCAACAGTTGGTATTGTATTAGGCAGGTCAAGGTATATTCAGTTTGGGGATAGTCAGATATTTCCTAATATCTGGCTTATTATTTTAGCACCTTCATCATTTTTCAGGAAATCAACAGTTCTTACAATATCATCACGATGTATATATAATACTGAACCCACTTTGATATATCCCACTGAATTCTCGCACGAAAAGATATTAGAGGTCTTACAAGAGAACCCGCAAGGCGTATTTTATTATTATGAATTCAAAACATTACAAGGTATGCTTTCAAGGGACTATATGCAAGGCACAAAAGCATTATTAACAGAACTATTTGATAATCCTGACACATATAACAGGATAACCAAAGGCGGGTCTATAAATATAGAAAATCCGTGTATTTCATTATTGTCAGCTACTACTGCGGATTGGTTTCTGTCGTCCATTAAATCCGGTGATATAGAAGGCGGATATTTGGGCAGGTTTATTTATGTGTTTTCTAAAAATAAAGTAAGAGATGACGCATTCCCAAAAGAAGTAAATAAAAATAAACGAACAGAATTGTATAGTATGCTCGCTAAACTAAGAGAAGCAACTAAAAACCAAGAATTTGGTATGACTTTAACAGATGAAGCGAAAGATTGTTATCAAAAGTGGTATAAGAAGTTTATTTCCACTTTTAATAAAATAAATCCTATGTATAGAACAATGTTTGTAAGATTGAATATATATTGTTTGAAATTTGCTATTATTATTGAAAGTTGCAAAAATATAGAAAATCTAACTATTTCAAAAGAAACAATAAAAGATGCTTGTCAAAGAACAGATTGGTTATTTAATAATATCAAGGAACTATGCGAAAGTGAATTGGCATTAAATTCTTATTCCAGACAGGAAAATACTATAATAAAGATATTAAAAGAAAAGAAAGAAATTTCTAGGTCCGAACTATTAAGATTAACTCATTTACACTCCCAAGATTTTAATCGTGTAATTACTACACTTTTAGAAAAAGAATTTATAAAAATTGAATATAGAAAGTCAGAAAATAGTCAAAAATTAACTAATTTTATTATTTGGATAGGGAATAATAATTCACAAAATGATTAAAATAATTCACAAAAATTTAAAAAACAACTCACAAATAGTTAACATAAATTCACAAGGTCGAATTGTGAATTATTTAGTAGTGTTTGATGCATTATTTTTGAGATTTACTAAAATAAATGTATTATATTAAAGATTATATAATAATTCACATAATTAGCAAGATATATATACCCCCTATAAAAATCTGCAATATATTAGAGATTTGGGAGGGTATTGTAGGGGGTATTGTGAATTATTTTTTTGTGAATTATTTTTATAAAAAGGGGGTTTTATGATTACTGTAGCAGAAGTAAAGAAGTTGCAAGATGATGTGCCTATTATTGACTTTGAAGTGCAGGTAGTAAAGGTATTTGGTGCTGAAAAATTGGCGGGATTTGAGGGTCGGGGCTTTAATTTTAAACAGAATATCCTTTTTAAGGATGTAACTGGTGAAATTTACGGGCAATTAGTTATACCATTGATGAAAGATTTAGATGAATTTGGGAATGAGATGGAAACTTGGAACGAAAAACAAGAGGATTACAAACTATTTAAAAAGGAAATGGAAGGTAAAAGGATAGTGTTATCTGCATTTCATTCAGAAAAGCACGGCTGGGTTGGCTGTAAAAAAGGTTCATACAAGAGCAAAAAAGATGGTAGTATTATACCTTATATTAAAATGACTTCTCTGGTTCAAATAAAAGAATTGACAAATGATGCCACAATAGCGCCAGAAGGGGCAGAAACGGGCAAAACAGGGCTTGGACCACAAGAATTATATTGGGAAGTTAAAGAAAAAAGAGGAATAAGAGAAAGATTAACTTCATATGCTAAAGACCTATGCGTAGCAGGATTACTGAAAATTGAAGAAATTGATGATTGGGTAAATGGAAGGTTCAAAAATATCTGTAATTTTGAGATAGAGGTTAATAATGAAAAATAAAAACGAAAAATACTATATTATAGATGGTAAAGAAGTACCACGAGTAACGCATATATTAGATATAATTGATAAAGGATTTGCGTTTAGAAATTGGTTAATTGCTAATACTAAAGCGGAAATTGAAGATATTCAAAAGGTAAGTTTAAATATAGGTTCAAAAGTGCATAAATGGATAGAAGCGTATATAAAGCGGGTTCTTTTGGACCAAAAGAAGTTTGAGCATCCGAATGTTTCTGAAAAGTATTTGAAACCTATAATGGCATTTTTGGAGTGGGAACATAACCACAATGTGAAGTATTTAGAAAGCGAGTTATTCTTATATTCAAAAACATATAATTATGCTGGGACTTGTGATTTAATTGCGGAAGTTGATGGTGAAAGATGGCTAATTGATTTTAAGACATCTAAATACTTCTATGATACAATGGGATTACAACTTGCTTTTTATAAAAAAGCATATGAAGAAACATATACGAAAAAGATAAATAAGACCTTTATTTTAAGATTAGACAAAGAAACAGGGAAACCATATTTTAAGGAATATAATGATAAATTTAGAACTTGTTTAGCGGTATTAGAAATTTGGAATTGGCGAAATAAAAAAAATAAAGGGGGTGAATAACAATGTTATTAACTTTGAAAGAAATTTCTGAAATGTGCGGAGTGTCCGAAATTGCAATTAGATATCTTTGTAAAACTGGGAAAGTTCCTTATAAAAAAATAGGAAATAAGATATTGTTTGAAAAAGAACAAGTGGAATTTATAAAACAAAGTTATAAACCATCTAAAAAAGGAAAAAGGGGGTAATATGTGCGAATTTAGAAATATATGTCCAGTAAAAGATTGTTTTGAAATGTCAAATTGTCAAATGGCAATTACTTTTAGACATCAAAAATACCAAGAAGAAAAAGAACATCAAAAGCAATTACTGAAAAATTTAATTATTGAAATACAAGATGATGCAAGAATATCCCCAGATTATGTAGCAAGGGTAAACTATTATGTAATGAGGATTTTAGAAATAGTAAAGGAGGATTAAAATGCAAGAATTAGATTATAATAAATTAGATAGTATGAGCGAAGATGAAATTGATAATCTACGAGTTGAAAAAGTAAAAGAACTGGATATAGAACAGAAACATACCGCTATAATTGAACAAGAATTTTTGGATTGTCAATTAAAAATTATTGAATTGCAAAAAAGGAAAAAAGAATTAGAAATTGCAATTTCAAAAGGTAAAAGTATTATTAAAACTCTAAATAATCAAATTAAGATATTAGAAAGTAAATTCTGGCAAAAAAGGAGATAAGTATGAACTATATAATACTGATATGCATTTTTATTATGTTCTTGGTCCTGTATGACTATGTCAAAGATAAAGATAATAAAAATATAACAAAAAACATTTCTGATTTACAAAAAGAAATAAATGAAATAAACGAAAGGATGTTAGATTTATGGACGGATATAAGTTGTTATAGTTCAGAAGTAAAAGAATTAGATGAAACTATTAGAAAATTGTTTTTGAAATATAAATCTAAACGGAGGATTAAATGAGAAAAAAGTTGGTAGTAGATGTTATTACTATTATTATTCTTGTTTTGATAGGTCTAATGTTTTGGGATACTAACAGAAACCTTGATAAGATTGAGAAACTAATTTATGAAAAATCAAGATTAAAATGTTTGGATATTGTAAAGGTGTATTATTATACAAATGATGTAAAAATGACAGATAGTACCCCAAATATAATGGCATCAGGTAAGAGAGTATATGAAGGTGCGATTGCAGTCAGCAGGGACTTACTTGATTATGTTAAATTTGGCGATTGCGTTAAATTAGGTAATGATTATTATATTGTGGAAGATGTAATGAATAGTAAACACAGAAGAGCAGTTGATATCTTTACTTTTGATAAGAAATTGTTAAAGAAAAGTTTTAAGGAAAGATTATATATTGTTTACTGAAAAGGAGGTTAATAACAATGTTAAAAAAAATAACAAAAGATGAGTTGAAACAGATTTTAGACAATCATAAATTATGGTTAGAGGATAATTCAAAAGGGAAAAGGGCTGATTTGAGTTTTGCTGATTTGCATTCCGCTGACTTGCATTCTGCTGATTTGAGTGGTATTGATTTGCGTTCTGCTGACTTGCGTTTTGCTAATTTGAGTTCTGCTAACTTGAGTTATGCTGATTTGCGTTCTGCTAACTTGAGTTCTGCTGATTTAAGTTCTGCTAACTTGAGTTCTGCTAAATTGGGTGATGCCTATTTATGTTTTGCTAACCTGGATAAGCAATATATTCAGATTTCCTGTATAGGGAGTAGAAAAGGTACGACTACTTATTGTGTAGATGATGATATAATATATTGTGGTTGCTGGACAGGGACATTAAAAGAATTTGAGAAACGGGTAAAAGAAACGCATAAAAATAATGAACAATATCTGAAAGAATATCTTGGGGCAATAAGATATTTTAAGTCAATCTCAATGAAGGGAGGTAAGAGATGAAAAGAGAAAGAGAAGAAGCGGAACAAATATGGTGTAGAAAAAAAACATCTAATAAAGTTATGGATTCAGTTCTTTGTGAAGAAATAGCAAAAGTATTAAAGAAAAAAAATGATGAAATAAACCAATTAAGAGTTCAGTTGGCTGGGTGTGGGGTTGCAGCACTTGGTTATTGTAGATTAGGTAAAAAGAATGACTGTAAAAAAGGTAGTTATGGTTGGTCGGCTTCATTAAGAGATTGTCAAAACTTATATGAAAAATATATCAAATTGTATAAAAAATTACATAAATAAACAAGGAGGTAGTTATGAGATATTGTGAATACTGCGGCATTACAGTTGAAACAATACAAGTAGAAGATTACAACACAAAAGAGTGGGCAGAAAGATGTATATTGTGTAATCATATTATTGAAGATTACAAACCATTAGTTAGTGATATTGAGAAAAAAAATAAAAAGAAAAGGAGATAAAAATGGAAACACAAAAACAAAGATGGTCAGAAAGAGAAGTTAAATTGTTAGAGGAATTGAGAAAAAAGAACTTCTCTATTCCTTATATTTCACAAAAGTTAGGAAGGTCAGAAAAATCTATATTTTCAAAATCAATAAGAAGTGGATTGAATGAAAAGTATCCTGTTTCAAAAGGAAGACCACTAAAAAGCATACTTAATAAACATTTATCAACATACATAACCAAAACGGACTTTGTATATGAGTGTGAATTATTTACAAGATATAATCAGCATTTGAAAATTTTTGAAAAATCAGCATTGATTATGGGGGATTGTCATATTCCGTATATCAATTTAGATATGTATAATAAAATGAAATTAGTAGTAAAAAACAGAAAGCCAAAATGCTTGATATTATCAGGTGATATTACTAATCAGGACGCATTCTCACTTTATATAAGTGAAGGTGGTAGAGGTTCATTTAGAAAAGAACGATATATTACAGATATGTTTTTTGAAGATATGTTAGAGTTATTTGATAAAATATATATCATTATGGGGAATCACGATATGCGATTTTTTAAGGTATTAATGGGTGAAATAGAAGCACCACAATTTTTCAAGATATTTACAGACCAGTTAAATAAAAATATATTTGTAAGTGGGAATTACAGGTATTGTGAATTTAATAAAACTTGGAGAATTACACATCCTAAAAATTATAGTAAAATATCAACGAGAGTAGCAGAAAGTATAGCAGTTATACATCAGAACAAGAACATAGCAACGGGACACGGGCACCATCAGGGTTTCAGGTTTGAGCCATCAGGTAAATGGATGTGCGTAGATGTTGGTTGTATGTGCGATGCAAATAAATTAGAGTATACAGCAGTCGTAGATAGCACTAATCCTAAATGGAACTACGGATTTATGATTATAGAAGACGAATTCCCAGAGTTCTTTAATAGATATATGACAAATTGGAGCAAATATAAATGAGAAATAAAATATCAAAAATAGTTTGGCAAGATATTTATATTGAAAATAATACAACTATTGATAATGTAATATCAAATTTAGGAAAAATACATATAGTTATATCTTATGGTAGAAAAATATATGAAAATAAGCAATTCATAGTTTTAGTTCAAAATGATAGTAAAGATATACCAAATAATGATTTTATAATAATCCCAAAAGGATGTATAATAAAAATGGAGGTTGTATGAATAAAGGATATTGTAAAGTATGTGGTAAAGAATTAAAATTATCTAATAGAAAGTATTGTTCAAGAAAATGCTATGTAAAAGATAGGAAAGGCAAGCATTTTAAATGGTCAAAAGAAGCAATTTGGCGACATTTAGAAAGAAAGATAAATGAATTAGAAGATTGATTGAAAAAGAAGAAGAATATTGTAAAATTGCAAAA
>Ga0123519_10016576_pt1 | contig 10213 bp, 3 predicted proteins | sample YelNatPaOPRAMG02_FD_87396 | JGI IMG/M metagenome (GOLD analysis project Ga0123519, IMG submission 87396) | Hot spring microbial communities from Yellowstone National Park - Yellowstone National Park OP-RAMG-02 (version 2) | ecosystem: Environmental > Aquatic > Thermal springs > Hot (42-90C) ...
ACCGCAGCAATCCCCAGAATAAGTCCCAGGATAGTCATAAAATCCATAAAACTATTTTTCCTCCATTTCTAACCTGACACCCGGCTATTCCGAAATCTTCCTTTTGCCATTCCCGATGTTATCACTCACCTTGTCATTCCCGAATGTCTTTGTCGGGAATCCATCATTAGTCGGGAATCCATATTTATTGGTTCTCTACCGTCGGATTCTGATTGGATTCTGGCAAAGAGGGAGCGGACTGCTGAGAGCGATCTATAGTGATTTCACCATTTTTTTCCAGATTCCGAACCAATTTAGCAATGAGTTGCTGTTCTTCCTGGATTCTCTTTTCCGGCACATCACCAAGTAAATCAATCTGCTCAGCCAGCATCGCCCGGGCGCCTTCGGTTAAACTATCCATTACCATTGTTTTCAAATCCTCACTGGCATTTTTTAACGCCAGCGCCAGAGACAGACCCTGCTTTTGCACTTCCCGGATAACCCGCAACAGAGTATTTTTATCCAGTAAGATTAAATCTTCAAAGAAGAAGAGTGACCGACGGATTTTTGCAGCCAGGTCGGGATTTTCATTTTCCAGCGTGGTTAAAATATTTAACTGGGTGTCGCGGTCAACCTGATCCAGTAAGTTCAGGAAATAATCCTCACCACCTAAGAGATAGTCAATTTTTGCTTTGATGTTTTGTTCAATTTTATCCACCAGTGCTGGTTCCATCAATTTGGCTGAAGAAAGGTTTATCGCCACCTTGGCCTGAATGGTCGGAGAAAGCGAAGCCAGAACCTGGGAAGCGAGATGAGCCGGAAGATAACTGGTAATCACCGCGATATTGGTCGGGTCTTCCTGTTTGATCAAATAGATAAGATTTTTGATATTCTCATCGTTGATAAATCCAAAACGCTTCATCTGCGATTGGTCTCCTTTCTCCAGCTGCGGCCGACGACGCTCCAGAGTAAGTTCAATCGGTCCTCCCGGCATCAAAGGCATTCCCGGAGCGGCTGGATTATGTCCGGTTCCTAAGCCCAGACCAGCACCTTCGGCGGCTCTTATCCGGGTATCGGCCTCAATTCGCAACTCCATTGCTTTGACAATTGTCTTGAAGAAATGTCGCAAAGGCCCGAATAAAAATAAGGTTAAGAGCAGTAAGGTTATGAGCCAGTAAATCTGGCTACTAAAACCAAGTAAATAACTTTTCCAGTTTTTATTTTCCCGGGCAAAAGCAATTTTTTGCACCTGCACGGTATCGCCCCGCACCGGATTAAGACCAATTAACTGGGCAACTTCTTTTTGCACCCGATTAGATAAAGCGTCGGAGATTCCGGTATCCAGAGTAATCAGGATACTAATTCTTTTGACATTGACATCTTTACTGGTCAGAGAATACACATCCATCGGCATATACGAATAAGTTATTCCCGGAAGATATTCTTCTTCAGAAAGTCCGGCGCCGGGATAGGCCGCCCGCCGCATCTCTTTGGGCTTGACCTCTTCCATTTCTACATTGGCCATCACCACCATATCCCGTGAGCCGATAATTTTTTCTACCAGCCGTTCGCATCTCTCCTGGATGGATTTTTCCAGTGCCAGTTTTTCTTCCATGAGAGTGGCCGAAAAACTCATCTGGCTAAAAATTACCAGTAAGGACACAAACAAAATAAATCTTTTCATATTCTCATTTATTATAGCAAATCATTACTGGCCAATTGAACGCAAGAACTCACTTAACTTGGCATCTGGCTTTAATTCCAGAGCTTTTTTCCACATACTTATGGCCTTTTCTTTCTCGCCCAGTGACCAGAAAGCCGAGCCAAGCCGTTTCAACGCCGTAGTATTGTCCGGCTCCAGCACCAGAATATCTTCACATAAATTAATGACGGTAGCATAGTCCTTTTTCCGGAAAGCAATTAATGCCTCATACAATTTCTGGTCAACAACTGTCAGTCCGCCAACCGCACTTCCCCGTTCGGCTTTGATTCCGGTCTTTTCCTCAAAACGGCTTAAAAGACGGGCAATGGTGAAATTATCCGGTTCCTGGCTTAAGGCATAGGCAATTGTCTTTACCGCCGAAGCGCCATCACCTTCCACAAAATAGGTTATTCCCCGTCGGAGTAAATCGGCAGTTCGCCCTGGACTGATATGCTGGGGAACAATCGGCACCACCAGATTCAGCCGTTCAATATAAGTATTGACATCCGGGTCTTCCGGATAAATCTCCTGAGCCAGTTTAAATTTATTCAAAGCTATCGTGTACATTCCCCGACGATAATCATCAATTGCCTGCTGATAGGTCTGACGGAAATTTTCCTGTCGCTGTTCTTCTTCCGGAGTGGTTGCCTGAGAAGGAAGCAGTCCGGCACTCCGAAGGCGTTCGGCTTCTCTCTGGCGCTGGAGGGCAGTTTTAATTTCGGTCAGTGATTGGCCAAACTTCATATTAAACGAAAAACGCTGGGATAGCCCAAGATAATGGCTGGTCAGGGCATAGTCCAGATTAAATTTTTTATAGGCCAGACCAAAACCAGCACTGAACTGCTGCTGGTTGCTGCCCAATCGCAGGGATATCAAGGAAGTAATTTTTGCTTCCAGGCCAACACTATAATTGCCCATAAGATTGGAGGCGGAATTGCCACTGAAATCAAATGCCAGAAGTAACCGGTCAGGTATCAGACGATAACCCGAGCCAACTTTAATCACCAGTGGCAGTTTATCATCGCTATCGCCGAATGTCTGGGAAATCAGGTTCTGAACATTCAGTCCGACGGTAATCAACTGGTTTAGCCGGAGCATTAAACCGGTATCCAGGGCCAGATTATTACTGCTGAAAGTATCTAACTGATTGTTGATAAATTTTCCGGTCAGACCCCAGGAAAGATTTTCAATAATTTTGCGACCGTAACTTAAAGTTATTGCCTGATTGGTATTGTCAAAATTTCCGACACTTTCGTTATACTCATTGCGCCGGATTGCTCCGCCCGAAGCCAGTCGCACATAGTTTAACCCCAGACAACCCTTATCCAGTAGCGGGTGGGCATAGGCCAGAAAAGTATATCCAGTATCTTCCCAGAGGACGGCCTGAAAAATTCCTAACTCCCGCCAGTCCAGATAAGCCAGCCCGGCACTATTGAAGTAACTGGCATAAACATCGTCGGCAATTCCGACAAAAGTTCCCCCCATTCCTAACGAACGCGCTCCGGCGCCCCAGGATAAAAATGCTCCGGGCTCACCGGCGGCAAAAACAGTTGCCGAAAAAATACCGAGCAAGAGAATAATCGTTAATGCCGAACGCCGATTTTCCATATCTTTTTGTAGTTCTTGTCGCCGCTTTTTGCTTCCACCACTAAGATATACATTCCCATCGCCACCTTTTCATGGCGGTCATCGGTTCCGTCCCAGGTCCAGGAGTTAAGTCCGGATTTTCCACCATCACTGCCGCCAGCAAATGTCCATTCCTTCACTAAATTTCCCAGCAAATCATAAATCCGGGCCTGAACATAGGCATCGGAGTTGAGAATATAAGTAACGGTCGCTTCGCCAGTTCGGGAGTCAAAAGGATTGGGGAAAGAGCCAAGGTCCGAAACCAGGTCATCGGGCAGAGTGAGATAAGCCACATTGGAAGCGGAAGAATACTCACTCCAGCTTCCGGCATAGTTCTGGGCCCGCAGACGATAAAAATAGAGTTTTCCTTTCTCCCGATTGGCAATCAGATAAGATGTTTCACTGGCCGGAATTGTCGCCGAAACAACCTGCCAGCGCATGGTGGTATCCCTTCGTTCTTCCAGTTGATAATAGCGAATGTCTGACTCATCGTCCACCACTGCCGTCCAGTTCACCCAGTAACTATCGGCCGGGGCTTTCTGGATTGCGGCCGAGGTCTGGGAAGTTGTCGTCGGTGGTTGGGGCTTTGGCGGTGGGGTCAAATCAATTTTTATCGGGATAGAAACTGTCCGTTCAAAGCCATCACTGCTTACTGCCTTTATCCAGATATAGTATAACTGATTATGCTTTAAGTTCAGGTTATTTAAGGACACAAAAGAATCCACGGTAATCTGGTAAGATAAAACATCCGGGGTATTATTCGTCGGGCTATAAGCAAAAGTTGCCAGGCCATACTGCCCCTGGGTAATGCCATTCAGCGCCTGAGATGACCAGGAAAATGCCAGTTGTCCGGGATTGTTAGAATAATACTGTTTTCGCCCACCGCCGAGGTCTTTGCCGTCGGGATTGCTGATATTCATAATTACCGACGGAATATCCGGAGTGCGCCTATCCAGCAAAGTCAAATAACTGGAACTGAAAAAGCCAGTCTGTTTGCTGCGGTCCGCCGGATTATTATAGGTAAAGGCATTACCAATATCCAGCCCAAGCCCTACGGTTTTGCCGGGAGTTGCCGAAGGATTTAATTGATAGCGAATAAACAGAGTGGCGGAGGTATCATAGACCGCATAAGATGGAGAAACTGCCAGAGAAGCCAGCCCATTAGTATTAAATGTCGCACTGCCAATCAGTATATCGCTGGTGCTAAAATATCCATCATTGTCGCTGTCCACATAAAGTTTAATCAGAGAAACATCGCCTGGTTGAGCCGAGCCCTGAAATTGTAAGGCGAGATTATTCAGCCGGGCAATACAATAAGCCCAGAGACGAATTTTGGCGATGGTTACTTCTTCATCCACCCGGGCCTCGGCCGGAGTTAAGTCAGTTAAATTGGTTTCCACCGCATCCGGAAAGTCAGCAATCGGCACCGGACTTATCCCCATTGGAAAATTATTCGCCGAGACAATATCCACCCCACCGAGGGTCACATAAGAAGTGGCATCAATTGACAATCCGACAGTTTTTCCTTCGGTTGCCCGCTTGGCGATATAGACACTGATATAATAAGTGGCAAATTCCGGCAGGGTTTTATTTAAGTTCTCCGGATTGGCAAAAATAATATCGGCAATTCCCGCACTGAAATTTCCCTGACCAATAATTGTGTCTACTGATGGCTGTAAATTACCATCTCCATTAGTATCGCGGAAAAGATAGGCCGCCGGCACATCCGTATCGGTCGCATCTCCCAGCCGCTTAACCCGCAATTTTGTCCAGACCGCAGTATTGGCATCCAGACTAACTTCCACTGGAAGGCTCAGGTATTCACTTTGCTTGATATCTGTGAGCGAAACCGCCCGGGGAGTAAGGTAAACCGTATCATAGGCAACAACAATTTTTGCCGTTGCCGTTGTCCAGGTCCAGGTGGAAGGCATAAAACCATTGGCGCCTTCGGGGTCCAGACGAAAATACTGGGTGGTTCCAATAATTTTTATTCCAAAAGTTACTGATGATGTTTCCGATGAATAAATTGAGTCCGGAGAAATATCGGCAGTGATATAATAATACTGAGTGGCATCGCTACTTAAATAGTGAACCGAACCAAAACTTCCCGGGTCGTGAACAGTCAAATTGGCACTGCCGTTGACAAATGTCCCCGAGGCTACAAGGTTAGAAGCAAAAATATTATCTTTATAAATGTTGATTCTGGTAATATCCACATCGCGGATACTCTGACCAATTTTACTGATATTTATACTCTGCCAGGGCGACGCCTGACTTCCACCGCGGTCGGGCTTTAAAGCCAGATATAAAAGTGGAACATCCTTTGTTCCCTGTTTAACCTGGACAGTGGTTGAGCCGACCAGGTCGTTTACCGTAATATAGACTGTGCAGGAAGAAGGAACAATATCTACCGGCGGAATTGTCACCGGAAGATTATTCTTTGCTAACGGCACTCCGGCATTGACATTAAGACAATTGGTGTCTAATAAAAATCCCAGGGTATTGCCAATAGTCGCCGTCGGGGAAATATCCAGGACCATAAAGAATGTGGCGTTGCTTATCGTCTGGCCGGCAAAACTTACCTCGCTGCTGCCAGCAGTAAATACTCCTGAGCCAAGATAATTATCATTAACCGGACTAAAAACTCCGTCATTGTTGTCCCGATAAAACTTTACTGCCGACACATCACTATCACTGCCGCTCCCACCGGATAACTTTATCCGGAACTTGTCAACAGTAGAGGTATTGCCAAACAGAGTTTTGGTCATTATTTTTATCGCTGCCTGATTGCTCCGGCCCTGTAAAAATCTGCTGGCAACTCCGGTAGAAGTTACCACCAGCCCGTTCCAGTTCACCGCATTTGACTGGCCGGTCATTTTTATCTCTGCCCAGTTATTGCCCCCATCGGAAGGTCTTAAAATCAAACCATTGTCCCCAACGGCAATTGTGGTTAAACCATCCGAGCCGGCAAAAGAAACACTATAAAGATTTACCGCGGCGCTGGATATTTTTGCTAACCAGTTTGACCCGCCATCGGTTGTTTTTAAAATTGTCCGCCGGTCGCCAACGACATAGCCCAGAGAACTATTGACAAATTTTATCCCCCGCAGATTATCACTTACTCCGGTCAGGGAAATACTCCAGTTATCTCCACCATCAACGGTTTTATAAACTTTTCCGCTATCGCCACAGACATAGCCAGTCAATTCATCAACAAAATTTATACTATTGAGATTATTGGTTAATCCTGCTGGCGAAACATCATTCCAGCTTTCACCAGCCGACGCAGTTTTGTATATTTTTCCTCCATCGCCGCAGACAAATCCGGTTGATTCATTGACAAAATAAATTGAGCGCAAATTGACTGCGCCCGGACTGGTCAGTGTCTGCCAGTTAAATCCGCTATCAGTTGATTTTGCTACAACTCCACCATTGCCACAGACATAGACCGTGGATAGCCCGACCCAGAAAACACCATTTAAGTCCTGACCAAGGCCAGTGTCAATTATGTTATAACTGCGCACCCCGTCGGTACTCACCAGAACTTTTCCGGAAAGTCCGGTGGCAATAACATTACTTCCGCTGCTGTCGGCCGTAAGAGAATTTAAGGCGTTGGCCGGCCCGGTAGAATACCTCTGGGCAAACCATTTAACTCCCCCATCGCCGGTCTTTTTAATCATTCCTTCCGACCCAGCAATATATCCCTGGGTATTATCAACAAAAAACACCCTGACAAAATTCTGCGGGATATTTTCCACAACGGAAAGTGTTGCTGCCCCGGCATAGTTGGGACTATTCCAGGATAAAATTTTTTGCCCGGAATCACTTAAAACAAAATAATGAGTGGTCGGAGAAATAATTGAGGCGGTAATTGTCGCAGTCGCTGATATCGCCCCTTCATAGTCAGTGGAAGTATTACTGGGATTATAGCCATCATTCGCCCGAACTGTAACATTGACCGGTGTCCCAATTACTGCAGTTGCCGGAGTATCTATTTCAAACTTCACCGCCTTGCCCGGCAAGATAGTTACTTGCTGCTGTCCAGCAGTCCAGCCCTGGGATGGACTTTCATCAGCCGTGATTGTCGGATTGCCCGACTGAATATCTTTATAGTAAAAGTTTGCCTGATAGGACCCGGCCCCAACATTGACATAAGTTGTCTCCGCCGCAAAATCAGGATAAATAGAAAATTTTCCATCAGAAGATGTGGACCCTAAATTTATATTAGTTGCCTGAGCCAGTTTTAAGGGATTGCCAGCAGCATCCTGACACTCAATTGTTAATTGCGAAGTCGGGATACCGACATAAGTCGTCGGCGGCGAGTTCTTAAAAACAATCTTTGCCACCTTCGCCGCGGTGGTTCTGGTTAAAAATATATTCGACAGATTAGTTGAAATTAAACTTTTATTATTGTCAGAGTCAATTGCTTTAATTGCAAACCAGTAGGTATTTCCCGGAGACAATCCTGTAATTACATAAGAAGTGAGAATTCCGGCACTAACTGAAGTAGATATAATTACCCCGGTGGCAGCATCAAACTTAGCATCAGTATCTATCAAAAAGTTAGACCATCTAATATCGTATTTACCATTAATGATATTATTGAAAGTGGCGTCGGCATATGGCGCGGTCCAGTGTAAGTTAACCGCTCCTTCTTCGCTAATAGATGGGCTGGCTATTAAATCAGTTATTTGCGAGGGTGAACCATTAAAATAAAACGGCCCTATTGACTGCTGGTAATAACCATTATTTTTCTGGTTGTAACTGCGAACGAAAAGATACCAGGTGGCGCTGTTTATCGTAGCATTAAGTAATATCTCGGGCTTTTTCTGATACCATACACCAGTCTGCGGGTGTTGAACATAGGTATATGTCGGGACCCATACTGTCTCGGTATCGGTAAATGTATAAGTATCGGCAGTAGTCCAATAATAACGGTAATATTCCACCGGACCGGTGCTTATATCACTGGTAAAAGAAAAAAGAGAATCAGTGCGCCAATCGGAAATATTTATCGGAACATAAGTATAATAAAGTCCCATATCAGTGAAAATCTCCGAGTTAATCGCCGGTGGCGCCGCATAGGTATAATAAGTGGCACTATTAGAAATGTTGACTCCATCGGAATTTTGCGCCCCGATATAGCGAATATAGGTGGTGTTCGGAAGCAGATTTTGCTCCAGATAATTAGTGGTGCCGGTTCCAGGATTTTGCTGAATAATCTGAACCACTCCAAAATAGGTTGCCTGTCCGACCAGTGGCCCGGCCGTAGCGGTATAAAGCAAAAAATTATCTTCTTCCAGGACACCAGTAGAGTTATCCTGCCAGGACCACTGGATAGTTGATGAAGAAATAACCATTCCGGAAAAATTGGTTGGTTTTGGCGGTGGACTGATATAGCGAATATTCATATCAGTTAAATCCGGTGTATTAGAGCCATTACCGGTTAGTGATATCTTATATTGCAGATAGCGAAATTTAGGGACAACTGGCGAAGAATTATTCGGCACCGGTCCGACCCAGGCCGGAGTGCTGCTTCTGAGAGAAAACCAACTTGGCGAGCCGCGAACATAAACCGAAACACCGCTGCCGGGTGGGGTGGTCTGTGTCCAGGATGTATATTTAACTTCACTATTTTCAGCTACAGCATCCCGGACATTGGAATAGTATTCGGCAGTCAGATAATAAAGTGTTTTTGTCTCATCAATTGATTCGGGAGTAATACCGGGTGGACTTGACGAGTATTTTTTTACAATAATTTTATCCACGAACCCCCGATCTGGTGGAACTAAAGAACCACCACTCGAAGCATTTACAAATCGGTACTCAATTTTATTAGTTCCGGAATTTAGATTATAACTATCTGCTGACCAGGGACTGGGATTGCCATTTTTCCATTTACCAATATCGGCATCATTCACATATAATTTAAGGTATTCATACGGCCCACATTCCGTTTTCCAATAAAAAGAAATTTGTCCGGGCATACTCAGATATAATGTAGTGCTTATGGCCGTGTAATAATTGGCATTACTAACCTTCGTCCCGGTCTCTATTGCATATTGACCTTCATAATTAGTGGTATTGGTGATTCGGAAAAAACCAAACTCGCTATTATTTCGTGATAGGGACCAGGAAGCTATTGTTCCGGTGTCTTCCCAGTCCTCATACAAATCAAAAACCGAGGTCCTGGCTGCGCGGGTACGAGCATTAGAAGTAGCCGTAGAAGAACTGAAATACATATAAATATATTTTTGTCCGCCACCAGCAATAACCGGAACCTTAACCCAGATAGATGTTACTGTTGATGAACCATTTTCTAACCAGAAAGGAATTAATGTCCGGCCATCTTCATCAGTAATCCTAATATCTCCAAGGTCCTCGCGCATCTGACCTAATTGCACATAATTACTCGTATTTATAGTAAAATTTATTTGATAATCAAAAAGGTTCGGACCAGATGTATTATCAATTTTTATTGGTTTGCGTCTTTGCCAGGTTTCGTCATACCAATCAGTGATGGTACTTATTTTTATTTCCGGGCTGGTTATTGTAGAAGTGGTGCGGTAGAAATATCCGTCGGAAAAATCACCATAAGAATTTTCCGTCCAGTAAAGCGAAACACCCCAGCCGAGGGAAAAAATACTGATGATTTCTGCCAGTGTTAGAATCAGCGCTCGTTTTGGAAATTTCATTTTAAATTATTTATTTTATCAAAATAATTTTGCAAAAACAATCTTTTTGTCCAGTATGTCATTATAACGCTAAAATGTCCCATGTGGTTTTAATTACAACAATCGGCGGACTTGGCCATTTCCAACACCTTTTTCTTTTGCCCATTCCAAGTCTTTTCTTTTCACTGTCATTCCGATCCAGTAAACATACTGGATCGCTTCGCTCGGGATG
>Ga0123519_10016579_pt1 | contig 10213 bp, 10 predicted proteins | sample YelNatPaOPRAMG02_FD_87396 | JGI IMG/M metagenome (GOLD analysis project Ga0123519, IMG submission 87396) | Hot spring microbial communities from Yellowstone National Park - Yellowstone National Park OP-RAMG-02 (version 2) | ecosystem: Environmental > Aquatic > Thermal springs > Hot (42-90C) ...
AAGTCCCCTGCTATCTTTTGCAGGGTTGGCGTAATATCACCCATCTTCTCCAGTTTCGAGGCGAGTGCCATAAACCCTGCCTCTCCTATGATGTTGGGTATCCTGTCGCCATCCTGAAGCCTTCTGCCAGCAGACCCAGGCGAGATTTCGAGATAGTAATCGCCAAGTAGTGTCATTGTCCTTCTTGTAAGCACCGCCCCGTTCTTGTATGTGCCATCAGGCTGTTTCTCGCCTTCATAAAGCACCACATCGGGCTTGAGCCTTATGCGCACCCTCGCCTTGCTCCTCCCGTCTTCAAGGGTTACAAGGGATATGCCGCTTATGTTGCCTATCGGCACACCAGACATCGTGACCCTAGAAAAACTTACAAGCCCTGTGGCATCATCCAGGTCCGCATAAACTTCGTAACCTTCCCCCGCTCCGACCACTGATTTTTGCACTGTCCCAAAAAGGAGCACGAATGCAACAATCCCTAGCGCTCCAACAACGCCAACCATCAACGCTGGTCTTATCCCCTTCAGGTTCATGCGCTCGCCTCTGCCTCTGGAAGTTCGAGTGGTCCAGTGCCAGAAAGGTAGATAAACCTCCGTGCAACAGGATTCCTCGTCCTTTTTACCTGTTCAGGGTTCCCCTCAACTATGATCTTGCCCTCGTGAAGCATCGCAATCTTCGTTGCCATCCTGAATGTGGATGCCATATCGTGGCTTATGACGATGGATGTGACCCCAAGCACCTTTTGAGCGCTCAATATCATGTCCTCGACATTCTCGCACATGATTGGGTCGAGTCCTGTCATTGGTTCATCGTAGATCACGATCTTTGGGTTTAGCACAGTCGCACGGGCAAGACCAACCCTCTTCTTCATCCCACCAGAGAGCTCTGCAGGATAAAGGTTTTCAGCCGCATAAAGACCAAGTTGTTCGAGCCTCTGGATCGCAATCTCCTTCATCTTCTTGCGTGGAAGATTAGAGTGCTCTATTAGTGGGAACATGACATTCTCCAAAACGGTCATGGAATCGAAAAGCGCTGAATGTTGGAAAAGCATCCCGAACTTCTTTCTGACCTTTGTGAGCTCCCGCTCGCCCATCTTTGTTATGTCTTCGCCTTCCACAAGGACGCTTCCTTCATCTGGCTTCAGAAGCCCTATTATGTGCTTTATTAGCACGGACTTTCCACAGCCAGAAGGTCCTATGATGCAGGTGATACTTCCTTCTTCTATGTCTAGATCCACGCCTCTCAACACATGATTATCGCCAAAGGACTTTTTGAGGTTTCTTATCTCGATTATGGGCACTTATATCAGACCGAAAAGACGCGAGGTATTATACCCAAAACCATAAGATTGGTGAAGGTGGGATGCAAACTGGTTCAATGTTATTCAAAGGCGCCCGACTTTGTTCAACCAAAGAAAGGTGAAAATAGGTGCTCTAAGGTGTGGCAAGCCTCACATAAAGAACATGATTGGCGATTCTAGGATAAGAGAATAGTCTATCGCTTCGAGTACTGGAATCTCTTGCGTGCGCCAGGACGACCGTATTTCTTTCGCTCTTTTGCACGAGGGTCTCGTGTCAATAGACCAGCCTTTTTCAGTGTTGGTCTAAGTTCGGGGTCGAGTGCGCACAAAGCCCTTGCAATCCCATGCCTTATCGCCTCTGCCTGACCTGTAGTGCCCCCACCTTTGACGCTTGCAACCACATCGAGGTTCGAAACCTTTTGAACGATCTGGAGGGGCTGTTTTATCGTCATGATATATCCTGGACGATGGAAGTAATCCTCTGCCTCCCTCCCATTCACAACGACCTTTCCCGTGCCTTGAAGAAGCAGGACACGGGCGCTTGCCTCCTTTCTTCTACCTGTGGCTCTAACCTTCTGCTCCACCTGTTGCCTCCTCTAAAATGAACCTTTGGTCTATATGCAACACCTTTGGTTTCTGGGCTTGATGGGGATGCTCCGCCCCTCTGTAAACCTTGAGTTTTCTTAGCATCTTCCTTCCAAGAGGACCTTTTGGCAACATGCCCCGAACCGCCCGCCAGAACAGATATTCGGGTTTTTCTTCGAGCATCTTTCCCAATGTTTTTTCCCTTAGACTGCCAAGATAGCCCGAGTGCCACCTGAAGACCTCTCTTTGCGCCTTCGCACCAGTGAGTTTCGCCTTTTCTGCATTCACGACTATCACGAAATCCCCATCATCACAATGATAGGTGAACTCTGGCTTGTGCTTGCCACGCAATATGCTTGCAACCCTCGATGCAGCCCTTCCAAGAGGCACACCTGCCACATCCACGACAAACCATTGCCTTTTTACTTTTTTCTCGTCAAACGCCTTTGTGCATCTTTCCATTGAGCGCCTCGCTCGCAAAAGCGCATTTATTTTATGCACATCCGTGTGGTTGTCAAATTGAATTTCAAGCCAGTGATTTTTCCCCTGCCAGGATGAGAAACCTCGTCGGCACAAAGAGGGATAAGCAAGGGGCTGAAGGAAGCGATTCTGAGCCTGCTCGACAGTGTTCAAAAGCCATACAAAGGGCTGAGCGTTTGCCCGAGGTGAAGAGATTCGTTACAAAGTTTCAAAGATTGTATCGTGTCGGTGAAGAATATACTTGGCTTACAACCGAAATAGTCCATTATGGCGTCCACGCAAGCAACGAGATAATCGAGCGATTGGAGGTAGAGTTCCTAAGAAACGGAGAGCACGGGATATCGCAGGACTCAAGCGACTTGGGACATAAGCCACAGAGGGAAATGCGACTGTTTGCAAATGGTTTATGGTATCAGTCTTCTCAGAAGAAGGACAGAAGCAACATGGGTGCTTACAAGCCCACCAAGGAAAAGGACGAAGACATGGATGAGGAGGTCGAAGGACAGCGTGCCAAGACATAGGGAACGAGAGATGTTTACTGCGTGGGTCAAAGGCAAAATATTTGCAAGTATTTGAGCCCACTCAGGCAGGACAGACACAGGGAAAAAGATGCCTGACAAAAGGAACATTGGAGCCATAACAAGGGTGAAAAAATAGTTGAAAAAAGAGTAATCAGGGGCAATGGCTGTGAAAACAAGACCCAAGGCACCAAAGGCATAGCCAACAAGAAAGCCAAGGGGGATAGTCAAGATAGCAAGTGGTGATTTGACAAGCCCGAAAGCAGATATAACACAAAGAACTATCAGTGCACCAAGACCGCTTTTCATCGCAGAAGAATACACCTCGCCAGTTGCAAGTTCTGCGATGTTCACAGGTGTAACAAGTATAGCATCAAAGGTCTTTTGCGGTTTCATCCTTGTGAAAGAACCGAATGTAGTCTCGAATGTGGCGGTGTACATGCAGGTAGAAACCAGAATGCCAGGGGCGAGAAAGACATCGTAGGGGATGCCATAGACGCCATTTTCACCTATAAGTGAGCCAATCCCAAATCCTATGGCAGCCAGATACAGAAGTGGTTCGCCAAGGTTGCCAATCAGGCTTGCCCATAAATAGGTGCGCCAGACCCTAAGGTTTCGATAAGTCACAGCAAAGGTAAAGGGGCTAAAAAGCGCAAAAATGGATGGAATGGCCAGTGCCAAGGCTTCGTTTTTCAGGTGTTCGCAACCCTTTTTCATTCCCTTAGTTCCCTTCCAGTGACTTTTATGAAAACATCCTCGAGGTTCGTCTGGCGCCTAAGATACGAAATCTCGGGAATCTTTGATAACGCAATCAAGACCTTATCCATATCTGAGCCATAGATGAACGCTGTCTCGTGCGCCTTCTCGACCTTCACACCGTCCAACTGCAAAATATCTTTGGGTATCTCTTTCATCCCACGCACTTCTATCACTTCTTTTGGGCAAAACTTTTGTATTAGTGAAAAAGGGTTGTCCATCACCTTTATTTCGCCGTGATCTACGATTGCGACCCTTGAACAAAGCCTTTGTGCCTCGTCCATGGAATGCGTGGTTATGACTATTGAAACGCCTTGTTCTTCCAAACCCCTCAAAAGTTCCCAGAACGCAAGCCTCGACTGTGGGTCAAGACCAGCGGTAGGCTCATCCAAAAGCAAGACCTTTGGGTTGTTCACAAGCGCTCGGGCAAGCAGTAGCCTCCTCCTCATGCCACCTGAAAGTGTGTGGATAAGGCGATTTGCATGTTCTTGAAGTCCAACAAATCCCAAGACTTCCTCGATCCTCTTCCTCGCAACCTCTTTATCCATGCAAAAATAACGGGCATAAGTCTCAAGGTTTGCCCTAGCACTCAAATCGGGGTCAAGGTTGTCGTCCTGGGGCACAACACCCACGATGCCCTTTATTCGTCTTATGTCCTTGTCAAGGTCATACCCATCAACATAGACCTTTCCATTATCCTTGCGAACAAGCCCACAAAGTATCTTGACAGTCGTTGTTTTCCCAGCCCCATTAGGTCCAAGCAGACCGAAGCATTCGCCCTTATAAACTTCGAATGAAACCCCTTTTAGTGCCTGAATACCGTTGTATGCCTTTACAAGTTCCTGCACACTAATCGCTACATCGCTCATCTCGCCTTTGCCCTTTCAATCATCGCAAGAAACTCATCTTCGCTTATAACCTTGACCCCAAGTTCCCGAGCCTTTGCAAGCTTTGACCCAGCCTCTTCGCCTGCAACTACATAGTCTGTTTTTCTAGACACAGAAGACCCTGCCTTCCCACCAAAACTCACCACAATCTCTTGAGCCTTATCCCTTGTCATTGCCCTTAGAGCGCCTGTAAACACGAATGTCTTTCCTGCGAACTCCTCTGCCACGCTTCTTTCTTCCTTTTTCTCGGTCATGCTAACCCCAGCCTCTTTCAATCTCTCCACCACCCTCCTGTTTGCCTCCTGCCTGAAGAAGTCCGAAATGCTCTTTGCGACTATAGGACCTATGTCTTCAACCTTTAAAAGTTCCTCCTCGCTTGCATTCATCAAGGCATCCATTGAACCAAAATGCGTGGCAAGCGAGCGGGCAAGCGCCTCGCCTACATGTCTTATCCCAAGGGCAAAGATGACCCTTGAAAGGGGGCGAGATTTCGATCTTTCTATTGCATTCAAAAGGTTTTCGGCGGATTTCTTTGCCATCCTTTCAAGTCCCACGACTTGTTCGAATGTAAGGCTGTAAATGTCTGCAACATCCCTGACAAGACCACGGTCAACAAGTTGGTCAGCCATCTTTTCCCCAAGATGCTCGATGTCCATCGCCCTTTTTGATGCAAAGTGGATTATCCGCTCCTTCAGTTGCGCAGGGCAGTTAGCCTGTATGCATCTTCTTGCAACCTCGCCTTCTTCCCTCACCACAACCCCCCCGCACACAGGGCACTTATCAGGCATGACAAAAGGCTTTTCATCGCCTTTCCTTCTGTCTTTCAGCACCTCCACAACCTCGGGGATTACATCCCCAGCCCTCTGCACCAAAACATAATCCCCCTCCCTGACATCCTTTCGTGCGACCTCGTCTTCGTTGTGGAGCGTCGCCCTCTTCACAGTAACCCCCCCAACCTTTACGGGTGTCAAAACAGCCACAGGCGTAAGGATCCCTGTCCTTCCAACCTGCACGATGACCTTTTCGACCTTAGTCACCTCACGCCTAGGCGGAAACTTGCAGGCAAGCGCCCATCTTGGGCTTCTTGATACCTCCCCAAGTTCCCTTTGCAGTGCGAAATCGTCCACCTTCAAGACCATGCCATCTATTTCAAATGGAAGCGTGTCTCTTAGTGCCATCATCTTTCTGTATTCCGCAACCGCTTCCTCTATGCCGTGCACCTTCTTTACGAGGCTCGAGACCTTGAAGCCCAATGCCATGAGTGTCCCAAGCAGTTGCCACTGGGAGCGGATCTCCAGACCTTCCACCACCCCTATGCTGTAGGCATAGAAATCCAAAGGTCTTGACGCTGTTATTGCAGGGTCAAGTTGCCTGACAGAGCCAGCTGCTGCATTCCTCGGGTTTGCAAAAGGTGGCTCGCCCTTTGCTTCCCTTTCTTTGTTCAATGCCTCGAACTTCTCGATGGGCATTATGACCTCGCCTCTAACCTCGATGAGCGGTGGAACTGCGACGACCTCGCCTGTTGCTTCATTACGACCTTCTCGAAGGCGCAATGGGATCGAGCGCACTGTCTTCAGGTTTGCTGTTACATCTTCGCCTACGAACCCATCCCCCCTTGTTGCCCCTGCAACAAGCACCCCATTTTCGTAGATAAGCTCTGCTGAAAGCCCATCAAACTTTGGCTCGACAACATAATCGAAGACCACTGAGCGTCCCAGAAACCGCTTTAGCCTTGCATCGAACTCCCTTATTTCCCCCTCATCCATTGCATTCTGTAGTGAAAGCATAGGGACTTTATGCTTTACCTGTTTGAACTCCTCTGCTGGTGGGGCGCCAACCCGCTGTGATGGTGAATCAGGGGTTACAAGGTCAGGAAACTGCGCCTCTATCTCTAATAGCCTTCTGAAAAGCCTATCATATTCTGCATCGCTTATGATAGGGGCATCCTTCACATAGTAAAGGTAGTTGTGGTATTCAATCTCCTTTCTCAGTTTTTCAAGTTCAGTCATTGCCTCTTCACGGGTCATCTTTTTTCTCCTCGATGAGGACATAGTGAATTATAGTCGAGTTCGCATTGAACCATACGATCACGGTTGTGGTTTCTCCAAAGCCCTAAGCACGATAAGTGCGATCTCGGGTTCTGCAAAAACTCGCATTGGCGGTCCCCAGAATCCAGCCCCACTCGTCACATAGACTTTCATGTTTCCAATGTTTTCAAGCCCATAAAGGATGCCATAAGCAATCTTTGACATAAGATGGATTGGAGGTAACTGCCCCCCGTGGGTGTGTCCGCAAAGCATAAGGTCAACACCCTTTTTCTCTGCAAACTCCAACCCAACAGGCTGATGGGACAAAAGTATTTTTGGAAGACCATCTGGCGCACCCTCAAAAGCCTTTTCAATCGCCTTTTCTGCCATATTGCGCCCCCCCAAAAAGCTTGGGTCGTCAATCCCTGCAAGGACTAAGCTATTCTCGATGATTACATGTTCTTGCCTCAAGACTCTTAGTCCATTTTCCATGTAACCCTTCAAGGTTTCTTCCTTCCCGGTGTAGTATTCGTGATTCCCCGAGACCGCAAAAACTCCTAATCTTGATTTCAAGTTTGAAAGTTCCCGTATGATTTCATCGCTTTGTCCATTCGGTTCGTCTGTTATGTCTCCTGTAATAACCACGATGTCCGCCCCAAGCGACGATGTCTTTTGAACTATCCGTTCAAAATAAGACCTTGTTAGCGCACCACCAGCATGTATGTCCGACAGGTGCGTTATCTTTATTCCGTCCAACTTTTGAGGCAGATTGCGAAGATAAACCTCCACAACTTTGATCTCTGGACCTTTCGCAACCACAAATATGCCATAAACCCCAAGAATCAAGGCGCAAGAAAATGCGAAAAGGACTCGAAATAGTGCTAGTTTTTCCAGGAATTCTTTAGACGAGGGCAAAACACCTGAGCGTATTGCAAGATGCGCAGGGAGTGTGCCAAAGACCTCAAAAAGCAAGAAACCTGTTATAAGAAGCGAAAAGAAACCAAGATAAGACGCAGCGGGGAAATACAAGAATTTTTCCCACAGTGAAACCCCATCGCGAGTCAGAAGGCGAACCAATGGATAAATGCTTGCCAGAAAGATGAGCGCTATCTTCAAATAAAGTCTTCCGTGTGCCTGGAGTCTAAGGCCAAATGCGACCCTGTGATAAACATAGAAGTGCAACACTGCCCAGATTGTGAAGACAACAAGGAAAAAGATGCTAACTCCAAACCACCTTGGCATCATAGCCTCGACAATGACGGGATTTTGTAAGAAAAGACTTTATTGTTTTCAAGTTGGTGTTTGGTGGTCGAGACTTGCGCTCTAGATGACAAAAAGAGGGGGCAAGTGTTTGTGTTTTTTGGGTTGCCTGTTTGTTGGGCGACGATTTTTTTTGATGTTTGGCGCTCGAAATGTAAAATAACCCTGTGGGAGTGGAAGCATCCTTTTGCAAAAACTGCTTGCGACTTTACAACAGACAATCTGACATCTGCCCTTTGTGTGGTGCATCATTGTTTTCTGCGCCTTCCTCGATTCCAGAGGTCGGGGCATTTCTGAACGAGAGATACATCCTGAAGAGGCTTGTTGCAGAAGGGGGGATGGGAGCAGTATTCGAGTGCTGGGATACAGCAAAGAGGGAGGATCTGGCACTAAAGGTTTTGAAGCCAGAGTTTGTTCGAAACGAAAAGGTGGTGCGAAGGTTCTTTATTGAGGCTAGGGCAGCAAAGGATTTCCATCACCCAAACATAATCACGGTTTATGACCTTGGGGTTACAAGGGAAGGCTATGTCTATTTCACAATGGAACTCCTGAAAGGCTTGTCGCTTGCAGATTTATTGAGCAAAAGAAGAAGACTATCGCTGGTTGACGCGCTAAACATCACAAGCCAGATATGCGATGCGTTGGCACATGCGCACGAAATGGGTATTGTGCATCGTGACCTGAAGCCAGAAAATTGCTATATCATGCAGATCGAGGGGATGCATGTCTGCAAGGTGCTCGATTTCGGGATTGCTGGCGCTTGCGACGAGCCTTCGAGGGGGCGCTTGGAACGGGTTGAAATCTTTGGCACCCCTGCCTATATGAGTCCAGAACAAATATCTGGCGACTCGGTTGACCATAGAAGTGACCTTTATTCGTTGGGAGTGATGCTTTACGAGATGGTTGCTGGATTTCCTCCGTTTGTGGATGAAAGCCCTATTGTGACCATGAAGAAGCATCTTAGTGAAAAGCCAATGCCGTTGCCTGCGCTGGCTTTGGCTCCAGCTATTCGGCAAAGGTTGGAAGACCTGGTCATGAGACTTCTTGCCAAGTCGAGGGATGAGCGCCCTAAGTCTGCAAAGGAGGTAAAAGAGGTTGTCTCATCTTTGCTCGATTCGCTTGGGACAGACGAGGCACAAATTATTGACACTTTCATGTTTCAAGAAGCCCTGAAGCCAATGCGAGATTTTGTGCCCCTTTATGGTGGAAAAACTTTGGAGCTAAAAGATACCTTGCAGATACACGAGCAACCCACAATTGCGCTCTCGTCCGATGAAGTGGTTAGAATCGCTCCGACGGTGGTTGTGGATGTCCCAGAGGAGGTCGAAAATGGCTTCGAAAAATCGTTGTGGATTGTAGAGCGATGCAAAGTCATAAATGGCGAAGAGACAGTGCTTCTTAGCTTTCTTTATGCATCTTTCTCTTATGAAGGGGACGAGGGGGCACAAAGGGAAACAGAAGCGCTTTTCAGACCCGAGGTCGAGGCTTTTGAAGCGGATGTGATCGCTTTAGGAGGGAGGGTCTATTCTGGAGGGCAAAGCGAGAGCACCTGTCTTTTTGGGCTTCAGGGCGGTGAAGAGTCCACAAGGCTTGCGCTTGAGGCAGCGATGTCTTTGAAACAGAGGGTTGAACGGTTTCAAAAGGCGGTTGGAAGGCAAGTGGGGGTAAGACTTGGCATTGCAACGGACAGGGTGCCTGTGCGGGTGGTAAAGGAAGAAAATATGTGGACAAGGCTTAGCGGTTCGAGGGTCGCTGTTGCGAAGAGGTTTTCAAGGATTGCACTGAATGGGGGCATCATAGTTGACGAAAATACAAGGGCACAGGCGGAAAAAGGCTTTTCCTTTCGGGAAGTTATGGTTATGAATGCACGGGGAAATGGGGGGAAGGTAAGGGTTTTTAGTGTCGAGACTGAAAAGGACGCTGCGAAAACTTAGGAGAGGGCATGAAGTATTTCCTGTCAGCCTAAACTCTAATCGCAGATTACCTCGAGGTAGTTTGTAGACGAGTGTTCGGGTTTCCGCTTCGGTTCAACGGTTGGTCAGGATTTCCACCCTTGAGAAAATCGTTGGCTTCTGTAAGTCCTGTAAGCTACGAACCTTTCTCCACTCGAGCGAACTGGGCAGAAGGTAGGTTGTCTCGCTCTTGTATCTCACTTTACCTTATCCTTTTTAACCACCGCTTTCTGGATTACCGAGAACCTATCTTTCACTCCGAAGTCTCTATAAAGGCTTTCTGTGAGAGTGCCCTTCGGATAGTCTGTTTTCTCCTGTATCGCCATAAGTTCTGTCAGGACAAGCAGAAGCTCTACAGTGAATTCTCCCACTTGGTCTAGAGGTCTAAACGGCTCAACTTGCTCCAGTCGAAAAAACTAGAGGGTCGGTGGGAATGAACTAACGGGCTGAATAT
>Ga0123519_10016581_pt1 | contig 10212 bp, 6 predicted proteins | sample YelNatPaOPRAMG02_FD_87396 | JGI IMG/M metagenome (GOLD analysis project Ga0123519, IMG submission 87396) | Hot spring microbial communities from Yellowstone National Park - Yellowstone National Park OP-RAMG-02 (version 2) | ecosystem: Environmental > Aquatic > Thermal springs > Hot (42-90C) ...
CTGAAGCAAAACATATAAACGATGTAATAACAAGTTTTTTGGAATTTACAAAAATCCAAAAACTACAAAAGGAAGAGACAAAATTTTTGAAAATAATAAAAGTAGTGGTAGAACCATTAAAGATAAACTATCCCAAAATTAATTTTATCACTGGCGAAAAGGATATAAAACTATACATAGACCCATACTTATTTGCACAGGCACTACGAGCAGTAATTGAAAATTCCTGTGAAGCACAAAAAGAAGGGGATATTTTTATTGACTGCCAAGAAAGTGAAAACAAAATTATAATTGAAATAAAAGATAGTGGAGAAGGGATGGATGAAGAAACAGAAAAAAATGCCTTTATTCCATTTTTCTCAACAAAGCCAAATGGGACTGGCCTGGGTTTGCCCCTTGCCCATAAAATATTAACATTACACAATGGTTCAATTTCAATTTATTCAAAAAAAGGAGTTGGGACAAATATAAAGATTTTATTAAACAAAGAAGTGTTACAAAATGACACATATAATTAATACCTTTTTTCTTCCAAAAAAAAGAAATAATTTTCATAACTTGCGGATAAATGAGCATAATTTGAAAAAAAATATATTTTTGGCATAGAATTTGCATAAATAATAATTGCTATGAAAAAGATAAATGCTTTTACTTTAATTGAGACATTGGTTGTACTAACAATTATAGGGCTTATTGTCCTCGTTGCAATCCCAAATTTTATTGGTTTTCTCCAGATGTATAAATTTAGATCGGCAATGAACCAGTTTATAATAGATTGCAGGGGTGCAAGACAACTTGCCTTGACAGTAAACAGGCCTGTAAAAATTACATTTATTGATCCAAAAGATTATCCACAGGCAGGAAAAAGCTTGATTGGTTATGCTATATACATTTTTACAAAATCTGAAATTGATTCAGATGCAGCAAATCCTGCGAATTGGCAAGAAGCAGCCCCTGGAAAAAGGATATGTGGGGATGTAGCTGATAGGCCAAGGTTTCTACCATATCCTGTTAATTTTGAAAACTGCAGTGGCGTAGGATGTTTAGAAGATATAGAAACAGATGGAAAAATTGATATTGTTTTCAAGCAAAATGCAGAACTCTATGAAGGTCCTTATCCTGCCTCAGGGGGAGGAGGAGCAAAATATTTAACTTTTGAAGAAAATCCAGATAAACCAAAAGAAAATAAACCAAAGATAGTTATGAAGACAGATGCAAATATAGCAAAAAACAGGTATTTGATTTACTTTTCCTTATCAGGAAAGGTTGGAGTTTATCCATACCATGAGTAGGAGGGAAAATGAAAAATAAAGGGTATAATTTAATAGAAGTTTTGGTTGCAATTGCTCTTTTGGCTTGGGTTGTCCTTGTAATTGCAGGGCTTTTTATATGGGGGCAAAGAGGGATTTATTCTGGGAAACAGCAGACAAAAGCAGTTGCTTTGGGACAAAAAATTTATGAAGATCTTAATAGCTTAGAATTTCCAAAAAAATATGAAATTTTTCAGGCAACAGCTGGAAATACAACAAAAACTACAACTTATACTACAAGTTCTGCTAACCCTTTTAGTCAAACAGACCAGCCAATACTTTTTAATATTTTCAATAGTTGGGTTAATTCAATGAAGGAACTTTCTGAAAATTCTAAAATAATCTGCACCCTCACACCTCAAAGAGCAAAGGATGGGGGAACTCCTACTTTTGGAAACTGCTTATTTATACAATTTGATTTAACAGTTGAGTGGACTCAAGTTCAAAGAAAAAGGAGAATAAATTTATCCTTCACCTTTGGTGGTGGATAAAAGGAGGAATATATGAAAAAAGGTTTTACATTAGTTGAAGTTTTAGTTGCAATCTTCATATTTGTTCTAATCTTAATTGCTGCATATCAGGTATATGAAAGGTCCCAGAAGACATACATATTGGGTGAGCAGTTAGCAGACCTTCAGCAAAACATAAGATTTGCCTATGAACAAATTTCCTATGATTTAAGAAGAGCCGGATACAATGTTTATCCTGATGATGAATCTAAAAGGCCTGATGAGCAAATTGAAGGGATGTGGTCTTCCGCAATTGCAATAAGGGCTGATTTTGATGAAGCACCAGCAGGAAGTGATTATGTCTGTCAAGATGCAGATGGAAATAAAATGTGCGATTCTGGAACAGGAAATTTTTTAAATGTTTCAACAAGGAATAGTGAAATAAGGATTTATGCTCTTGCAAAAAAGCCAAACGATCCAAGTGGTCAAACTATAAGATTTCTTGCTGACTTATCCAAACCAAGAAATGCTTTCCTTGGAGAAATTAGCCATATGGAGAAAATAGAAATACCTGGGGTTGCAATAAATCAAAATAATCCACCATATACTTTATATAGGATAACGATTGATGAAAACGCAACTATTACAGATGGACAAACAGTTCCTTCCTCTGCCCTCGTTTGGACACCCCTTGCAAGCAATATTTATTCCCTTCAATTTACTTATTATAATGAAGCAGGAATTAATCCAAGCAATATCCTTCCACCAGATCCCACTGATTTAACTTCTCTTGAATTAGATTATTTGCGTGTCCATGGTTTCCCTTTTGGAGCAACTCCATCAAACTTTGCAAAATATGTAGAATTTAGTTTAAAAGGTGTCACTCAAAATCCTGATCCAAGATGGGTTGATAGCAGTGACCCATACCAAGCAACAAAAAATAAAAGAAAGGTAGAGTTGAAGTCAACTATTGTATTGAAAAATGTGGGTGTTGCTCCCCATGAGCTTGCTGATACAGTTCCCCCTGATGCTCCCACTGAACTTGATTATACTGATGGTTATTGTAATGGCGTTCTCTTAACTTGGAAACCTTCTCTTGCTTTGGATGTAACTGCTTATTATGTTCAAGTAATAGATGCAGGCACATACTCCAGTTGGGGAAATACATTTAAGTACAACTGCGATGACTGGCCTTCAAGTTGTTATATAACTTCAACTCCGGAGGTTCATTATGGCGGAAGAATTGGATATTTTGTTTCGGGCTTACAATATAATACCCATAACTATGCAAGGGTTTTTTCACAAGACAGGGCAGGAAACCTTAGTATGGATGCAACAAATACTGTTGATTTTTTTGTAAAAGCAAATCCAATTAAACCAAAACCTCCAGCATTATTAACTTCCTTTCTTCCAAAGCAATATTCTAATGATGAGCTAAATCTTACAAGATTATTTGTTCCTGTTTCTTCACCTGCTGGATATGATAATTCTCAAACTTCTGCTTGCAAGGAACCACCTTTGACAGAAGATTCTTATTTTAACACTAAAGTAAGGGATCTCTATGGTTATCGTTTATATCACAAAAGGTTTCTTTCATCTGCTGCAAGTGATTTTTCACCTGCTGAATCGGACTTTGTTGCCTCTGAAAGTCAGCCAAATTATGACCCATTTTTATCAAGCAAAGATGAATATCCGGATATATTGGCTTGTCCTTGTGAATATTATGCTTATAAAGTTAAAGCAGCAACAACTTGTGCAACATATCCTGAAGGTTTCCCAAAAAGAGAGACCTCTTGTAATGTTTTTTTAAGTGATTTTTCAGATGTAAGCAAAGAAGGTGAAAACCCTAAAGCATATTTCATACCAGAACATCAGGATTTTAATACATACCCACAAATTGTTCCAGGAAAACCAGAAGCAATTACGCCAATGGCAAATGAGATATCGCCTGAAAATTATCAGGTTTCATTAAAAGTCCCTGTGGTTCTTTCAATAGCAAACAGAAAAGCAGATGGAACTTATGAACCAATTTCTGGAAAATATATTGAGACATGGAGATATAAAATCTACAAATATAACACAGAAGAAGATGCCAACAATGACATAAATGGAGTTGAAATTTTAGATACAAATATATCAGGTGAAGGAGATCTCCCTGATTGGGATGCAGGTGTTGATGGGGGTTTAGAATATATAAAGCAAGGCAGTAATGCAACTTTTACAATTGGTAATTTTAATATTCCTCACGGAGAAAAAATCTTTTTTAGAGTAAGAGGTTATTATAGATGTGCTGATGGAGCAAATGAATATTTAGGTCAGCTTTCAGATCCCGTCCCTGTGCCTTGCAATTTGGTCTGGACAGCAGAAATAATTGATCCTCCCTTTGATTATTCAATAATTAGTGGTTTTACATATCCAATAAAATTACAAATATCAGGTTTACCTGCAGGAGTGACCATTTCAAGTGTTGTTTTTTCAATCCCAACACCTTATGGTGAGACATATAATGCCACTTGCTCAGGAACACCAACTTGTATTGCTACCTTCAACTGGAACAACACTGCCTATCTTGAAGGCACCTATACAATAATTGCAAATATAGTAGATTCAATGGGTTGCTCTTTTACAACACAAAGGATTGTCGTAATAAACAGAAATTGTGGAAATTTTGAAATTAAAAGCCAAAGCACCTCAAATGATAATTTAACCTACGAATTAAGAAGGTTAGTCACAACAAATGTTTTATTACTCAAAAGGATATCTTTTTCATCTTCTGGAAATTATCTCTATGAAAACATAAATTTCTATGAATCAAATCCTAGCGCTGGTTCTCCAACTCCTTTTAATTTATGGTCTGGCACTGCACAAAATATGGATGGAAAATGGATTGGAAAAGATCAATCAATTGCTTATAATCAATCAAACTTTTGTGGATATTTGAGATTGTATCCAGATCCATCAAATTCAACAAAACAAAACTGGTTTAAGATAAACTTTGACAAAAACATTACATCTTCAAATGGACCCTTAAACCTAATGGGCTCCTTTACTTACAAATTATGCGATGGCACTCAATCTTCTAATCCTTTTAACATTGGAAAGAATCAAACTTATACCTATACCTTTAATATGCCAGTTTGTTCTTTTACCGTTATTGCTCAAACAGGAAATATTTCAATTTCATCTTATAATTATTGCACAGGGTCTATTACTTTAGGCTGCAAAACAACTGGTAATTATAGTTGCACGGCAATAGTAACTGTTACTTATCCAAGTACTGAATTTGAATGCATTAATGTGCCCATTTTTCCGGGCCCTTAAATATATTTAAATAGGAGGTTTATATGAAAAGATTAAACAAAGGTTCAGCATTATTGGTTACACTCTTAATAATGGTAATTTTAACCTTAACGGGAATTTCTTTCCTCTTTATGGCAGATACGGAAAACAAAATCTCAAACAATTATTATATGGCAATGAGAGCCCTTCTGGCAGCACAAAGTGGTGTTTATATGGTCAATTCTTGGTTTAACCATGCAAAAGACACAATTACTCTTCTTCCAACTGCAAATGATTTGACATTTGTACCACGCCCTTACACATCAGATACACTTCCAAATCCACAAGCAGAGAATACTACACTTTACAAATGGGGATGCCAAGCTCCAAATGCAAATTGCACAAATTATTTGCTTTTTGACAGGCCTTATATTGGGACAAACGGAACTTCTTCTGTCTACCATAGATTCTTTGGAACAGAGGACAACCCTGATATAATAATAAGTTATGATAACAATAATTCTGTCAATTATTTAAACAATTTAAACACCCTCTTATTAGGAACTGCTACAGGTCCTATCAGAATAAGCGAAATAAGATTATATTCACCTCCTGTTTCTCCAAACCCAAGCCAGCCATGGGATCCAAAAAACACTGCTTATGGAATTTGTACAGCCCAGATAACAGCAGAAACAGTGAGAAGGAATCCAGATGGAACAGTTGCAGAGGTTCTCTCAACAAGGAGAGTCAAAGGAATTATAACAGATATCAATTTTGCAATTGCAGGAGTTGCAATGGATGTTGATGGAACTATTAACCAAAATGGTGCTGTGAGAGTAAACTGGGGAATTATGAAAGCAACACAAAATATAGTAGATAATAATGTCCAGCATCTCTCAACAGGGTCTCCTGTTTTTGTAAATACAAAAGGAATATCCCAGCTCTGTGGCACTTTATTTGGAACATTTATAGATGGTGTTGGAACCCAGCCATTGCAAGGGCAAACCCTTCAAGATCCTTGGCATATTGTTCGTTCAAAAACAGGTATCTCTTACCAAAAACATGCTTTAAATATACCAGCTTCCTCTTGTACAGGTTCTGCAACACAGGCACCTGGGAATTATTTAATAACTCCTCCACTAACTACAAGCAATCTCTCTTGTGATTATGTTTATAATGAAACACTGACACCTTCTGACCAAAGAAATAGGATTATAAAATACAGACAAACAGCAAATGGAACATGGTATCACGATTGCAAAGAATGCAATGGCAGAAATGACAGCCCTGAATGTGGTATATCAACTGCTGATTGTTATTTAAATCAATCTGATGTGGAACCCACTGATTTTGCTTATTCTTCAAATAAATATTATAATATTATTGGTTGTGATCCCACAGTTGGTTTTGCCAATGCTTTTCGTGGCTACAATTACTGGAAAAATATTATAACAACAGTAGTAAAACAAGGTGGTGGAACAAATATTTATTACCTTGTTCCAAGTGGAGCAAGAGATCAGAACGGGACCCTCATTGGATTATGCGGTTCTGGATTATGGGGACCTCCAAATGATGCCACAAATTGTAAAGATTTTGAAACCTGGACCTCAGGCAAAGAGGGTTTTTGGTTCTTTGATACAACAGATGGAAGGATACCTCAAGTGGATGGAACAAATATTGCTGCAGAGGTCTCTGTAAAAGGCCAGTATTGGAGTGCAGGTGTTCAATATATCTGTGCCCAATTATATGACTCTGCTGGTGGAGGAAATAACGACTTCCCAAATTGCAAATTCCCAGGGGAGCCATTATGGGAAAACCCTGACCCTCATTATCGTGAGTTTAGGAATGGTGTATATGATGCCAAAGATACAGATGGAAATTTTATAGACAGATTTTTAAATTTAAGATATCCAGCAGATCGTGATTACAAAAGTTTTAATTTTGTTGTAGATGCAAATGCAGAATCCTCAGACCTTGGCACAACAAAAGGATGGGATAAATATGGTCCTACATTTACATTTACTGGATATTACAAAGGAATTCTATATCTTACAGGCAGTTTCTGGGCAAGAGGAAACAGGGACTTTTATGGTTCTGTTATGATATGGAATTCTGATTCCCGTTCAAATGGTAATGTAGAAGTTTGGTATAATCCAGAATTACAAGAAGGTATAACTCAAAACCTCCCAACTGCCTTTGTCGAACAAATAATAACGGATATGTAAAATTATTGTCAGTTGCCAAAAATTTTTAGAAGAAATTTTTATAAAGAGGAAGTTAGAAAAATTGGCTTTTCCTTGAAATTTAAAACATAAAATGGAATTTTTAGGGGCTCAAATTTGAGCCCCTTTAAATTTGAAAAATTTTTAAAAATATATTATTATTTAAAAAATGATAAAAGATAAGAAGATTTTAGTTATAGAAGATAAATTATCTTTACAAATCCTTTTGAAAGAAATATTAGAAAAAAATGGATTTTTTGTAGAAACTGCATCTGATGGAGAAGAAGGAAAAAAATTTATTGAAGAAAAGGAATTTGATTTAATTATTGCTGACTACAAACTTCCAAAGAAAGATGGGATTGAGCTTTTAAAAATTGCAAAGGAAAAAGACCCGAACCTGCCAGTTATAATTATAACTGCCTATGGAACAATTGAGTTGGCAGTTGAAGCAATGAAAAAAGGGGCTGAGGACTTTCTTTTAAAACCAGTTGATCCAGATCATTTGTTATTAGTTATAAATAAAATATTTGAAAAGCAAGAACTTTTAAAAGAAAATATTTTACTTAAAAGCGAAACAAAAATATTTTTTCCTTTGCCAAAAATAGTTGGAAATTCACCAATAATGAAAAAGGTCTCAGAAGATGTTCAAAGGGTTGCCAAAACAGAAGCAACAGTTTTGCTATTAGGAGAATCAGGGACTGGAAAGGAATTGTTTGCAAGGGCAATCCATTCTTTATCAAAGAGGGAAAAAGGACCCTTTGTTGCCATAAACTGTGCTGCAATCCCTGAAACACTCATTGAAAATGAATTATTTGGCCATGAAAAGGGTTCTTTTACTGGTGCTGTATCAAGACAACTTGGAAAATTTGAACTTGCCCAAGGAGGAACAATTTTTTTAGATGAAATTGGTGAAATTCCATTAAATGTTCAAAGCAAAATCTTAAGGGTTTTACAAGAAAAAGAGTTTGAAAGGATTGGTGGAAATTCAACCATAAAAGTAGATGTAAGGATATTATGTGCTTCAAATCAGGACTTAAAAAAAGCAACAGAAGAAGGAAGGTTCAGAGAGGACTTATTTTATAGAATAAATATATTTCCAATAACAATTCCACCTTTGAGAAACAGAATATCAGACATTCCATTATTAGTTGAACATTTCCTTGAAAAATATTCAAAGGAATTTGGGAAAAAGAAGCCAAAAATACATCCAGATGCTATGAAAAAATTAACTTCCTATAGCTGGCCTGGGAATGTAAGGGAACTTGAAAATACAATAGAAAGGGCAATAATACTTTCTGATAAAAATATTATTATGCCTTCTGATATATTTATAGGTGAAAACAAAGAAATAAAGCAGCCCCATTTTTCCTTTTTGAATTTGCCAGATAACTTACAAGAAGCAGTTCAAATTGCAGCAGAAGAAGTTGAAAAATTTAAAATAAATGATGTCCTTGAAAGATTAAACAAAGATTTAGAAAAAGCAGCAAAAATATTAAATGTTTCTCCTAAAACATTAAAAGAAAAAATAAAAAAATATAAAATAGAAATTTAAACTTTTTTTTGATATAATAAATATATGCCAGAAAAAATTATTCTTGAAATCCTTAAAACAATAATCCCTCTTCAAGAGGTGTATCCTCTTTTAAAAAAAATATCTGATGCATCGCTTAAAGTTTCAAAGGCAGACAGATGCTTTATTTTAAAATATGATTGGGAAAGGAAAAAATGGAAAACTATTTCCCAGAGCCCCACTGATGAAAGGTTAGAGATCCCTTTTGAAAATCTTGAAATAAAAGAAATAGAAAAACCAGTTTTGCATAACCCTTCTCAAAAAAACAATGTCTTAAAATTTTCTGCTTCCTATCCTTTTTGTATTTTCCCTCTATTTCTCCCTTCCCTTCAAAATTTTTATGGTGTAATGTACATTGATAAATCAAAAACAAAAGGTAATTTTACAAAAAAAGATACAAAAGAATTGATAAGTTTTGCAAACCTTGCTTCCCTCTGCCTTGAAAATGATATGCTTTTTGAAAAATCAAATATAGACGATTTAACAAAAGCATATACAAAAAGTTTTTTTATGACAAGGTTGGAGGAAGAATTTCAAAGATCAATAAGACAAAAGACATCTTTTGGCTTGTTTATTTGTGATATTGATGATTTTAAAATGATAAATGACAAATATGGACATCTAATGGGTGATTCAATATTAAAAAAATTTGTTGAAAATATAAAAAAACAGTTAAGAATTTATGATGTAATTGGAAGGTTTGGTGGGGATGAATTTATGCTCCTCCTGCCGGGGCTTGACAGCACAAATTTATATAATGTGGCAAAAAAAATGCAAGAGGCACTTTCAAAAGTTGATTTTGAAATAGAAGAGCCCGTAACTTTTAGTTTTGGAGTTGTCTCTTTTCCTTTCCACAATGCAAAAGATATTCAAGATTTAATATTTCAAGCAGATATGGCTTTATATCAGGCAAAACAACAAGGAAAAGGGAGGGTAATTGTATTAGGAAGGGAGACCCCTATTCTTTCTCCTCATATCTCTCAAATTCCAAAATATGCCACTTCAAAGGTAGAAATCTCTGAACTCTTTCAAATAAAGGATTTAATTTATTATCTAATGAAAGAAATTGAAAAAGATATTCCTTTTGAAAAAAAAGAAATGATTTTTTCAAAACTAAACAAATTAAAGGCATTTTTAGATAATAATTTTTCAATATAAATTTTGTGATATAATTAAATTATGAAAGAAGAAATTGGGATAAAAACATTTCACGATTTAGTGAATATATAAATTGAAAAAATTATATAATAATAATTAAAAGTAATTTATTTGATTTAAAAGAATATAACCTTGAAAGAAAGGTTAGAGAAAAAGCACCTGCCTTCTTTGGAAAACTTATAAGAAAATGTAAAGTAATAGGAATAGAAGATTTGCAGAACTCC
>Ga0123519_10016582_pt1 | contig 10212 bp, 9 predicted proteins | sample YelNatPaOPRAMG02_FD_87396 | JGI IMG/M metagenome (GOLD analysis project Ga0123519, IMG submission 87396) | Hot spring microbial communities from Yellowstone National Park - Yellowstone National Park OP-RAMG-02 (version 2) | ecosystem: Environmental > Aquatic > Thermal springs > Hot (42-90C) ...
CAGCAACTCTTCCTGGTTTATCTATTCTCTTTAATAAAACCTGTGAAATAACTGCAAGAATTGAAACAGAAAGCATAACTCTTATCTGTTCCTGTTGTTCTACCGGGAATACATTTACAATTCTATCAACTGTTCTTGCCGCTCCTGTTGTATGTAATGTTGCAAAAACGACATGACCTGTTTCTGCCGCTGTTATTGCTGCTTCTATTGTTTCAAGGTCTCTCATTTCACCTACAAGAAATACATCAGGGTCCTGTCTTAAACCTCTTCTTAATGCTTCAGCAAATGTAGGGACATCAACCCCAAGTTCTCTCTGTGTTATTATTGACCTTTTATGAGTATGGTAATATTCAATAGGGTCTTCAATTGTTATTATATGCCTTTCAAGATTTGTATTTATCCAGTCAATCATACTTGCAAGAGTTGTTGTTTTACCTGAACCAGTTGGACCTGTAACAAGGATAAGACCTCTTGGCCTTGTTAATAAATATCTCATTGTATTTTCATCAAGTCCTATTTCTTTGAATGTTAAAAATTTATAAGGAATAAGTCGTAGAGCCATTGCAATATGACCTTTTTCCTTAAATACACTAACTCTAAATCTTGCAAGGTCTCTAAAAGCAAAACCAAAATCAGTTCCTCCAACCCTTTGTAATTCTTCCTGATGTTCCCTTGATGTAATTGCTTTCATATAATTTACAGTATCCTCTGGAGTTAATGGCTCACTATCAAGTTTATGAAGACCTCCATGAAGCCTTGCCATTGGAGGAAGCCCAACATTTATATGTAAATCAGAAGCATTTTCCCTAACAACAAATTCAAGTAATTCTTCAATTCTTTTTGCCATTTTACTCCCCCTGACCTGTAACAGAAATAACTTCATCAAGAGTTGTTAAACCCATTTTAACTTTCAATATACCATCTTCAAACATACTCCTCATCCCTGCTCTTTCTGCTGCTTTCCTTATTTCTGCAGCACTAACCCTCTTTAAAGTTAATTCTCTTAACTCATCGTTCATTATAAAAATTTCAAAAATACCTATTCTTCCAAAAAAACCTGTAAAACCGCATTCATTACAACCTTTTGGCTGACATACATTTACTTCTTCTCCCTCTTTAATTTTTAATATTCTCCTTAATTTTTCATCGGGTTCAATTTTCTCTTTACAATAGGGACATAATACTCTAACCAATCTCTGTGCCATAACTCCTTGAACTGCAGAACTAACTAAAAATGGAGCCATTCCAATATCAATCAATCTTGTTATTGCACTTGGAGCATCATTTGTATGTAATGTTGAAAATACAAGGTGTCCAGTTAAAGCAGCACGCAATGCAATATCTGCTGTTTCTCTATCCCTTATCTCACCAACAAGAATAACATCCGGTGATTGTCTTAAAAATGCTCTTAAAACATTTGCAAAAGTAAGGCCAATTTCTGCATTAACAGGTGTCTGATTTATTCCTGGTATTTGATACTCCACCGGCTCCTCAACAGTCATAATTTTTCTATCTATTGTATTTAATTTTTGGAGTGATGCATAAAGAGTTGTTGTTTTACCTGAACCTGTTGGACCTGTAACAAGAACAAGTCCCCCTGTAAATTTTAAAATATTATTCCATTTTTCAAGGTCATCTGGTAAAAATCCAAGTTTATCAAGTCCTATTAACATCTTTGTCTTATCAAGAATTCTTAATACAACACTTTCTCCATAAATCCCCGGTAAAGTTGAAACTCTAAAATCAATAGGTCGCCCCCCAATATCAAGCATTATTCTTCCATCCTGTGGAAGTCGCTTTTCTGCAATATCCATTTTTGACATAAGTTTTATTCTTGCTATAACTGCTTTTTCAATTCTTTTTGGAGGAGAAACTATTTCATATAAAACACCATCAATTCTAAATCTTACCCTGAATTTCTTCTCAAGTGGTTCAAGATGTATATCACTTGCCCTTCTTCTCAATGCCTCAACAAAAATTAAATTAACAATTTTAACAACAGGTGCCTGAAGTGCAAGTGCTTCCTCATCTTCTTCAACTTCTTCAATATTTGGTAAATCCATATCAATTGTCGCACTACTTGCTTCCTGAAGCATAGTAGTTAAGTCCTCCATTTCATCCTGACCATAATACTTATCAATCAACTGGTCAATTTCTTCTTTAAAGGTAACAAGCACTTCAACATTTTTTATACCTTCTATATTTGCAATCTTTTTAAAATAATCAGCAGCAAGAATATTTATAGGGTCATCGGTAACAAAAACAAGTGTATCAGGTCTTTTATCCCATGGAACAATCCTATGTGTCTTTACAACCTTTGGAGGAAGAATACTTAAAATTTCCTGTGGAATCTCCCTTGCTGGAAGTTCTCTTTGAATAATTCCGAGTTGAAAATAAAAAGAAGGACCTATCTCACCAAATGGAAGCATACCCCTGTTTTGAAAAATTTCTCTTAATGGCTGACCTGTTTTCTCCTGTTCTTCCAATGCCTGCTCTATACTTCTTCTATCCCAGAGCCCTACATTTTGAATTACACTAATAATTTCTCTTTTTGTTGGCATTGCAAAAATATTTTACCTATAAAAATAAAAAATTGTCAAGATATTTTTTTAAAATATTCTTCAATTGCTTCAACAATAAATTGAGAGATTGTCTTTTCTTCTTCAACTGCTTTGTGTTTTACCTTTTTCATAAGTTCAACAGGCAAAACAAATGTATACTTTTTACTCTTTCCATAACCTTTTAATTTTTCCCCTTCTTCAACCTTTTTCACCTCAAACAATTTTTTTGTCTGTGGTCCAAGTCGCTTCATTTTATTCTCCTTTTTAATTCCCTTGCAAGATTCAAAAAATCAATTGCTCCTTGGGAATTTTTTGCATAATCAAATATTGTCTTACCAAAGGAAGGGCATTCTCTCAATCTACTGCAAACCTTTATCCCATTCTTAAAAACCTTATCCTTAAATTCTTTTTTTAAAAGTTCAATACTTTCTTCTGTTATTTTCAATCTATAATCAAGCATATTTGGGATAATTCCAAGTATCTCAATTTCAGGATTTAATTTCTTTTTAACCATATCTATTGTTTCAAGTAAATTTGAAAGTCCCTGTAAAGAAAGATAATCAGCAAGAACAGGAATAATTACATAATTTGAGGCACATAATCCATTTATTGTTAAAAGAGATAGAGAAGGTGGACAGTCAATAAAAATAAAATCAAATGACTTTAAAACATCCTTTGAATTTTCTATTGCTTTTTTTAAATAAAACTGATTTTTACTTTTATTTGCAATTTCAACTTCTATGTGGGCAAGGTCTGGATTTGAAGGAATAATAGACAAGTCAGCAATATAACTATCAACCATCACATCTTCAATACGAACATTTCCAAGAATAAAATCACTAACTGTTAAATCATCTGGTTTTAAATTTATACCTACACTTACAGTTGAATTTCCCTGTGGGTCAAGGTCAATAATCAAAACCCTTTCCTTCAATTTCACAAGACCCGCAGCAAGATTTACACATATTGTCGTTTTTCCAGTTCCACCTTTCTGATTTGAAAATGCAATTATATTCATTTAAATTCTCTAAATGAATTTATTTTTTCTATTTCGCCTTCATATTCTATAACAATCACTGTATCAATATGGTCTGGAGGTCTTTTGGGTAAATTTTTTAATACTACTCTGTCATAAAAGGGCTTAAAAACAATATTGCTTCCATCCTTCAAAAAATATGCCTTTTTTATATCAATTTTAAGATTTCCTATTGCAAATTCTTCAAACCAGTAAAATGTATGGAGATATAATTTATTCCCCTTTTTAGTTATAACTCCAATATGAAAATTATGCCACTCTTGATTAAATTTTTCTGTTCCATATATACTTTCTCCATTCTCTTTTAACCATTCACCAACTTCCTTTAATATTTTCACACTTTTTGGAGGTATTCTTCCATCAGGTCCTGGTCCAACATTTAACAAATAATTTCCTCCACCTGAAGCACATCTTGCAAGATTCATAATTACCTGTTTTGGCGTTTTATAATTATTGTCATATTTACAATAACCCCAGTGGTCATTTAAGGTCATACATGATTCCCAATCTCTTTCAGATGGAGTTATATGCTGTTCAGGTGTATCAAAATCTTCAGGCAATTTACTTCTATTATTAATTATTATTTCTGGCTGTAATTCTCTCACCATCTTATTTAATTTTTCGGATTGCCAGTCATCTGCTGAATAAGGACCAGGCATATCATACCACAATATATCTATTTTCCCATAATTTGTCATTAATTCTTTAACCTGGGTATGAACATATTCAATAAATTCTTTCCAGCCGGATGGGTCTTTCTCAGGGCCTTTAAAAAATACATCATATCTCCAGTCACCGAGAGAATAATAAAAACCAATCTTCATACCATATTTCCTACAACTTTCAACATATTCAGCAATAAGGTCTCTTCCTACATATTTTGGAGCAGTAAAATCACTCACTTTACTATCAAAAAGAGAAAAACCATCATGATGTCTTGTTGTTAATACCATATATTTCATTCCTGCTTCCTTTGCAATTGAAACCCATTCATCTGGCTTATAATTTTTAGGTTTAAATCTTTTTGCAAACTCTTTATATTCTTCTTTTGGTATCCTTTCACAATACATAACCCATTCTCCCCTTGCAGGAACACTGTATACACCCCAATGAATAAACATTCCAAACTTTGCTTCTCTCCACCATTTCATTCTATCTTCCATTTTATTCTCCTTTTTTTATTGAAACTACTGAAAAGAATTTCTTTCTTGATTTTAAAAACTTATTCCCTTTAATTTCTATTTCATCTTTAAATTTTATATCCTCTGAAGAATTTCCAACCATTATTTCGTAAATTCCTTCTTCAATTTTCAATTTCAAATTCTCATCTGTAAACGCAAATATTTCAGATGGAATTTCAAATATAACCTTTTTTACTTCATTTACTTTCAAATTAACCTTGCAGAAACCTTTAAGAAGTTTTGAAGGTAAAACACATGAAGCAAATTTTTTTCTTACATATAACTGAACTACATCCTCTGCTTCCATATTTCCAGTATTTTTAATTGAAAGAGATACAGTAAATTTATCACCAACTTTAATTCTTTTCTTACTTATTTTGAAATCATAATATTCAAATTTTGAATAGGAAAGTCCAAAACCAAAAGGAAATAATGGCTTACTATCAGAATATACATAACCCCTTTCTTTTGAAACAACTCTTCTGTGATAGTAAACAGGAATTTGTCCTACATGCTTTGGAAAAGATATAGGCAATTTCCCTGATGGACTGAACTTTCCAAATAACATATCAAATATTGCATTTCCTGTTTCCTCTCCAGGAAACCAGCATTCAACAATAGCATTTACTTTATCAATTATATTTGTTAAAACATAAGGTCTCCCGGTAATCAAAAGAACAATCAAAGGTTTCCCTATTTCTGAAAGTTTTAAAATTAATTCTTCCTGAACACCCGGTAGTTTTAAATCATGACTATCCTTACCTTCTCCACATGTGCAATCAGAAGCAAAACCTGACTTATCTCCTCCAGCAAATATTATAACATCTGCCTTTCTACAAATTTCTATTGCATTTTGAAAATTTTCTTTTATAGAATCATATATATTGCATCCCTTTTCATAATAAATTTCAAGATTCTGTGCCCTTTCCTTAAATACCTGAAGAATTGTTTTGCATTCAACAGATGGTTTTTCAAGATTAAGATGAGCAGTATAGGCATAATCACCAAAATAATTTCTTGCATCATCAATAGAAGGACCTATTAAAGCAACTGATTTTATATTTTTTAAAGGTAGAATTCCATCATTTTTAAGAAGAACAAATGTCTCTTTTGCAATTTCATAGGATAATTTTCTATCATCTTTATTATCAAATTCAATAAAATATTCTTTTTTCTCCTCAAAAAGCCCGAGTTTTTCTTTAATTTTTAAAACTCTTTCAACTGCCTTGTCTATCTCTTTCTCATTTATAATTCCTTTCTTAACTGCTTCAATCAATAATGGATAACAACATTTATTTGGCAATTCTATATCAATTCCTGCCTTTAATGCAAGAACTCCACATTCAATATCATCTTTTGCTAAAAAATGGGTAGTATTTAACATTTTTATTGCTCCATAATCAGAAACAACAATACCATCAAATCCCCATTCTTTTCTTAAAATATCAGTTAGAAGTTTTTTTGAAGAAGCACAGGGAATCCCATCTATATCATGATATGCATTCATTATAGATTTCAATTTACCTTCCTTTACACAAACTTCAAAAGGGAAGAGGAAAATATCTCTGAATTCCCTTTCACCGGTATGAACAGGACATATATTCCTTCCTCCTTCTGAAAATCCATGGCCTGCAAAATGTTTTCCTGTAGCAATTATACCTTCTCTTAAATTTTCTCCCTGAAGTCCTTTAACATAATTTAAACCCATAATTCCACATAGATAAGGGTCTTCTCCAAAAGTTTCTTCTGTTCTTCCCCATCTCGGGTCATAACAGACATCTAAAACAGGGGAAAGTCCCTGATGGACACCTGCATTTCTCATCTGTCTTCTTATAACTTCAGTCATTTTCCTTACAATATCTGGATTAAACGAACTTGCAATACCAATTATCTGTGGAAAAGAAGTTGCCTTATTTGTCAAAAATCCAGATAGACATTCTTCATGGATTATTGCAGGAATCCCTAATCTTGTTTTTTCTTTCAAAAATTTCTGTATTTTTATAACATATTCTTTTGCCTTTTCAGGTTCAATATTCTTAATTCCACCATAAACTCTTGAAATTTCTCCTATTCCATATTTCAATTCTCTCTCAAGAAGTTCGTCTGAAATCTCGCCATCTTTAACAATATCAGTTATATAAACAGAGCAAAGTTGATAAACTTTTTCCTCAATTGTCATTTTTTTAATAATTTCTTTCACTTTCATAATTACTCCATTTTTTAATTAAATTAAGTTTAAATTTTAACTTTTTTTATGTCAAACCATTTTTAAATTTCCAGAAATAAAATGAATGTGTCTTTTTTGCTTCAGAAACATCCATTAAAATTGCTGGAAATACTGTTCTTTCTCCAAATTTTTCATTAATTTTGTCTATGTGATAAAAAAGTTTTTCCCTTTTTATTTTCTCTTTAAAAATATACTGATAATCAAAATCAAATAAATCTCCAACAGAAATACCAATCGCCCTTATTTTTTTGTTAATATTAATGGATGAAAATATATTTAAGGCGCATTCAAAGATTAATTTTCCATCAGCAGGTATATCATTGAATTTTTTCCTTTTCTGTATAAAAGAAAAATCATCAAATCTTAAAAATAAAGTTATAAAATTCCCGTGTTTTCCTTTTTTTCTCATTCTTTCAGCAACTTTTTCACATAGATTAAAAATTGTTTTTAATATAAATTCCTTATCATCTGTATCATATTGGAATGTGTAGGAATGGCCAATAGAAAATTCTGGTAGTTCTGTATTAATCAGGGGTTCTTCAATTCCACATGCATAATTATAAATTTTTTCTCCTGTTTTCCCAAAAAGATTTATTAAGAAATTTTTCCCAACTTTCTTTATATCTCCACATTTTTCTATTCCAATATCTGATAATTTCTTATAAATTCTTTCTCCTATTCCCGGTATTTCCTCAATAGGCAAATTTTCCATAAATTTTTCAACTTCTTCAGTTTTTACAATTTTTATACCATCTGGTTTTGAAATTGATGAACAGATTTTGGCAATCAATCTATTTGGACCTATACCAATTGAACATGTAAGACCTATAATTTTTTTTATATTCTTTTTAATTTTTACTGCGAGATTTTCTGCTCCACCATGAACATAATAAATATCACTCACATCAACAAAAACCTCATCTATTGAATAAACTTCTATCTCCTCCTTAAAATTTTTTATAATCTCAAATATCTCCTTTGAAGTTTCTATATATTTTTCAGGATTTCCAGGGACAACTATTAAATCAGGACATAAAAATAATGCTTCAGAAATACTCATTCCTGATTTTATTCCATATTTTTTTGCCTCATATGAACAGGATGCAACAACTGATTTTGTTGATAGCCCTCCTGATACAGCAACTGGCTTTCCCTTTAAAAATGGATTTGTAATCTGTTCAATTGAGGCAAAATAAGCATCCATATCTATATGAAAAAATACTTTTTCCATTTTATAAAATATGTATTTTTTCAAGATTCCAGATTAAATCCTCTGGAATAAAAGAAACTTCAAAAATACTGGCTCCATCTGTAATTGCAAAATTGTAAATGTGTTTATCTCCTTTTTTTGTTTTCCATTTATATGTTATTTTTTTAATCATATATTTCCTTCCATTCCATATAATCCATTTTATTTTAATATTTCCATTTTTAAATATTGCGCCAACTTTTATTATCTCATTTATTTCTGTTATCATTTTATTTTTCTAAAAATAGCAACAACTTTTCCCAGAATAAAAGGATTTTCTTTTATTATTATTGATTTATAATCAGGATTTGCAGGTTTTAATTCAATAAAGTCCTTTCTTTTATAAATGTATTTAACTGTAAACTCTCCATTATAAAAAACTACAACAATATCTCCATCTTTAATTTCCACATCTTTCTTAACAATAACATAATCACCATCAAAAATACCTGCATCCTTCATGCTATCTCCTTTAACAATTAAGGAAAAAAACTCTCCACTTCCTATAAATTCTCTATTAATACTTATAAAACCTTCCATTGTTTCATACTGAATATTTGGAATTCCTGCTGGAATTTTTCCAAGAACAGGTATATTTAAAAATTCTTCCTTAATAATTATTCCTCTTGAAATTTTTTTAATCCTTTCAATATAACCCTTTTTCTCAAGAGCAATAAGATGGGAAATAACTGAAGTTGGACTTGAAAAAGAAAATTTCTCCATAATCTCTTTAATAGTCGGTGAATAACCCTTTTCATTCTTATAACTTATTATAAACTCAAGTATTTCCCTTTGTTTATTTGTCAATTTCTCCATACTGTAAAAAATTATACTGTAAATTTATACAATTGTCAAGAAAAAAAATTCCCTTTTCTCCCACCTCGTAGGTGGGCTGGCGGGATTGTTGATACATAAGGGATTGTAGCCCTATGAAAAATTTATGAAAAAAGAAATACTACCTATAAAGACCTCAATCTATTTTTAAAAACATAATAAAATTTAAACCAGTTATTTTTATTAATTTCAAGAACTTTAAAATCTGCTCCAATTTCAAATACAACAGGATTTTTATAATTTATTTCTTCAAGCCCTTTCATTATTTCTATCCAGTTTATATTCCCAATTCCGCATGGCTGATGAAGGTCATTTATTGAATTATCATCTTTTAAATAACCAATATTATCGTGAAAATGTGTCTCAAAAATTTTATTTCCTGCTTTTATAACAAAATCATATAAATTGAGTTTTGCAATATTTGCGTGTCCGGAATCAAAACATATTCCAAGATTTGGTTGATTTACCTCTTTTATTATTCCAAGCATATCATCAATAGTTGTTGTGAAATTACCAAGGCAATCTGGAGGTAAATTTTCAATCGTTAAATAGAGTTCATATTCTCTTGCTTTTTCACATAAAGTATTTAATAATTCAATATTCAATTTCCTATAGTCATCTTTTTTTATTCCTTTTCTATTGAGATATATTTCAAAATTAAAATCCTCCTTCTCTTTTAAATCCTTTGGCCATCCAAAATGGCATGTTAAATATTTAACATTAAGAATTTTTGCTTTTTCAAAATTTTCCTTCTGAAAATCAATAAATTCATTTATTTTTTTATAGTCATCAGGAAACATCCATAAATTATGAAGGGAAAATGGAACTAAATTAAATTCTTTGATAAAACTATAAACTGACTTCAATTCATTTGTTTTAACATCTATTAAAAAATCTCCATCAAAATAAACATATTTATAATCCAATCCCTTTAAATTTTTTACTCCATCAACATAATTTCTAAAACTTATATTTGCTCCAAGCATTTTGCCTCCTTTCAAATTTCAACTTCTTTTATATATTCATTTTTAAACCAGTCAAAAACTTTTAATCTTATTTTTTCATTTTTTTTAATTACAAGAGAAGAGAATTCATCATATCTTTTTGGAACAATATCTGTCAAG
>Ga0123519_10016583_pt1 | contig 10211 bp, 7 predicted proteins | sample YelNatPaOPRAMG02_FD_87396 | JGI IMG/M metagenome (GOLD analysis project Ga0123519, IMG submission 87396) | Hot spring microbial communities from Yellowstone National Park - Yellowstone National Park OP-RAMG-02 (version 2) | ecosystem: Environmental > Aquatic > Thermal springs > Hot (42-90C) ...
CGAAGCCCTGCCGGACACCGGATAGACGCGCCATCCGTCCTCCACAGTGGTAGGCACTCCCGATTCGTTCAGGAAACTCCTCAATCTGCGAGGTCCGAAACTTCGCAGCGCAGGCGCCACGAAACGCGCTTTCCTGCCGAACCGCCTCAGAAAGTCTTCCTCCGGCAGGGTGTTGGTCAGGTTGCCTCGTCCTCCGCCCGTTGCGCAGAGCTTTACTCCCGGCCTGGGCTGCCGCTCAACAAGAGCCGCTTTCCGGCCATGCGAAGCCGCCGCCAACGCAGCCATGATTCCGGCCGGACCGGCGCCCACCACAACAACATCAACCGCGTATTCCTTCACCGCACCAGTCTCTGCACGGGCTAAATGCGTTTGTGCTTCCACTTTCCCCGCATGAACCAGGCAGCCGTCAGGCATCCATGCGCGGTCACGGCAATGCCGATGGCCCACCATATTCCTCTTGTCGCAGGCTCGATTGCCCGCGACAGCGCCACTGCAAGCGGAACCTGAAGCCCCCACAGGCTGACCAATGTCAGAATCATGGGCGGAATTGTGTCGCCTGCGCCCTGAAGAGCCCGGCCAAGCACGATCCCTGCCATGGAGAACACGTAGAACGGAGATACAATTCTCAGATAATCCCCGCCCACTGCCACCACCGCCGGCGAAGCGTCGAATATTCGCACCAGAGGCGCCGCAAACAGGAAGAGACATGTCGCAATGACCGCCATGACAGCCGTTGCAGACCCTAACCCAATCCATGCGGCGGCAGCCGCACGTTCCGGTTTTCCGGCGCCAAGGTTCTGTCCCACGATCGGCGCGACCGCGTTGCCGAAGGCAAAAGCCGGCATGAGAGCCATCATGTGGAACCTGGTCCCTATGCCGTAGCCTGCGAGGGCCGCAGTGCCGCACCGCCCGACAAGGCTCATCAGAGCCATGGCCATGAGGTTTCTGGAAAGAAGCTGGCCGGTGCTGGGCAAGCCTATCCGGCCTATTCTCCACATCAGAGCGACGTCAACTCTGATCGGCAGCATCTGGGCGTGGAAACCGGCCCGACCCCGGCAGAGCAGCATCACCACCATTGCGGCGCCGGCTGCCTGGGCCAGAACCGTGGCCAGCGCCGCGCCGTTCACGCCGAGTTTCGGGAAGCCTGCAAGGCCGTAAATCAGGATAGGATCCAGAATCATGTTCACGATATTGGAAATCGCCATTGCAGCCATGGGCACGGCCACCCTGCCGGCGGCCTGGAAAACGCTGCTCGCCGTGAACAGGAGAAAAACAGTTATGCTGCCAAGAAACGAAATACGAAGGTACTGCGCGGCAAGCTCATGAGCGTTTGATGAGGCGGCTGTGGCAGACCCCACAAGCAATGCGCACAGGTCGCCGGCCCATATGAAACCGGCTATTCCCGCCAGTATTCCCATTATGCCGGCCAGGAGCAGAGACTGCCTGACCGTTGCCGAAGCGTCCTCGATTCTGCCCGCTCCCACCGCCCTTGACACAAGAGCGAGGGTGCCGGTGGAAATACCCATGATGACAGGGAAAACCGCCATCATGACCACTCCCGCCAGGGCCACGCCCGCGACGCTTTCCGATCCAAGCCTGCCAACCCAGAAAAGATCAATGAGACTCTGAACATGCTGGAGAACGGCGCTTGCAAGCATGGGCCCGGCAAGGGACAATATCCCGCGGCTCAGATTTCCCGCCACAAGGTTTTTCCCATCCGGGTTCATGCAAGTGCGTCTCTATGCGCGGAGGGACATGAAAATGCAATGCGGAATTCATGCATCAGGGACTTCAATGACTGGTCCCGGACCGGATATTGTGGCTGGCGGTGGCGGGCGTATCGAGAGCCTGCCGTCGCGATACACCGCCCACACGTTTATTCAGACGCGTTACGGGTCGTACACGCCGCCCCAACCGTTGCCCGCGTACGAGATCCCGAAATAAGTGTATCCATCAGTCACGACCGTGCCTCTTCCGACCGAAATGCCACTCTCTCCGTTTTCGTTGCAGATCACGTAATCGAGGGACACTCCCGCTTGTCCTGACCGGCATCTCGTTCACGTTCTCATATCTCAAGTCAGGGCGTCTGCAGTCACAGTTCTTCTCAGGCACTGCCCGACTCTGTCATTTGTGCCGATGAATGTCCGAGAAAAAGAGATTTTTTCGCCGGCCCCAGGACGATAGGCTGTGCTCAAACGGGCCGAGATGGTGGTGATATTCTCCCCTGGCGTGCAAGCGATTGTGCAGTCCTCTGGCACAAGAGATCAGAAAGAGCCGCATTTGCCTGAGCCTGGCGGTTTCCGCTTTCGTTCCGACCGTATCCAGATATGCCAGAGCCCCTTCGATCTGCTCGAGTATGCTCACCGCGTCGGCAGCGGAATGAAAGATCGTCCCATCCACATGCGCCATTACCGGCGAGGAATGGGCAGCCACAATTTCCGGCATGCCCGGGTGCCGGCCTCTCACCAGAAGCGCCATCCACGAGCTTTCGGTGACGGGAATCCGCCAGCAACCTCGGCCTGCGTTCTCAGCCACGCTCTGACGCTCGCGCACCTCGCCGTTGACTATCAGCTCCACGCTGGTCATCGGCACGGTGACGCTGGCAACCTCCCACTCGACGTCCACGGTTCCGCCTTTCCTCCCAAGCTTCAATCTCGATCCGCACGGTCTTCCGTTCACGCGGAACTCCAGAAGCGGGCCGTAGGTGACGAAGGTTTCTGCGCGTCTGACAGCATTTTTCCATTCCTCGTATGTGAACGGCATGCCGTCTGCTATTCTGGCATAGGTTCTGACCGTTCCAACCGCAGTGTTGGCGCTCATCTTGTCCGTGCCGCCAACCGCCGCAACCATATACCCGCAATTCAGGTACCTGTACCAGTCAACAAGCGAGTACGGGTCTATGCCGGCGTAAAGACTGCCCCATGAAGTCATTTCGACTCCATCCACGTTCCCCGAAACAATGGCTGCCGCATGCTCGGTCCGCGGATTCGGAAAATGAGGCAGCACGACAATCCCGCCCTGCCTCCGGCACTGCACAGCCCATTCCGTGAGCAGTTTACCCACCGGGTCGCCCAGAGCCGACTCATCCGGTCCGCCGGTTGTCATCGGCGCGATGATCGGCCCCCTGTAGCCGAGCAGGGAAATATGGCCAAGCACATGCTGCCGATTTTCAGTGCCCACACGAACCAGCCACTCGCCGTCGCCTCCGGCCTCCTTTGATCCGATCGTACTCTCGCCGTCGAAATCCCCCACGTTCGTCATGAGTTCGCCCCACTGGCTGGCGAGGAGATTCACGATGTTCACTCCCTCAGCGGCGCCTTCGAGCCTGGCGGACTGAGGTGAGAGAAAGTGAACGTGGGTATCGGCCGTCACCCATCCCTTCTCGCGCCAGGGCAGAACCTTCTCCAGGGCGATGACGATTTCCCTGGTGGCCGGTCCGACCTTCCTCACCAGCCGAAGCGGACGGATTTCGAACCCCTTGGCGACCTCGATGTACACCTTGCCAATTGGAAGGAGCAGACTGGTCTGGCCGTTTATGTACGCGCACTGGTGCAGGCCCTGATGCACAAAATCCGCGCTGTAATCTTCAAACCAGGCGTCGTTCGCGATTCGATGACGATCCACCGGCGCCAGATACTCGCCGGCCTCGCCATGCACATGAAGTTTCGCCGCAACCGGCCTTCCGGACTCTTTCTCTACGATCCGAAGCGTCACCGGCCGTTCGGCAGGCCGGACCTCGATCATGGGGCCGGCCCGACCGCGGTTTTCGAGGTCGGCAACCCTGATCCTGCGTCCGCACTCCAGATGAAACACAGCCTCCGGATGCGAAGCATACTCGATCAGAATCTCCCGCTCTGAAATTGCCGGCACGTCATTGTTTCGAGTATTTTCCCAATCCCGCAGCGGATAAACCCTTCTTGGACACGCACAAATCACCTGGCCGAGATCAATCTGGATCGTTCGCAGAAGCCCGCGTTCGTCGAGGCGAGGATCGAATTTCGCGACTGGCGGCAACGTGAGAACCGCCTTGCGCCGCCTCCTCCACCGCAATGGGTTCTCCACCGTGCGCCCCGCGGCCATTCCGAAAAGAAGCACAACACCGTGAACAGGCTCTATCCTCAGGCCCGCGATTTTCGCGGAAGGCCTGGGATTTGGCCAGGCCCACAGCCAGCACGTGAACGGGCCTCCATCAGGGTATTGAACGCGCGTCTGGCTCCACCCCCACATCGGGTTCGTCTGCTCGTGCGATGCGCGGACCGGCCGCGGCTTCTGCCACCCGACAGCAGCCACCGGATTGTCGCCCCACGGCTTTTGCCATGAGCCGACCTCCCACCTCCTGCGCACGGGCAGCCTCTGCTCCGATCCGTCCTCGTACCTGACGAGATATTCCGCCGCCAGGTCGCCCATGAGCCCTCGCCCCAGTTTCCGCCAGTCCCCGTCCTGCGGAACATCGGCTGTGTGCAGAAACACGAGCCACCTCGCCCTCAGCGGCTTCACTTTCACATCGAAGGACCCGCGACATGCCGCATGTGCGCCCAGGACATCGAAAGGAATCCCCCAGCACACGCATCGTCCCTCCGGTCCGTGCTCGGCTGCGGCCGCCGCCATGTCAGCCGGCACGCCTTCTTCCGCCAAGTCGCGCGGTTTCACGCCGCCGATCCTAACGGCTTCGAACAGTTCCGACGCCGGTCCATCGCATACTTTCGGCATGCCACACCTCCGTTGTCAGGCGCCTGCCCCGTGCCATTTCAGCGCCTTGGCTCTTCGAAACAAAATGCCATCCTCCGGATCTGGTGGCCGGCGACCTTCGCCCTGCCCGACGGGTTCTGCCTGAAATCCACCCCTGCCACGCATGAGCCGCGTTCGCCGCTCACCCGAACGCCAATTGCCTGCCACGGAGGCAGCTCTTTCCCGGATTCCTCGCCATGCAGCAGATCAAGACGGTTCGGACCGCCGTCCGTTCCGAAGTCGTAAAGAGTCACGAACACCGTCGAGGCGGCCTTTCTCCTGCGCATCAGGCAGGGGACGCGGTCATTCAGGGTGTAACCTATGCCTTCGCCGAGAAGAAAAACGCCGCCCTCGTCTCCGGCCGCAGTCACACGAAGCGAGCGTCCGTCCGGCTGCCTGAACTCGAACGCCGCCTCCTTCCGGCCTGGCGCCGAGCGAATATTCTTCAGGTGCCCATACCCGCTTCCTTCGAGCGGCTTCTCCAACGGAGCGAAATCCTCCGCGCCCCCGACCTCACCGCGGCAATGAAACAGCAGATCAATCTCCGAGCTTTTCCGACCCTCGACGGCAAACACGTCGAGCAGCCATCCGTCCGTCAGCAGCAGCCACCTGCTCAAACGAAGGCCCGGATAAGCCCTGTCCGCGGCCGCAAGACATGAAACGAAGCTGCCGGTTTCTTCAAAATGCAGCAGGGCGCCGTCGCTCTCGTCCTGATCCGCTCCGTTCACGACAACAGTGTTGTGCGCGGCGGTGGTCCGGCACCATGTCCTGTACTCAGGCACGCTGTAACTGATCCGTCCCGGGTCGAGAGCCAGTTCCCTGCCGAGCGCATACAGGACCATGTTCAACTTGTCGGGATGGCCGTGCGCTCCGCCGTGTTTCCCCCAATCCATCATCGCGCATACCGCATCCTTGCCGGAATTTCTCCTCAGCACAGCAATTCCTGTGTCCGCCAGCACCGCGCTGGGTTTCCTGTCCTCGGACGCGAAGTCGCCGCGGCCCATGGCGGCGAGAACAGGATCTTTGAAATAACGGCCCGCCCATTCAAAAAAAGACCTGTAGTTCGCAAGCGAAGCGCGATCGCTGTCGTGAAAGACAGGAAGGCTGCCGTCCGGATAGCTTATTTTTGACGGCCCCTCCCACAGGCTTTTCAACCGCCCGTTTGACGAGAAATCCCAGCCCGCCCTCCGCGCCGCGTCGAGGGTCGTCTGTATCGCTGACAGCGCGTAGAAATGATACGCGATCGCGCCCTCGTACCAAAGGCCGTCGTCCGTGACGCTCGATGCGAGCTGAAACATGAGGCCGCGGCTTCCGCAGATCGCTTCGCGCATGAGTTCTTCATCGCCGGTGACCAGGCCCACCGCGGCATAGGCAGCGTTGAACCACGTCTGATGATTGCACCGCTCGTCAATGAAATGCTGAAACAATCCTGTCTCGCGCGCGATTAACCTGAGCAGTTTTTCCTCGATCAGGCGGCGGTCGCCATCGGAGAAACAGGCTGCCGGCGCAGCCAGGTCATAGCCCGCAGCCAGTTGAATCACACCGCATGCCTCGTCCAGCAGCTGGCTGTAGCGCCGTCCGCCCACAACCGCCAGCAGCCCGGTCCGGCCCCATCTGTCGTGCCTCTCGAAGGAGGGATAAAGCGCAGCAAGGCGCAACAGGATCTCGCGCGCTCTGGCGGCGAACCGCTCGTCGCCAGTCAGCCCGTACGCGATTCCCATGTCACGGACCTCCGAGTCGAGTTCATTGAACACCAGGGTCCTCCACGCGGCGACGGTTCGTTCGTCCGTGTACATCTTCCCGCACACGGGACACCTGTGGGCAAGCGGACTTTCCGGGCGCAAACGGGCTCCATCGGCAGGGCACGCATAGTAGAAGATCCATTGGCCCTCCCTGTCGGGAACCGCCCGTCTCGCTGACAGAAGCGCCTCTGCGCGGGCCGCAATTTGCGCCAGCTCATTAGATTTTGCGGGGTCCGCGCGCCATGCGTCCAGTTCCTCGTGGGTAAACAGAAAACGGGGCCTTGGTCCGAAAACAGGAGCGCGAAGAGCCGGGCTGGCGCCGTCCGCGATCAACGCGGCCATTGAGAAGACTCCGAAACAGGCCGCCGCCACGAGCCTCATGCCCGGCTTCATGGACAGGAATACTACTCCTCTGACCGCCAACTCTCAAACCTGGATTTCACCCCTCTGGACATTGCAAATCGTTTGTGGCAGCCTGCCCCGGATTTTGCGCTTGAGGAATGTCCGGATTGCATAACCTGACATGTCGGGAAAAACACGGCGCGCAGGCACAATCCGGAGTCAATGCTTTATGCCGCGCTGACGCGACGGCGTTCCGGAAGCGTTCCGGCGCCCGCGGGCGGCATGGGGAGCTGTTCCATGAACGAAGGATCCGCAACAACATCCGCAGTCATACTGCTTGCCGACGGTTTCGAGGAAATGGAGGCGGTGATTCTTGCCGACACGCTGAGACGCGGAAAGTGGCGCGTGGCCCTTGCCGGCGTGACCGGCATGTCGTTGACCGGATCGCGCGGAGTGAGAGTTCTCGCGGAGGTCCCGTGGAGGGGGACCAATCATGAGGAGTTCGATGTCATGATTCTGCCGGGTGGAAGGGAGGGCACGACCAGACTGGCCTCAGAAGAATCGGTGCTCGAAGCTCTGCGGGAACGGGCCTCGGCGAACAAGTGGATCGCGGCTGTTTGCGCTGCGCCGCTTGTGCTCAAGGCCGCCGGCGTTCTGAACGGCCGCAGGTTCACAAGCCACCCGTCCGTGAAGGACGAAATAAGCCTTCCGGGCTGGGAAAACCGCCGCGTTGTCGCCGACGGGCATCTGGTCACAAGCCAGGGGCCCGGCACATGTTTCGAGCTCGCGCTGGAGCTGTTGCGGCTCCTGAACGGCCGCGCGGCCGCGGAAGATGCGGCGCGGGGGCTGATTCTCCCCTCAACGCTCGCGGGCGGATGACTTGGCTTCGTTCACGACTATCCTGCGGCCCTTGATCTCCTTGCCGTTCAGCGCCCGAATGGCGTTGAGAGCCTCCTGCCTGTCAGCCATTTCCACAAATCCGTATCCCTTGGACTTGCCGTTGAAGCGGTTCTGGATGATGCGTCCCTGAATGACCCTCCCATAGGCTTCGAAAGCCTTGACCATTTCCTTCTCGGTCATGTCATAAGAAAGGTTCCCGACGTAGAGTTCGACCTGGCCGTTTTCCCGGCTCCTGACCCGTCTCCCGAACAGCCCGAAAAACGCTCCCTTCGGAAGAGCGCACCCCGTGATCACCCCCACGATGAACCATGCCAGCGAGAACGCCGATACAAGAACCATGCCTTCCAGCGACAACACTTCCGTCATGTTTCTCCTCCTCAGCCGCCGCCCTCCATTGCCTGCTCCGCAACACGGCGCATTGTTGGAACTCAGCGCACTTCAAGGAATCCCTCCAATTTGCGCAACCTTGTTGGATGCCGCAGCTTGCGCAGGGCCTTGGCTTCGATTTGCCGTATCCTCTCCCTCGTCACCGAGAACTGCTTGCCCACCTCTTCGAGCGTCCTAGAATATCCGTCGGTCAGGCCGAATCTGTAATCCAGGACCGCCCTTTCGCGTTCGGTAAGCGTCTGCAGAACATCCTTGAGCCGATCCTTCAACATGCTGAACGCGGTCATCTCGGAAGGATTCTCCGCCGACTTGTCCTCGATGAAATCTCCGAACTGCGCGTCCTCGCCGTCGCCCACTGGCGCCTGCAGGGATATGGGCTGCTGGGCCATCTTGTACACGGCGCGAACCCTCTCGACCGGCATGTCCATTTCCTCGGCCGCCTCTTCCGGCGTCGGCTCCCGGCCGAGTTCCTGGACGAGTTTCTTCTGGACGCGCATCAACTTGTTGATCGTTTCGATCATGTGAACCGGTATTCTGATTGTCCGCGCCTGATCCGCGATCGCCCGGGTGGCGGCCTGGCGTATCCACCATGTCGCATAGGTGCTGAACTTGTAACCGCGCCGGTACTCGAATTTCTCGACCGCTTTCATCAGCCCCGTGTTGCCTTCCTGAATCAGGTCCAGAAACGACAGGCCCCTGTTCATGTATTTCTTGACTATGCTGATCACGAGGCGCAGGTTGGCCTCGACCATTTCAGTGCGAGCCTTCTGCCCCTTGCGCATGTACTGGCGCAGCGACGCGAAACAGGACTGAACCTCATCCCTCGACATGCAGCATTTGTACTCGAAGTTGCGAATGTGCTTTTCGTGCTCCCTTATCCTCTCTTCGATGTGGGGCTTCTTCCTCTTGGCCTGAAGGTCTCTGATCGCGTTGACGTGACCCTGGAACTGCCGGTAATGGTCCTCCGCGTTCGAGGCAAGCTGCTCTATCACCTTCTGCTTGAAATGAAGCTTGGCAAAAGCCGCCGCCATTTTCTCCCGGGCGGCCGCAAGCTGTTTCTGCTTTCTTGCCCGTTCCTTTGCGGACAAACTCGCCTTGCGTGACTCCGCGAAGGCGCGGATAAGCCTCTTGTGAAGCCTGAGGATTTCCTTCTTTGTTCCGGGCAGGACAGCCATGTACTTGTCCCTGCTGTCAACAAACTTGTCCACCACCACACGGTCGAACCGCTCCTCGCCCTTTTCGAGACGTCCAACGAGGTCCAGATACAGGTCGACGGCTAAGCCGAGACTGTTGAAGAGACGCTTGGTGTTGAGTTCCGCATCCTCTATGCGCTTGCATATCTCCACCTCCTGTTCGCGGGTCAGCAGCGGCACCTGTCCCATCTGGTGAAGATACATGCGGATGGGATCATCGAAGAAGTCCAGCTTGGTCCTGCCTTTGGCCGTGGCCTCCGTTCCCGCCTTGCGGTACTTGTCCACCGAGGAGGAATCAACAATTTCGATATCCATTCCCTTCAGGATGCTGAGGTATGATTCGAGTTCGTCAGGGCTGGTCACCGTTTCCGGCAGGATTTCGTTTATGTCGTCATAGGTCAGGTAGCCCTGCGTTTCGGCGAGTTTGATCAGGTCCTTGATCTTCTCCAGTTTCTCTTCCTTTGGAGTGTCTTCTCTGTCCTGAATGCTGCGTGTCGCCGGCGCAGGCGCATCCGTGCCGGCGGCGACAAGCGCCGGTATTATCCGCTCCGATGCATCCTGTTCCGAGGGCTTCCGGGTTGCCTCTTCGCGCGCGCTATCAGGTTTGTCCGCGCGCTTCTCCGTTGCGACGTCCTTTCTTCGCAATGAGCGGGACGAACCGCTCGTATTTTTCCGCGACGCTGATCTCCTGTTCTTCTTTTCGCCCATCACGCACGCCCCTTCTTGTTCACATACCCGACAGCAACCCGGCCGTTTCAGGGCATAGGAAACCCATTATGGCCAAAAGAGGTAACGAATATGCTACCACATGTCGTCCCAGGCAATCCACAAAAAAATCACCATCGCGCGGAACCGCTTTTTTGCTTGCGCCGGAGACCCGTGCTGCTACATTGCGCCCCTGCACGCGTCTTCAAGCGCG
>Ga0123519_10016586_pt1 | contig 10210 bp, 18 predicted proteins | sample YelNatPaOPRAMG02_FD_87396 | JGI IMG/M metagenome (GOLD analysis project Ga0123519, IMG submission 87396) | Hot spring microbial communities from Yellowstone National Park - Yellowstone National Park OP-RAMG-02 (version 2) | ecosystem: Environmental > Aquatic > Thermal springs > Hot (42-90C) ...
GGGCTTGCGCCTGACCGTTTTAGGAGTTTAGCTGAGGCTTTGGAGGACTGGTTCTTGGTGGTTGATGACGCTTTTAAGGAAACGTTTGTGCGTGGCAGAGGTTGGCGGGGCAGAGGTAGACGTGTTTCAGCGAAAAGTCGTCTTCGTGTTTTAAGGTTTTCTCCGTTTCCCAGTAGGTTCAGCAACATTTTACGTAGCATTCGCAGAGATATTTATGTTGAGTTGAACAGGCAATGTTTGGTGCTTGAGGGGCAACAGTTCGGAGGCTACAAACAGAACATTTACATTTTGCCGTATGCAAACGCCGCTGAGTTCATGAGTTTCATTGAAGCAAAAAACAGGGAGATTGACGAGTTAAACGATAAAATTGAATTGTTCAAAAACACAAACCATTTCCACAACTTGAAGAACATTTTGAAACAGCATAACGTAAACATCAGTTTAAACGGAGACTGGAAACTGTCGCATATCACTGTGGATGTTACGCCGTTAGCTTTGGAGCCAACCGCCGTCAGAGAACTGGTTGAAGAAGAAGAAAAGAAGCTTTTTGAAAGGCTTACCGCTAAAGAACGGGAAGAAATGGAAAAGTTGGAAGAGGAGCGACGCATGGGTTTAGAAGCTTTACAGCGAGAGTTAGAAAACAAACGCAGAGAACTCGTCGTTAAAGGCGTGGAAAATATTCAGAGAAAAATTGATGTTGTTGTGAGGCGGATTGTGGGAGCAAAGAAGCTTAACCCCAAAACGGTGAAAAAGGACATTGAAAAGCTAAGGCGAATAGCTGTCAGCGTAGGATTAGAGGCAGTGGCGATAAACGTTATAGACCCGCTGGTTGAAGTGGTTGATAAGCCAGAAAAGGCTATGGAACTGTTCGGCACAAAAGATTTGGCGCAGGGCATTTCAGGACGCATCAAAGGACTTATCGAAACACTATAATTTAACCCCACTTTTTTTCTAATTGGGTGTGAAAACATGGAAAAAGAAGTGAAAGTCAAAAAACATAGGAAAACGAGTTTAATTGCCTCCATAATGGTAGGCGTCCTCGTTGGAGTAGTGTTTACGTTAGCTGTCCTATGGAAGCCTGTGCCTGAATTGACTAGGGTGGAAGGCTACGCTCTTGAACAAGCTAACGTCTTCGTTGTGGAGGCAACTGTTAAAAACAACGGAAGAGAAGGCTACGTGGTTGTTTATGCAGAAATCAACTGCACAAGCAAGTTTGAAAAGCAACAGCAGACAATCTACTTGCTAAGCGGAGAATCCAAGGATGTGATGTTCACGTTTAACGTTACCCAATGGACAGAAGTAATAACATATAGAGTTTGGGCTGATTGACAGAAAGGTTTTTTATTTAAAGATGCGTGTTATAGGAAAAGTTTTCAAGCCTAATAGGCTAAAGTGTCGAAGGGATAGTTCTTTTAACTTCCCTTGAAAATCAAGAAGATTCCCTTGCCTGTGACACTTTGTTTCGCGTAGATTATGGCATATTGTCCATCCCAAGTTATGAACGCTAGCATTCCGTCGATGCTTACTGCACCGTATGCGGTGACATCTATTGTTTGTATTAGAGCGCCATCTTTGAATATCAACAAACTTTTGGTGTCGTTCGAAACTTGCACTACATACTTGCCTGTGACGCTTCCAACATAATATTCTGTTACTGACAAGCCAGAACCTTGAACGCCTATTGCTGCCCCACTTGTTTTCGATGCTATGTCATAAACGAACATGATGCTATTATAAGCATCAATGAAAACGATTTTTGTTTTAGCTTGATTCATTACTCCAAATACATTGCTGTATTGGTAGAAAGCAAGGTTGTTGTCCAGAACCGTGTCGTATATTGTCCATTTTGAATAGTCGCCTTCAAGCGGTAAAGCATATGGATAATAGTATTTTTCTTTGATTGTTTCCGTTTCTTTAACGGCTGGAATTGGAATTTTAAGAAGTGGGATAAGCAGAAAAATAATGACTAGCGTGGTTATTGTGGAAGTTAAAACGTTCACGACAACATCCTTAGCCTCAGCCATTTCAATTCACGCTTCAGCATATTATTCGAACTACAATTTAAGAGCTTTACTAAAAAATTTTAAAAGTTATAAGAATGAGATTAAGTATCAAAGTTTTTGTAGCAGTTGCTACAAGTAGGCGTTATAGAAGTTTCGTCTACTCAGCTATTTCTGTCCGGCATATTTTCTGTTCCAAATCTACAAGCTTGCTCATGTTCTCAAACGCTGTCCAGAAATCAGCGAACCTTCTGGCTTCCGCTGAAAAAACCATTTCTTTAAAGGCTTCATCTTCGGCTTTTTCAAGCATTTGACACAGTTTCTTTTGTGTTTCCTCTTTCAAGGCTACACTCTCTCAAGTTTGCCGTTTAAGTTTTATAAGTATGTTGAAATATAACTTTTATGGGTGCTTAGGATTGGCTGAGTTAGAAAGACGATTGTATGTGCCCGTGCAGTATCACCCAAGTATACGATTTGACATTTACACTGACGGTTTAGTGATAATGTATGTTTACGGGGTGGAAGTTGCACGGAAAAAGGTTGCTGGGATGACTATGGACTATCAAGTTTATGATGCGTTTGCACAGGAACTACAGGCGCATGGTTACAGTATGGGAGGTCCATTAACGGCGGTGGGCGGAATACAAGAGAAACTTCAAGAAGTTTCAGAAAAAGTTGAAAAGCTTGAAAAGGAAGTTAAACGTTTAAGGAGGAAACGATAGTTGAGTAGCAAAAGGCGAATTTACCTTCAAGAAAACCCTGACGTGCGGTTTGAATTGGACGAGAAAACTGGAGAAGTCGTCATGTTTGTCTGTGGCAGCGAACAAACACGGAAGAAGCTCCCCCTTTTCTCTGAGCACTTTGTTCGTAAGCATTTCCGCCAAGAAATAGACCAATACAAAGATTTTGTCTGTCCAACTGGAGTAGGAGAAACAGAAGGCGAAGCTAAGGCTTCCAGCCCATAAGTTTAAAGGCGACAACAATTACTGCGACGAAGATTAACCACCATACAAATAGGTCAAACGTGAGCATTGAGTTATCCACTCGAACGTCATAACCGCCGTAAATTGTCTTCCAAGGCAACGGAAAACCTCTTTCTTCTCTGCCGGGGTATTCTGCAACGTAGAATTCGGCTGACCATAACGTTACAGCAACCGACAGTATCACAGCGACAATTAATAAATGCCAAAGTTTAACGGGGTAAGGCTTTTTGGCTGTCATAACTAAAGATTATGCAGTTCCCGTTTTTAGATTTTTCTATCAAGAATAAAACTAAATAACTCCTTTATCCTTTATATTTTGTGGGTGTTGTGATGGCGAAGATGGAAGATGTTGAGAAGGTTGTTGAAAAGCTGTCTAAAGAGGATAGAAAAGAGCTTTTACATGATTTTGACCATTGTGTTCTAATGGTTAACAAGTTTGAGGAAACGGGGAAGGCTGAATATTACGTCCGTATGAAGTCGGCGTGCTCTGCTTTCTTGGAAACCCTAGATAAGTTTGAACGTAGAGCCGTTTGAAAGTGTTCTTCATCCAATTTTTCTTTTTAATGGGTGCGTGCATGGACATAGTAGATTATTTGCAGGGACAGTTCAGACACTCAATCGACGTTTTATTAGCCATCTACGAATTGTCTTCATCGCCTGAAAAACCCGTTGGCTGGAAACAAGTCAGAGAATGGTTTAGGCAGCGTGGAAAACGACTGCCAGACGGAACGTTCAGAAAAAGGCGAAATGAACTTGAACAGTTGAAACTCGTAAGAAAGATAAGTGTTGACCCATTGAAGTTCAACGTTGCAATAACTCCGAAAGGCGTTGAAGTGGCACGAGCATTAGAGGATTTGACAAGCAAGCTTAAAGCAGTGGAAAACGAAACCTAACCATTTTCCCCCTTTTTCTTTTTTTAGAATAGAAGATTAATCTATACATGTTTTTAAATCTGTTCAGCTTTCCCGTTAAATGGGTGTACGCTGCAAATGTTAAAATTTAAGATTAAAAGAGAAGTTGCAGGCGAAAGGCAAGTGGTAGAAGTGTGGGATGGAGACCTGTTTGTTGCTTCAATATATCCACACGAAAAAAGCATAGGAGTAGTCAGCAAGTTTCTGAAGAACGTAGTTGTAGACGATGATTACCCGCCTAAAGCAACAATAGAATTCGACGTAAACTTGAAACGTGGGTGAGTTCAATATGGCGAAAGGAAAAACAAAAACTGAACAGCTTCCAATTTCAACGTGTTTAGACAATGCTAAAAGCCCCGGAATGTATTAGAGGGGCTAAGTTTGAAAGTGAAATGGGATAAAATGCCTAAAGCACTTCGATTACTTGTCTTACCGGCAATTCCATTCTTGTTCATGCTTGGCTATGTAATGGCGATAGTTGGCGAAGACGAGGATAGGCAACGTCAGATAGAAAGGGCAACGGTGCATTCCTAATGACATGAGGGATTGGAGTTTTATCTCCTTCTCCCCGGCATGCAACGTTGCCCCTATCAACTGACGTTGCCAACCAAAAATAACAACCCTTTTTTTCAATGGGTGAACTAAAATGCAACAAGCAGAAAATATGAGATGTTGGATTTGTGGGAGAGCAGAGCAGAAATGAAAAAAGGAAACATGTATCATTTATCTGTTAAACAGTGGAACCCTTATGGCGGTTGCTTGCATAACTGCGTTTATTGCGGAAGCTCTTTTCAGGCTCAGTTGAGGAGGTGGGCTAAAACAAAATGTAGCAACTGCTACACTTTCAAACCACATGCCCACCCCGAAAGACTTAATCAAAGTCTGCCTAAAACCGGCTATTTACAATTTATATTCACTTTAGCGAACGGCGACGTGTCTTTTTGTCCAACATCTTACCTGTCAAAAATAATCAAGAGGATACAGGCTGAAACTGACAAATGGTTTCTAATCCAAACCAAAAACCCCGCTACATTTAACCGAATCAAGTTTCCAAGAAACGTCATTCTTGGCACTACTATAGAAACGAACCGTGACGACGTATACATCGAAATTTCTAAAGCCCCCCTGCCAAGCGTCAGATACAAAGATTTTCTCAAAGTAAACCATCCCTACAAAATGGTTACATGCGAACCCATCATCGACTTTGACGTTGACATTATGCTAAACTGGATACAAAATATTAACCCAGTAATGATTTGGCTTGGTTACGACTCGAAGAAGAATTATTTGCCAGAGCCAGAACTGCGAAAAGTCCAAATTTTACATTGGAAGCTGTCAAAACAAGGATTTATTGTGTTGCTGAAGACTATTCGGAAAGCTTGGTGGGAGTAAATGTTAAAAAGAAGAACTTTAAAATAATCAAATTGATGGTTAACAAAAGAACAGCGATACTCTACGTTTCTCTGCTGGCTCTTGTGCTTTTAGATGTTGTTTCAACTGTCGCATTATTAAGAATAGGTGGAATAGAAACTAACCCGATAACGCTGTGGCAATGGGAACATTGGGGCTTCGAAGCAACTTTAATGATTAAATTGTTCCTGATACTTTTCTTAGGCTTACTAATATGGTTAGTTGGACTTGCAGCAAAAACAGAAGAGGACAAACGCATTGCGAACCTTGTTTTAAACGGCGTGCTTATAGTTTGCACATCGTTCTTTATTGTCACAGTCCTCAACAACATTTACTGGCTGATATATGCAGGAAGCGTCCGGTAAAAGTCTTATACAGCAATTATCCCTTACCTTTTTCTATGGGTGAACATATTGACGGTTGTTAGATGTAGAAAATTGAATTGTAAATGTAATAAAAGTGGAATATGCGAAGCTGATGCAATCACAGTAGGTTCATGCGAGTTCCCAGACGAGTGCAGAACAGGGATATAGTTGTAGCAACTACACGTAAGATGACAGCTTCGTTGGGTTAGCGTTTTCGAGAAACTTGGTTAGCAAATCCACTTTATCCATGGGAATTGCAATCCAAACTTTCTCAATCCAATCAGAGGGGTGTTTTTTGTAATAATCTGGCGATTCAATTCGGAAAAGTTTGCCATCTGCGTTTTTTCCAGCTATCCTAAATTGGAGTTTATTCTCTTTCGGATAGTAAATGAAGCTTACAACTATGCGGGGGTCTTCGCCTTTAGAACGGTCGCAAATATGATACTCATTACTGTTGGTAAGGAAGGATATTGAATCTATTGGCAACTCAATTTTCCCTTTGAAGATGTGTTCAGCGTATTTGGGTTTTTGCTCTTCAACCACCATGCGGTTCACCTTCCGCCTTTTCTTCCGTCGAGTTTTCAGCTTCCACAAGTTTTGGCACAGCTTCTACACCTTTCTCAGTTATTTTGAACGGTCTTTCAGCGGGCGGATACAATGACGAGTCTACAAGTTTAGCTATTCTAGTTCCGCCCTGAGCTTTCCTAACGAATATACGATTATCTAAGCAATGCCACAAAGAGTGCCCGCCGACGGCAAGTTCTTTATATTCAAGTGGCATGAATGGTGAGGCTGAAGCGTCTGCGTAAACTTGGTTTGTGACTACTACGACGGTTTTTGTTTGTTTCGCCCATCTTTTTAGGGCGTATAAGAATTTGCGTAGGTGCCCTTGCCTTTCAGCTAGGGTTTCTCTGCCTATGTATTCTACACGGAAAAGCGTTGTTAATCCGTCTATAATTAAAAGTTTGGGGGTTACGCCTTCCGGAAGTTTTTCGGTGATGCTTACAAGTTCGTTTGTGGTTGGCGGAATAAGAACATGGATGTTTTTAAGCGTTAATTCCGGGTCTAAGCCTCTGTTTTTGGCTATCTGCACTATGCGTTCAGGCTTGAATGTTTCTTCACAGTCTGCGAAGACTACTTGCTGCTTCTGTTCGCCAGCAACTATGGTGGCAAGCGTTTTGGCTATCTGGGTTTTTCCGCTGCCATATTCTCCAAAGAACTCTGCAACTTCGCCTTCTTCTATACCTCCGCCTATAAGTTCGTCTATTGGCGTGCCTGTGCTTATGCGTTTGATGGTTTCTCTTTCTTTCATTAAATCGTAGGCGGTCTTGAAGTTTAAAATTAGGGTTTGTTGGTTTTTCTTCTTTTTAGGCATTTTGTATCACTGTTTAGTTGGGAAGTGGATTTTGCTTAAAAAGGTTCGTGTGAAACAGATTTTGCGAGCAGGGGAGAGATGAGTTAAAGTGAAAAGTTCTATTTTTCTTTCTTTTTTTCAACAGGTGTGGATTCGACCTTACCCGCGGCTTTCTCTCTTCTCCGAAGGATTATAAACCTACCAACCTTTTCCACTTGATAGCCTAATTCAACCGCACAAGCAGTAATTAATCCTGACAATGCTGCATAATCTACTCCTGTTATACCGTTTAACCCTAATGCTTGAAACAGCATTGTAAATGGAATTATGGGAGCACCAAATTCTATGATTACTCGTTTGATTTTTTCAATTGTTTCCTTGTCAATTTTCGTTAAATCTACTTTCGGCACTGTTTTTCGCCTCAAACAGAAAAAAAGAGAAGAAGAATTTTTAATGTAGCAAATGTAAGCCTATTGCAAATCCCGCAATTCCGAGGGCAAGCGCTGCGCATGCGACGCCAATGATTATTTTGTCGTGTGTGTTAAGTGATTGTATTCTGTCTCCTATCTTGTTAACTTGTCCTTGAAGGTTGTCAATCATGTTCTTCAGTAAGCTTGGCTTCTCTTCTACGGGTGCAGGTGTTGGTGCTGACACATACTCACTTGTGGGAAGACCTTCTGATGGTTTTGCTCCCTCAACTATGTTAATATGCTTTATCTTTTTGCTAACGTTCTGGTCTACTGTGTCTCCTTCTCCAGAATGAACAGCCTCGTCAACGTTTAAAAGAACTTTCATCTTTGCACTGCACACTTTTCTTGCAAGTTTAGCTGCCCTGAAAGTTGGTTCTTCGTTGACGCCGGTTTTTGTTACGTATTCCACGTTGCCTCCGTCATCTTCTAAGCACATTGTTGTAGTTGTCACGTTGCCTATTTCGTTCCAGCCTTCTTCCTCAACCGCCTTTCTTTTTCTTTCACTCATTCTTTTTCCTCCGAACCGTTACAATCCATTATACTCAAATATAAGCAGATATAAAGCTTTCTCATAGAAATCCGTTCTTTTGCGTTGCAGGTGGAAACTTTTATTAGTTGGATACGAATATACGTTTTGTAGATTTGTATGACGCAAGAAAAAAACAAGTTTAGAGGACAAGTCTTAAAGGATGGACGCATCACTATCCCATCAACTGTTAGAAAAAACCTCAAAATTGAGGAGGGACAATTTTTCCAAATTGAAATTGTAGATGACGACACGATTAAAATAAAGTTTTTCAGGGTGTAGTTTATGGCTCATGTTAATAAAGAACATTTGAAAGCGTGTATGGTTAAACTCCGAAACTTAAGGTTATGGGCTGTAACAAACAACATTGACCCTTGGGCTGTTAGGCAAATGCTTGTAATAGCGTTGGAAATAGACACTAAGGCTGCTTTAAACCGTGGAATAAAACGTGAAGACTTAGAAAATTTTGACAAACTAGTCAAAGAAGACTTTCAAAAATGGATGGAGACATTATGAAGTTTAAGTTAAGCGATGATTTGATAATAGATACGGATGATGAGCGAGTTCAAAAGCAAGGCTTACGCATTGCCATCATAGGGGAAAGCGGAAGCGGAAAGTCTTGGACAATCGCCGTCTTAGCGGAGCAAGCCAAAATGCAAGGAGTACAGGTTGTTTTCATAGACCCCCACGGAGAGTATTTTACTTTTGCAAAGGTTTTTGAAGACTTGATTGTGGTGGGTGGGGAAAACGCTGATTTGCCCTTGTATGAAGATGCAATCGACGTTTACTCTGAAGCGTATAGAATGGGGAAAAGTTTAGACTTTAACCTAAGAGAAGTTTTCACTGACGAATATGAATATGGCAGAATAGTTGAGAAAATTCTGCGAAGTTTATGGAAGGCTCAAGTGAACGACCCCAGACCAGCCATCTGGTGTCTTGAAGAGGCACACCTCGAATGCCCCCAAGAGAAAAGTCATGACGCTATGCGTAGGGTAGGACTGGTTAAGGCTATTGCAACTGGCGGTAGAAAGTTTGGCGTTTCTCTTTTGTTGGGAACGCAGCGTCCTGCAGAGTTGAATAAAACTCCTTTGAGTCAGTGTTGGATTAGGTTGTTTGGCAAGTTAACGGATAAGCTGGATAGAGAAGCAGTTGCAGATTATATGAAGCCTGTTGACCCAAGAGAGTTAATGAAGTTGACGACTGGATGCTTTTACGTTTTCGGCTGGTTTTCCAATCCGTTAATGGTGCGAATTAGAAGTGACCGCATTACTGAGCATGGAGCAGAAACGATTCTGATTAAGCCCATTGAAAGGAAGGCTGTGAAGGAGAAAGCAAGCATAGAGCAGCTTAGGAAAATGCTTGAAGAGAGAATGAAGAAGATAGAGCAAGAGAAAACACAGCTTGGAATTTTTCAGCAAGAATTAAACAAAGCAAAACGGGAAAAGGAAGAATTAGCAAAGGAGATTGAAAGGCTTAAGGCTGCTTTAGAAATTGCTGGAACATTAAAGCTTGACATTAAAACCCCACCCGCCCCAGAAAAGGTTGTGGAAAAAGTGGGTGTAGACCCAGAGGATGTTAAACGTTTCGTTAAGGACTTAAGGGATGGACTGTTGGAAACTTTCGACAAGGTGGCGGAGCGTTTTCTGGGAAAAGAAGAGACGGTTAAACCGTCAGGGGCTTTAAACGATGATGTGGTGAAAATGTGGTTGAACAAATTGCCAACTCCATGTGCAAAGAAAATCTTCACATTCTTAGCTGAACATAGAGGAGTCAAATTTACTAAAAGTCAGATAGCACTACAAACGACATATTCAACGAATAGTGGAACATTCAACTCTGCCCTTTCACTCTTAAAAAGAAACAATCTTGTAAAAACGGATGGGGAAAGCTGGTGGTTTGAGTGAGTGATGTAGCAACTGCTACAAAGCAAGGTTTTGAAAGGCTTGTCGTTATGGGTGATGACATGTTAAAAGTGGAAAATGTGACGTTAGAGGACGTTGTTGACAAAGTGATTCTGGGAGACTGCTTGAAGGTCATGGAGAAGCTGCCATCAGAGATTGTCGATGTTGTGTTCATTGACCCGCCGTATTTTCTACAACTTCCGCCGAAGAAGCTTGTCAGATGGAACGTTAAAACAGTCGTTGAAGGCGTAAACGACAAATGGGACAAGTTCACATCATTCGAGGAATAC
>Ga0123519_10016588_pt1 | contig 10210 bp, 25 predicted proteins | sample YelNatPaOPRAMG02_FD_87396 | JGI IMG/M metagenome (GOLD analysis project Ga0123519, IMG submission 87396) | Hot spring microbial communities from Yellowstone National Park - Yellowstone National Park OP-RAMG-02 (version 2) | ecosystem: Environmental > Aquatic > Thermal springs > Hot (42-90C) ...
AAATGTTTTCACTAATTCAAGAACTGCTTCTCTCACCATTCCATCATAATCTGAGTCCTCATCAAACAAACCGTGGTTATTTAACCATTCATAAGCATACATTTGAAGCGGGCTTGTTTTATCAAAGTTAATTTCTTTTTTCATATTATCTACCTCCTTAACTCTTTTTCGAACTCTTCGCGAGTTAGAACCGGATCGTTTTTGTCTCGCAACCGCCTCACAGCAAGTTTGTATAACGTACCGTTTTCGATATAATCCTCGATTATTCTTCGCATAAAACGGGATCTCGTAGTCCCTTGTAACCTGGCTATTTTGTCAATTACTTTCAGCAGATCTTTGTCCATTCTTATTGATATTGGTTTCATTTTATTTCACCTCCTACTTTCATAAATATTGCCGACTACCTCAACATTTTCAAAACCAAAATCTTTCCCAAAATTTAACTCATATTTTCGTATACCCCGATAAAACTTCCATTTATAAATTTTATTTCGTATAACCCGGATTCAAAATATAATCCGTCATATTTTACAACATCTCCTTCATAAATTTCTTTACCATTTTTGTCTTCTAATCCAGTTGACAACATATATATTGGTTCCTCATCCTCAAAATGTTCAAATCTGAAACCTAACATATCATCAAACTGTTCCTGTGCGCTATAATACATCTTTTTTGCAATTCTGTCCCAAGCTCTTAATTTTATTTCTTTCATCTTATTTTTACCTCCTTCTTTCTTTACCCTTGGCATTCAGGTCGGGCCCGGCCTTATCTCAGGCTCGGTTCCTGAGAAGGTCCGTTATTCTAGGTCGGTCCACTTATCATACCACTCTTCAAACCAATCAGTCTTATCAAAAAGTACCAATATCGCCCAGATGAGAAAAAATAAGGCAAACATACCAGTTATAACATAAAATACGGCAGATATGATCACTTCGGCTACGCGCGGGCTAAAGATTAAACCAGGGAGAAATATTGCTAGGCATAAAATTAGCGCGAACCATACTTCCGCAAGTGATACTTCGGTATGATCGCCTCTTCTCCACATATTATTTTACCTCCTTTACTTAAACTAGGTTATTTTTCCTGAGAAAGTCCATTTATCGGACCGGATCACAAAACTGAGTTCTGTAATTTTTAAAAATCTTTAGAAACGCCTTTTCAGTTTTTCGGCATATTTCTTCTTCTATTTCGTCGAGTTTTGATTCAGAGATCCTTACAACTTTCGGAGCTTTTCCTTCATTAGTGCTTGATTTGCTAAGTAAAAAAGTAAGTCTTCTGTTCCTGATCAGGTCAAGACAAGCATGTGTCAATTCGTGTATCAAAGTCGACAAAAACTCTTCGTGTGTATCAGTTTCCGAGGTATCAATTTTTATTTCGTATCCGTACTTTTTCTTGTCGCAGCTGCCCTCATACTTTCGCATCTTTGCCGCATACACTTTAATTTCTGTTATTTTGATTGGTCTCATAACCAAACCTCACTAAGTTGTAGAAGATTCTATTTGTTTACGGTATCGCGGACAACTCAACATAGCTTTTTCTGATATAACGTACACTTTACATTCGTTGACGCACGACTGGCATGTCTTGGCCATCACTAGTTCTCCAGACTTAGGGACCTTAGGGACGTTATCTTGTACTTGTTCTGGTACTTGTTCTGGTACTGGTTTTGGTTCAGGTCTTTCTCTTTTCAAGCAGTTCCTGCAGACATAATTCTTGATATATTCCTCTGGGGTAATACCTTGTAACCGGGCTGATTCCCTAATCGAGGTAGCTGTGCGGATCATCCTCTGGCCACATTTAGTACATTTTATTTTCATGCCAGTAACCCCCTAGATAACGTGTTTCACGATAAATCCTTTGCCGAATTCTGATATTGCGGCCGCGATTCTTTCTTCGGCGTGTTCACGTAACCACCGGCATTGTTTGTCAGCTATATCTAGTATTAGTGCCTCGGTCTTAATATCTGTTTTGCGCAAAACGCGGCCTACCAGTTGAATAAATCCGAGAACGCTTCGTTCCGCGCGCGCATCTATTAACACCTCTGCTTCAGGAATGTCTATTCCCTGCTCCCATACAACAGTACTAATGACACATTTAATGTTACCATTTCTGAACGATTCCAATACCTTGGTCCGTTCTTCTGCTGATAATGACCCGTACACAAAACAAGATCCTTTTATCATCGAATTCAGTATTTTGCCATGGTCTACGTGTCGAACAGCGATTAAAACCCTTTTATCTGCGAACCGTTCTGCTAACCGTTTTATCAAGAGATTCCTTTCCATATTGTTAACGATGGCTTGTTTATAGAGATCGCCATATCGAACCAATTTGGGAATTTTACCTTTGTGTTTAAACTCAACAAAAATAATCTTGGCATGTGAAATGTACTGTCCCGCTAGATCAGTCGGTTTCTTTTCGTACAGGATCGGTCCAATAGCTGCCTCTATCATTAAGGCTTCGTCTCTATGAAACGGCGTAGCAGAAAATCCGTATCTATACACTGCGTTCTTGAAATGTTTCAACAATTTGTAGCTTAAACTGGTCCCGAGACAATGAGCTTCGTCACTGATTACCATGTTGTACTTTAAAAGTTGTTCTTTGACGTTTTTTATCTCGGTTTCATCCTTTTCATAACCGGTCGTCCTTATGCCTAAGTTTGATAACAATGTCTGGATCATAGCAACGGTTACATTACTGAACTCAGCATGCCCATCCCCGATAATCGTCGAGGATATACCAATCTCTCGCCTGAACCGGTTCTGTGTCTGGTATAACAGATCCTTTCTATGAACTAATACAATGGTTGGTACTCGTTTTTGTGCAACAGTAGCTGCAATGATACATCCTTTACCAGAACCGGTTGGAAGTTTTATTACGCCACGGTCGTGGTTGGTAATCTTGTCTAAAGCCTCTTTTTGATAGTCAAACAATGATATTGTGAGACGACCCGTATCAACTTCGGTTACAGAAGGGTATTGTTTGATAATCTCGACAGGGATGTTATACTTGTTAAGGATATTACTTATCCTGTTTAACAACCCGGTGCCAAATGTCAGTGTCTTGGTCTTGAACATATGAATCAAACCGTCCCACATCGGAACGTTTGTATATTCAGCGCCTTTATAGTAAAAACTACATTCGTAATCTATTTCCTGGATGATCTCGGGAGTTAACTCGTGCGCGTCTACTAATCTAGATATGGTAGGTGTTACTACAATCTTCATGTTAATTCTTCTCCGATGCCCCAAAGGATTCAACAACGCTTGATAGAAACATCGTCCAAATGTCTTTCATGATGCTGATTAGACCAATTTCAATAATATGTTTGTTAAGCTGGTCAATACTTCCAAGATCTTTTTTGTAGGCTTCTTTCAGGAACTGGTAGTATTTCGCATAGACTCCGTCCAAAGTAACGTTTACCTCGAAAGGCTCGGTTACGTTAAGACCTGATTCCCATATCTTCTTGAAATCGTCTTCCTTCATATCCGGTCGTCCCCTTTCTCAGATTTAATGGAATTGAGAAATAGTCCGTACGCTCCAGCTGTCATGATCGTTTTCAGTATTACACCTGGATAACGATGCCTGGTATGATCAATTCCGAGAAGGCGCAGCACTATAAAATCTATGCACATACCGCATAACACGCCCAGCGAAAACCATACAGCCATTGCAAGAAAGCCAAGTATACTTCTGAAGAAGAAAAACATTTCTTCCATAATCATTCCTCCTTGCCTTGGACCGAATCACCTAAAACTAGAGGTGGTCTCTTGTCGAGATCAAAAGGTACGAAGGCGTGGATGCCGCCTCCGTACCAAGGTATATTAGGAAGTGTAACGGATGTAATTTGTTTGTACCCTATTTCGTCAGCATCAAGTTTCACTTTAATGTTCTCGAGTTCCTTTACTAATTTTTCCTTAACGGCGTTGACTATATCTGCGTTGCCGAAGAAGTATCTAAATCGGGTCCTTTTCTGTTCAAGGTCAACTTGTAGGAGATCACCTAAAGTCTGCGAAAGAGCAGCAATACCTTGGTTCTTGGAAAATCGGGCACAACTTAACTTGTTGCATTTCGTACGCGCCTCGAACCCATACACAGCTAGCTCGACCATCTCGTTAGCTGACGCAGTTTTGATTTGAGATATAAGGCTGTCAATGTAAGGCACAGTTAACTTACGAAGCGTCCTTCTAATCTCAAAAGTAAAACGGGGTTGGTTAAACAAAGAATCGTCGTACGGATTTCTCAAGAAGAAATCGACAGCATATGCAACATCGCGGGTCAGATCGTCGATATTATCAAGCTTCTGGTAAAAATCGTAACTGTCTAACTGATTCGGGATACAACAACTTTGGGCTAACAGATCGCCCACTGCCCGGAAGTCAACATGCTGTCTGATAAGACCTGGCAAGAACAGAACGAGTGGTCCGATATCGTACTCCCCGTCAACTGGTATAATATACGCCGATGACAAGTCATGTAACAGCTCGGCAAACGTACGACCGTTCGATTTCTGGTTATACGCGTCTATTAAGTCGCCGGCGTACTTTTTAACCCTGTCTCTAGATAGTAGTGTGGAACTTACAAAAACACGATCATAGAACCCTTCTATGAGGATATTGACTCTTGAAAGTAGACCGCTCAGGACATGTTCAAACGGAAACTCTGACATGCATTCCTCAACGATATTTACTCGTTCAGGCCGCTTAACAAGAAGCGAGATTAGATCCATGACCAAAGCTGATTGCGAGTCCCGAATAGTAAAGAGCCCCGTATAAGAACATGTACCCTGTTTTATAGAGCGGGGTTATTGGAGTTGTCAGTATCTCCTTTAACAGGAGTGCTGGGTTGTATCCCATTTTCTTGCCCTCCTTGTTCGATTCTCTTTTTCTCCTGCTCGGCCAACCATCTCTTGTAATGGTCCTTGAGCGTCTTCTCGTCGACGACAAGGACCCTGGCATAGTCCCACATCTTACGGACTATACCTATTTTCCTGACAAAAGCTGCTACGGCTAACGGGTTGAACGGCCTACCATCAATTGTTTGACTCAAGAGCTCTACTTCCTCGGCCGAAGGTTTCTCTTTATAGTCAGGAAGGCCTATGTGATATTCGCATTTTTTACATACGTAGTTCTGAATAGCGTTGTTAACTGTGCCCCATCGCTGCAGCAACTTTTCCCACTTCGTTTGTTTTACGGCGTACAGTTTCTTACAACGATTACATTGAAGTACTATTCTTTCAGGTTTTGTCATGTTTTTAAACTTGGCCAGATTGTGACTCTTGTGATTTCTGTACTTCTGGCGTTTCTTGAACCAGTTTTTGTAACTCGTCCAAGGCGCCTTGTATCTGGATTACACGGGTCATGATGGTCTGGAGTTGTTGTGACAGACCGTTGTACTGTTTCACCAACGTTTCTTGTTCCTTTAGCAGTTCGGCTATTCTGTTTTGTATTTCCATAGTACATACCTCCTTTCTTTACCTTTGATTTTATCGAACCGGATCACTCCATTAAATGGTACCGGATAAATTCTTTCGCTTTTAGTACCCACCGACGCATCGCCCCAGTAGAGATGCCATTTAATTTGGCCAGCTGTCTTATTGGGACACTACCGATCAATGCTGGTAATACATCATATTTTGTCATATCGACCACATTGTCCAATAACGTTTCGACATACAAAGAATCGTCATCGTCGACCCGGCCTAACGTGAGATATCTCGCAATGGACAAATACCTGGCGATCATTTTCTTATTTTTAGTGGCCCTTCTTAGTCCGTTTGTCAAATGATGCCTTACCCTTTTATCGAAGAATCGATATAATTCTTTGCCGGATCTGGTATAATCGGCTCGGAAATGGGCTCCGCAAACTGCGTCAATTATATACTGTTCAGCATCAATGTACTTGTTTAAATAGTGGTACTTATGGCAAAGACGTGTTATAAGCTCTTGTAGAAGGCCTTCTATCTCTTTCTCTTTTCCGTTCATTATCAGTCCCCTCCTATAGGCCCATAAGGTTACATATAATCTTGCCACTGAGTGCTAACCATAAAATTGTTGCAAGAATTCCTGCGACAAAAAATGTTACTACTGCAACTGCTTTAATAAATTTTTTCATAGTTTTACTAATTTCAGTATTCTGTCAATCTTGTTTCCTAACTTCTTCGCCAGTTTGTCCTGGCAATCTTTACAGATAAAACTTTTCTTGTCCAATCCTAAACTCCTTATTACGTACCATTCTATGTTATTGACAATTACCCATTTGTTACACATCGTACATTTCATGTACCATTGTTTGAACCGCACCATTTCTATTCACCTGGTCATTCAATCTCTTCCTCGTCGTCTTCCTCTTCCAATAACTGGTTGAGTTCCTCCTCCAGTTCTTTGTCCAGTTCGTCATCTTCCTCTTCGACCTCTTCCGTTTCAAATATCTGGTCGATCTCTTCCTCGTCATCGTCTTCAAAGATAGGTTCGTGATCGGGTTTTGTACCAACCTCGGGTTCTTTTTCCTTCTCCTGTTTCTTCACCATTTCTTCTTGTTTCTTCGGTGTTACTTCTTTTTTTGGTACTGGCCCTTTATTTCTACAGTCTCTACATACATAATTCTTTACGTAATCCTCCAACGACGTGTACCCATTTTTTGCCGCTGCTTTTGCAGCGACTTCCGGTCTTTGCAGTACATATTTGCCGCACACGCTACATTTTATTCTCATTTTTGAAACTTACCTCCTTCCGCTACGGTTCGGGTACAATCATGTACAGGCCAAGACAGAATAACAAAAATAATTCAATAGCTAAAGAAACTAAAAAATAGACGATGACAAGAGACTGCACATTTCGCAAGAAAGCGTCAAAAGTACTTTTAACATCGTGCAAGAAATCGTACATATTTCTCTCCTCTTTTATATATAAATTATGTCTTGATTTTGCAAGAGGTCCATCTCAGGAGACAGATGTCTCCTGAGATGATTCCTATAGTTTTATTTTTTAGTTTTGGTCGAGCGACAATCTTTGCAAAGGTAAGTCTTGAGATACTCCTCAAGGCTTATGTTTTGTTTCTTTATCTGATTGTCCACAACTTCTTTCCTTTTGTTAACTGTTTTGCCGCATTTACTGCATTTTATTTTCATTTTCATCTCCCTCCTTTTGTTCTACATTTTTTGATTTTGTTCCTACTTTTGTGTTTATAGCGTTGTACACTCTCTGGTACCTGATACCAAGTTTTGTGGCTATCTCAGCTATGGATAGCCCCTTTTCGTACATCTCTCTTATTTGGTCGTTCTTTGTGGTTGGTTTTGCAGTCATGTTACAGTCCCTCCTTTTTATTTTAGATGGTCTTAAAAATAAATACACCAGATGGTATATTTATGATCCGCCTGTGAGAACTTTGTCCAAAAACGTGTCTAAGTTATGCCGCGGACCGATGCGGAACTTTCGGACCACTGTCTTTGGTTTACACTTTCTCCATGGCTTGACCTGCCATTTTTCAGCCAGTATCTTACCTTCCCATTTATGCCGACACTCCAAAGAACACGTTTTACGATCGTGGTAATCCACGATCGGCTTACCGCACACGACACATTTGCTTATTTTTTTCATTTTAACATCCTCCTCTTGTTGTCCTGGAGTATCACTGGGAAAGATCCCGCTTTAGGTTGGGTCTCGTTGGACCGCCTCGTCCGCTATTTTGTTAACAAGAGGACCTAATTTCAAACCCATTCGGGTCCATAAACCGCACACTGAACTATTAAGGATGGCGGTTACAACCTTCTGCAAATACTTTGTTGGTACTTGCTTGTCTAACTTAACGACGTGGTGACGATCCGCTGGATCGAGCGCGAGGTACACGTCCCACAACCCGTCTTCGTGTTTCCAACAGACCGCCCTAGGTATCTCTTTATTTTTGTACTTGTAAACAGTCACCAGATTAAGCTTTTCTGTACTCTCCGGGGTAATCTTCTTCAGGACAACCCAGTCAGACTCGTCTATATGCTGCAACTGGTTATATTTCATCCCAAACCCCAGTATTCTCATCTCTACCTCCTTACTATGGTCCGACCCCAGATCACGTCCACCAATCATCTTTGAACAAATCTTCTATTCCTTTCAAGTACCTACGCTTCAGAACAGATTGTACCCTTGGCAAACACAACTTAGCAGACCACTTTTTATACTGTTGCCTGGTAACCACTGTTGGTACGCCCCTGTCTTTTCTGAAACAGTAAAGTCCTGTGGTTGTGTCAAGATATATCTTTATATGCTTGGTCATGGACCCTCCTTTTTATATTGGCTAAGGTCTAGCCCTATCTCGGGTTTGGACCGAACCGGACCCTTGACCAAATCGTTCAAGATTCTGAGTATGATTTCTTGCACAAACGATGGTTTACCACTTGATTCCATCATCAAAACCGCCGGAGATAGTTTATCCAATACCAAACTACTAAACTCGACCAAATCTGTCCTATTGTACACCATAACATAAAACGGATCCCGTACCTTGTCCCTCTTTGGACCACTCCATTCAACAATTTCAGGTTTACCATCTACCCACGCCACCGCAGGGAAAACAGACACTACTCCCGGTCCTTTGTCACCAACCTTGGTACATAACAATACATACGCACCATCGCGACATTCCCACACAACCTCAGTTGTTCCATCATCCGTCATACACCTTACCATCCATAACCACGCTGGTTCAAAAACCAAAAACTTCTTTGCGTCAATAGGTATCCGCTTCATCTCCGAATACCCAGTCTCACAACAAGTAACCTCTATCTTCATAACCTAGCCCCCGACCAAACCTGGTCATATTCTAAACAAAATCTTAAGTACTTCCTTCCTCAACTGTTTGACCACCTTGTCATCTAACCTGTCCTTATTCCTTACCATCAAAACTACCGAAGCCAACTTATTTAAAACCTGGTCAGACATCATTAACACATCCTCCAACTTAACACCAATATACCTGGCCTCTGTATACAACTTTATCTTCCTACTACCTGGTAACCTTATATATTCCAACACAAATACCGGGTTATCATAATTGCTCATATCCCGCCAATGCCTACCCCAGTCTAATCCGATCCATACACCATCATCATAAACAATTATCCGATCCATAACTAGCCTCTCTACCGCTGTAAACTTGTGGTCTATCGGTACCTCCACTATCCCCCTGTAAACAGAACTAGACCATGAATTATCGCGTATCCCCACAGCCACCTTCATAACCCGTTCTCCTCCTTGTACCTCCGCCACAAGATATACAACTGTCTCGGGTCCTTTATAGCCATACCGCGAACCCACTGCGCAAACTTTAAATAATGACTCTCAGACAAATCTAACTTCTTACCATCTTTAACAATACCAGCTAGTACCCTAATGTAATCTTTACCACTCTTGCCCATAATATTCAACATCTTAATAACTATATTACTACCACCAAAAATCTCTATATCTATACCCATAACCTCTTACCCTCCGTACTATATAAATACACCAGAAACCTCTTAACCATTACCACTCAAAACTACTAGTCCTAAAACCATAAACTAGTACTAAATCTATACTAACCATACACCGGGTACTAATATAAACTAACCATGTCCAATTGTCTGAACATAAACTATTACCACCATAATCATCTACCACTTAAACTATACCATCACCATTTAATCATCATTATAACTATTTGATCTATACCACTACTATCATTATTCACAATATAACATAATCTGATATGGTCCGGTACTATCTATAATCTGAATGTATAATGTAACTGTTGACTGGTACTAACTGGTACTGATCGTGTCCCAGTATGTTTGGTTGGTACCGCAATTTTACACATCAAAACCAGGTTTTTGTCCAAATTTTACACATCATCATCTTCATACAACGGAGCCCATTTTTCCAGATATTCCAACAACACTTCCTTAACGGTACGATTACCATCTTTTTCTGTAAGAGAATGCATTATTATACTATAAACATCCTCATAACTATCATCCATCTCATCCAATGCGTCTATTATCTCCATCAAAGTTCTTGTTCGTTTTTTATTTTTCATATTATTCTACCTCCTTATTTTTAAATTCTTCTGGATTTTTCCAGTCTCAAAATCAGATAATATTTGATTAAACAAAAATCTTACCATTCTTGCTGAAAAACCTGAATGTCCTTGTTCAGCAAATGTTTTCACTAATTCA
>Ga0123519_10016592_pt1 | contig 10206 bp, 11 predicted proteins | sample YelNatPaOPRAMG02_FD_87396 | JGI IMG/M metagenome (GOLD analysis project Ga0123519, IMG submission 87396) | Hot spring microbial communities from Yellowstone National Park - Yellowstone National Park OP-RAMG-02 (version 2) | ecosystem: Environmental > Aquatic > Thermal springs > Hot (42-90C) ...
CGCCAAAGCGGTGGATGCCCAGCTGGGCGCCGAAAAGCTGCTGGGCTGTTTGCTCCCCTCATTGGCCGGCCTCACCGTGGTGGCCGGGTTCGGTATGGTGGATTCGCTCAACACAGTGTGGCCCGAAGTGTTCCTGATCGACAATGAAATTGTCAGCGCTGTCCGTCACACTCTCAGGTCGTTTAAGGTGAATAACGATACCATATCGCAAGAGGTGATCGCCGAGGTCGGGCCAGGCGGCAATTTCCTGACCACGCAGCACACCCTTGATCATTTCAAGCAAGAACTGTGGTTCACCCGCCTATGGGAACGCAGGCCGTGGGAAGTATGGGAGAAAGATGGCCGGCTGGATGTGGCACAACGTGCCTGGAAGATGATTCGTTCGCGCACATACACGGTGCCCCCGTTAGAGCAAAAGGCGGTGCAAGCCATGTGGGAGGTCGTGCGTGCCGCCGATAGGGGTGCCGGGAGGGCATAGCATCCACCAAAGATCTTCGGCTCTTGCCCGAAAAACCTCAGTAACCCTCTCTTGACAAATGAGCGCTTCTGTATTATACTATTGGCATAGTTCACTATGCCAATATGCCAAAGGTGATTCCGCACATGGAATTACATATCGAAGCAGGAGGTCATCTACCGGTACACATACAACTGCGCGAGCAGATTCGCTTTCTCATTCTGAACGGGGATCTGACACCGGGCAGCCGACTGCCACCCGCACGCCAGCTGGCTGGCTTCTTGCACGTCAACCGCAATACAGTGCAGCGAGCCTATCGCGAATTGGCACAGGAGGGATTGGTGGAATGCCGCCAAGGGCGCGGCTGTGTGGTGATGGCACACGTGCAGCCGCTGACACCACGCGCCTCAGCGGAGCTGCTAGAACAGGTGGATAATCTGCTACTGCAGGCGCAGATGATCGGGATGCAACCTTCAGAGGTGGCAGCGTTGGTTCTGACACGTGCACGTCACCGAATGCGGCATGAGCCAGCCGCGCGAATGGCTTTCGTCGAATGTGAGGCGCCTATTGCTGAGGCGGTAGCGCGTTCTATACAGGAGCGCTTGGGCTTTCCAGTGCAGCCACTGGTGTTGGGCAAGCTACGCGTGGCACCAGGTGGCATAGAAGCTGCACTGCGCGATGTGCCTGTCGTGGCGACCACCTTCTTTCACATCCAAGAACTACGCCAGGCGCTGGCACACACCCATAAGGAGGTGATTGCACTGTCCGTCAAACCCCAGCTGGAGAACCTCATCCAGGTGGCGGGAATACCGCGAGGCACGCGTGTAGCGCTGGTTTGCACCTCTCAAAGCGGTGCCCAGGAGCTGCATCATTCCCTGGAGACTTCTGGAATCACCGGTTTGGAGACCATCTTGGTGGGTGTGGATGAACCACAGCGTCTGCAAGCAGTGTTGCCGGATTGCCCGGTAATCGTCGTGTCGGATTTCGTTGCCGATGCGGTGCGACCACTGATACGCCCAGAACAGCGATTGATCGTGCTCGACTACACGACGCTGGACGAGGCAGCTATCGATTTCCTGCGTCTCGTTCTGACAGATGGGCTGCCACCATCCGACCAAGGAGTCACGCATTACGCGGGGTGAAGCAAAAAGGGGTTTTGAAGCTATGAACTGGAACATGGTGTGGATCCAACAGGAGCGCTATAAAGATTTGCTGCGCGAGGCAGAGCGGGAACGTTTGGTGCGCTTGGCGTTAGCCGCACGACCAGAGAAGGCTGCCCGGCGTAATGGTTTGCTATTGGGTGTCATGGGCTGGCTGGGCTGCCTGCTGGTTTGCTGGGGGGAATGGCTGCAACGCCACAGCAACCCCTGCACGTGCTGCCATAGCGATCCAGATCTCAAAGCACCACAAGTCCAGGTGCTGTGACGGTAGCTATTGGTGCGGCCTCTGTCAAAGCACCAATAAGAAGGTGTCGCAAAAGCCCCCTAGCTGCCCAGATTTTATTAGAAAAATAGGCCAATAAAGCAGGTAACTAGAACGTTTTTCAACACCCTCCAATAACGAATGGGAAGCGCGAAAAAGAAAAAGGATAGAATCGACGCATTTGCCCACTGTTTCCTTTACACCGAGAGCGCCACGTGACCTGTATTTCCCCTTGTTCTCGCGGGTGGAGTAGGGTGGTCTTTGTCAGGACATCTCATCGGTACATAAGTTCACCCTCGGCCGTGGCCGTTCCTTGCCTGGGTCGGAGTTTGACAAGTGGGGTTAGCTGGTATTATCTCTGAGCGAAAATGTGGAGGGTTGAGTTGTGAAGACCTACTTGGACTGTTTCCCATGTTTCCTACGACAGGTCCTTGATTCGGCACGCGTGGCTGGACTGAATGAAGCACAGCAATACGAATTGTTACAACATGTCCTTGTAGAAGCACAACACTATGACACTAGCTACACCCCTTCCGAGATGTCTTCGCGCATCCAGGAAATGGTGCGCCAGGCATCGCACAACGGTGATCCATATCGGCGGGCCAAAGACGATAGCACTCAGCGGGCATTGGCACTATTGCCACACTTAAGAGAGCTGGTACGCCAAGCATCGGATCCGTTGGAAACTGCTGTCAGACTCAGCATTGCCGGAAACATCATTGATCATGGCGTGGTGAAAGCGTTCGACCTGGAGAGCACTATAGAACGCGTGCTTGCCGAGCCATTTGCCATCAATCACCTGCCTGCGCTACGCGCCGCACTGGCGTGCTGCCATAATGTGCTTTATCTGGCCGACAACGCTGGAGAGACGGTCTTTGATCGCTTGTTGATCGAGCAGTTGCCTGTGCCGGTCACCTATGTGGTCAAAGCTGCACCCACGGTCAACGATGCCACCCGCGAGGATGCTATAACAGCAGGCATTCACGAGATCGCTGCCATTGTGGACAACGGCAGCGATGCGTTGGGTACCTTGCTCTATCGCTGTTCATCAGAATTTATCGAGCGGTTTTGGGCTGCTGATCTGATCATCGCCAAGGGTCAGGCGAATTTTGAAAGCATTGATGGCAGCGGCGCGCCAGCGTTTTATCTCCTGCAAGCGAAATGTGAGGTGTTGGCAAAACATCTGGGGGTTCCTCAGTACGGAATGGTGGTGAAACAAGAGCCAACGCGAAGTGAGATAGCGGAAAGGGAACTGCACAATGAACCAGCGAGAACGTGTTCTTAAGGCGATTCGTCACGAAGAGCCCGATTACGTACCGTATAACTTCCACGCGACGGCCAGCGTCTACGAGAAGGTGCGGCGTCACTATGGCCTGCCAGACAATGAGGCGTTGATCGAATTCGTGGGCAATCACATCGTCAAAGTTGGTAGCGATTTCAACGTTAACCCTTGGGCAGAGAACGTAAAGGTGGAGCTGGTGCCCAGCGGTGGACCGGTGATGTCATCTCTGGATGCGCAGGGTGGTCTGCATACCGACGAGTTCGGTTGTGTCTGGGATCGACGAGGCGGTATGCCCCATCCTGTTGCCCACCCCTTGGCGGAAGATCATCGGCTGCTTGAAACCTATCGCATGCCCGACCCCTATCGCAGCGGCCGTTTCGACGCAGCGCGCAAACTGGCCGACCGTCATCGGGGCAAGCGTTTCATCTTCGGCAAGCTGGGCATGGCTCTGTTCGAGCGTGCCTGGGCGATTCGGGGGATGCAGGAGTTGCTGGTTGACATGGCCGTGCGACCTGAATGGGTGGAAGAGCTGCTGGACCGGATCCTCTACGAATGGGACTTGCCCATCATCGATCAGCAGATCGCATTGGGCATTGATGGTTTCTACTTCGCCGATGATTGGGGCTCGAAAACCAGTTTGCTCTTCAGTCCTGCCATGTGGCGCCGTTTCATCAAGCCGCGTATGGCAATCTGTTACCAACGGGTGAAAGAACACGGCTTGGTGGTCGGTCAACATTCCGATGGCAATGTATTGAAAATCTTGCCTGACTTGATCGAGATTGGTCTGGACGTGTTTAACCCCCTGGAGCCACAAGCTTATGATATCTATGCTGTCAAGGAACAATATGGCGACAAGCTCACTTTTTACGGCGGAATCGACGTGGAGCGCACGTTGCCACACGGAACTCCCCAAGAGGTGCGAGCGGAAGTCTTCGAGCGGGCCGAACGTCTGGGGCGTGGTGGTGGATACATCTTGCAAAGCTCGCACACCATCTTGGACGATGTGCCGATGAAAAATATTGTGGCATACATCGAAGCGTGCCATGAGCTGGCCGGCATCGACACCCAGCAAGCGCTCAAGAAGGCACGCGGCCTATGGTCCTTCAAGGAGAGGCGATAGTCAGGCTCGCGGCCAGATCACTCCCCGATAATCTGCACGATGATCTGGCGTGAACGCGAGCGCGTGTCAAAGTTGATAAAGACAATCTGTTGCCAGGTGCCAAGCATCAGGCGACGCTGGGCAAAGGGCACGCTGAGCGAAGGTCCCATCAGTGCCGCACGCACATGGGCGGCGCCATTGTCATCTCCCCAACGATGGTGATGCTGATAATCGCGCCCATAGGGGATCAGCTCGTCCAAGATCTGCTTCAAGTCCGCTATGGCTCCACTTTCATACTCGATCGTTGTCAGACCACCAGTGGAGCCGGGGCAAAAGATAGTGGCGACACCCGCCTGTAAGTTGGAGGCTTCAACCGCTTTCTGCACATGGTTTGTGATATCCACGACATCGCATTTTGCCTGCGTGGAGATTTGGAACTGGTGTGTGAAAACCATAGGGACCCTCCTTGATGCGTATGTGCACAGGGCCCAATTTTAGCTCTTTTTACCTGCAAACCAAAAGGAGACCATGATGACGCAACGTATCGCATTGGTGACGGGCGCCAACCGTGGCCTGGGCTTTGAGATTGCCCGCCAACTGGCACAGCGCGGCGTGCACGTTGTGCTAACGGCACGTTCAGCGGAGAAGGGACAAGCCGCTGCAGGACAACTGCGGGCCTCTGGTTGGGATGTCTCGTTTCAACAGCTCGATGTGACCCAACCCGAGAGCATCCGAGGCGCTGTGGAGGCAGTCTGCACACGGTTTGGCCGCCTGGATATTCTGGTCAACAACGCTGCTGTGTTGCTGGGTCATACCACGCCCGGGTTGCAGTTTCCAGTCCCGTTGATCCGTGAGCTCATGGGAGTAAACGCTTATGGCCCGCTCCTGATGTGTCAGGCGGTCATCCCGGTGATGCAACAGCAGAACTACGGGCGCATCGTGAATGTCTCAAGCCGTGCCGGCCAGCTGGCCTCTATGAGCGGAGGGTCACTCGGTTATCGGATGTCGAAGGCAGCCCTCAATGTGATCACCCGCGTGCTGGCAGCCGAAGTGCGCGACTACAACATTCTTATCAATAGTATGTCGCCGGGTCATATCCGTACTGATATGGGTGGCCCCCAGGCACCACGTTCCCCTGAACGAGGTGCCGATACAGCTGTTTGGTTAGCATTGTTGCCCGATGGTGGTCCAAGTGGGCAGTTCTTTTTCGAGCGTGAACCGATCGTGTGGTGATGTCGAAAATTCCGACTACCCACAAAGCTCGCCAGACAATGTGATGAGATAACACGATGAGGAAGTGATTGCTTGTGCATCTAACGTCCCCTGACTGCCAAGGTGTTTGGCTTCCTCTTCATCCATCGTTTTGACCAGCTGGACAGAAATTGAAAATTGTGATATAATATGAGTAACAGTGTATCCCAAGTACTCGCCAACATAGTCATCACCATCGCTCAGCCTCGAAAGGAGGTGATGAGTAGGGAAACTGTGGTTGTCTTGTGATTCTGGCACCTGGTATGTACCCACTGAATGCCTGTAAAGGCGCAATATCTGTTTAACACAAAGGAGGGAGAGCAATGAAAAGGGTATACCTATGTGTCAGCTTTCTCGTTATCCTTTCTCTGTTTGTGTTGCCGCTCGGCGTGCTGGCAAAAGGTGCCGACCAGAAGGGCGGCAAGGAATTGATCGTTTACCACTGGTGGACTGCCGGTGGTGAACGAGAGGCGATGAATAAGATCTTCGAGTGGTTCAACAAGAAAAATCCTGACATCAAGATCGTGGACAACCCCATTGCCGGCGGTGGCGGGATCACACTCAAAACTGTGCTGTTGGGCTTGCTCGCTGCCAAGATGCCACCGGACACCTTCCAATCCCTCAGCGGCGCCGAACTGAAGATGTACGTGGATGGGAACTATATTGACCCGGTGGATGACATCTGGCAGGCCAACAATCTGGACACCAATTATCCACCCGTGATCGGCCGGATGACCTTGTTCAACGGTCATCATTATGGCATCCCTATGAATGCGCACCGCGCCAACTGGCTCTTCTACAGCAAGAAGCTTTTCGATGAGCTGGGGCTGCAGCCACCTCAGGATGTGGATGAGATGATTGCAGCTGCCAAGACCATCAAGGAGAAGAAGCCGGATGTCGCCCCGATCGGTATCGGCACACGTGAGAAATGGCCTGCCGTCTTCTTGTTCGACGTGGTATTGCTGTCAGTGGGCGGCCCGGACGCCTATGAAAAGTTCTATACCGGCCAGCTGGATCCCAAGACAGATCCTGCTCTCAAGGATGCACTGACAAAATACAAGGAGCTCATCCCCTATCTGTATGAGTTCCACGGTGCCAAGACATGGAGCGACATTGTAGGCCCATTGGCCGAGGGTCAGTTCGGCATGATGATCATCGGTGACTTCGCTGCCGGGTTGCTGGTGCAAGCCGGTTACAAAGAGGGCGTGGATTGGGAAGCGGAAGCTTTCCCCAAGAAGCCAGAAGAGGTTTTCCTGATGATCGTGGATACCTTCACACGCCCGACAGGTGCCAAGTCACCAGACGCCACCACTGCCTGGCTGACCAACCTGACCGATCCCAAGGTGCAAGAGGAGTTCAACATTATCAAGGGCTCCATCGCTATCCACAAGGATGTGCCTGACACCGCCTATGCGGACTCGCTGCACCAGCGGGCATCTCAGGCTTTCAAGACCAAGCGTATTGTCCCCAGTTCGATCCACGGCGTGCTGGCGCCACCTGCTTTCTTGAGCGACTGGCAGGATATTCTCACACGCTTCCTGTACAGCCCAGACATCGAGCGCATCCAGAGTGAGATTGCCGACTCGATGGCGCTTGCCAAGGTTGCCGAGTCGAGCCAGTGGTACTGGGCTAAATAGGCTACCAGACTTATACAGAGGAAAAAGGCAGGGAGGCATGATGCCTCCCTGCCAAAATCATTGTCACAATGCGATACTCCAAAGGTCACATCATTTTGTTTCTAACTCCACTCGGACTGGTTGTCCTTTTCATGTATGCCATGATGTTATGGACAGCCTATGTCTCTTTGAACAATTGGGTGGGGATGGCCCCCTCGTGGAATTTCAACGGCCTGGCCAACTACCTGACATTGTTCCGCATGGAACGTTTCTGGATTAATCTCCAGAACAATATCCTCTGGATGGTGATTTTCATCCCACCCACCGCCTTCCTCGGCCTGGTGCTGGCCTACGCCTTGGAGCTCTCGGGACGTGCGGAAGCTTTCTTCCGCCCCATTTTCCTCTATCCTATGGCGCTTTCCTTTGTAGTTACGGGTACCTTGTGGGCATGGATGTACGATCCAGGCTCCGGTGTCATTAACGCGCTATTGAAAGGGGTGGGATTGGGAGCGCTAGCACAACCATGGATTGCATCGCCGAAGCAAGCGCTATACTGTATGATCGGTGCGGCGATCTGGCAGTACACCGGATTCGCCATGACGCTGTACCTGGCTGCAATCCGAGACATCTCACGTGAAATCATCGAAGCATCACGCGTAGACGGTGCCTCTGACCTGCAAGTTTTTATCCATATCGTGGTACCGAACGTGCAGCACGCCACCATGATCGTGGTAGCGATGTTGACTCTCTTCTCGCTCAAGGTGTTCGACCTCGTGTGGGTCATGACCATGGGTGGGCCAGGCAACTCCACCGAGGTACTATCTTACTTCATGTTCGTGGCGACATTCCGCCAGCAATTAGTAGGCCTGGGTGCAGCAATTAGTGTCATCATTCTGATACTGGCTGTGGTGGTCGTCATTCCTTACGCATCGTGGTCCATGAAGCGGATGCAGACATGAAACGCCCTACACGTCTCTGGTTGCACATGGTCCTGACAATTGCAGAAGCCGCCTGGCTGTTGCCGATGTACGTGATGGTGAGCACTTCGCTGAAAAATCCGCGCGAAGTGGCACTGGGACAGTATATTGCGCCCCCCCATGGTTTGGAGCTCAACAATTACATTGTGGCCTTTGGGGTGCTCAAACAAGGCTTGCTCAACAGTATTGTGGTGGCCATTCCGGCCACTGCCCTGGCAGTTTTTCTGGGCTCGTGGGCGGGTTTCTTCCTGGCAATGTTTCGCTTCCGGCACAGCCAGACGATCTTCTTTGTGGCTTCAGTTGCCACCTTCCTTCCCTATCAGATCATCCTGATCCCGTTCACACAATTTATGGCGGCGCTGAATTTGTTCAACACCCAGCTGGGATTGATCGTCGCGTATCTGTTGCTCAACGTGCCCATGGCAGCGCTGATCTCGGCCACCTTCTTCCAGATGTTACCACCTGAGCTCCAGGAGGCTGCCGCATTGGATGGATGTGGGCCGGTTACATTCTACTTTCGCATCCTTTTGCCTGTAGCACAGCTGGGGCTTGTTTCCACAACGATTCTCATCTTCACCATGATATGGAACGAGTTTCTCATCGCGATCACGCTGACACAAGGGCCTTATACCCAGATGGCTACACCTGTATTGGCAGGGCTCAAGGGCAACTACGCCCAGCTATGGCACATCCAAATGGCAGGTGCGATGATCACTTCCATCCCACCGCTGATCATCTTCATCTTCCTGGGTCGTTACTTCATCGCGGGATTAATGGCCGGCACGCTCAAAGGGTAAAGTTCAGAGGAATTGCAGTCCACCTCCTCTTAATCAGGCGAGACCTGCCTGGCGGTGTGCTTCCTCGATAAAAGCTAACATGTTTTCCAGAGGCACATCCCCTTCGACATCATGGGCCGGCGCCAAAATATAGCTGCCCTCGCGTCCCAGCTCGAGCAGGCGACGTGTCTCACGACGCACATCCTCCGGAGTGCCGTATGGCAACGTGCGCTGAGTGGACAGACCACCGTAGAAGGTTAGCTTGCCCCGATAACGCTGCAGCAAACCGGCAACGTCCATCACCTCCGGCTGAAATGGGTTGAAACAATTTAACCCGATGGCGATCAAGTCATCGAACAGTTCATCCACATCGCCACACGAGTGGATAAAGACATACTTGCCGGCCTCCCGAACGGCGCCGTACATACGTTTCAACACCGGATAGATGAACTCGTGCCAGATACGAGGCCCCATCTGCAAACCGCGTTGCTGCCCCCAGTCATCCCCGAAGTAGACTGCATCAATGTCATATTCCATCGCCTTACGCGCCTGGGCGATGTTATAATCGGCGATGGTATTGAGCAGCTCGCGCACAAAAGCGGGATGATCGTAGAAGTCCAGCATCAGATTTTCCCAGCCGCGCATTGTCCATGCCCGTTCGTATAGCGAAAACCCTATCTCGAAAACACGAAAACAGTCCCCATAGCGCGCAATCCGTTCCGGGATATCGGCGAAGAAACGTGGGTCGAGCGGGTCAGGGAATTGATAGCTGCGTAAAGTGGGCTCGGGCAACACGGTCTGTTCGACGATGCCGATGTCCCGATCCACCGTGCGATCCCAGATCACCCCAAAGACATCACGAAAACGATGATTGCCCAAATCCTCAAAGAAGCCAATAGGATTGCCCAGCCCCAGCAAATGGTTGTGCAGCACAACATCCAAGTCTTGGGTGCCATAATAATTGATGACCTTTTCCTTCGCCTCCAGAGTAAAGGAGAACGACCACGGGACGTAGGGTGGTTGGCCGCCTTCGAGAACAGTGCGAATCACGTCACGCTTGGTCATATGCTGATGTCCCATTGTGGATATCACGGTATCACTCGTTATCATAATGCATCCCCGAGAGTGTTGAAAAAGTCCGCTGAAAAGTGTGATGCCGCCTTGGCAGCGCGTTCACAGGCTCCATTCAGCCCAGATGATCCGCCCCATTTGGCGCCATCGGCCCATCTTTTGGCCTCCTTGCACCCGTTGCATCCCTCTTTTTCCTCTTCCAGGCAGACTCCACCCTGGGTCAGGCCACCGCGGTAGCACGTCCGCGAAACGGCA
>Ga0123519_10016593_pt1 | contig 10205 bp, 6 predicted proteins | sample YelNatPaOPRAMG02_FD_87396 | JGI IMG/M metagenome (GOLD analysis project Ga0123519, IMG submission 87396) | Hot spring microbial communities from Yellowstone National Park - Yellowstone National Park OP-RAMG-02 (version 2) | ecosystem: Environmental > Aquatic > Thermal springs > Hot (42-90C) ...
ATGAGGCGGACCGCCATATAACCCTCAGCGGCCAGGTAATCCGGGTCGCTGCCGTAACGCAGGCGATAGGCTGCGATAAAACTGCGGACCGCAGGATTGGGATCATTGATAAAGAAGGCATCCGGGAACAGGATGCCGTTCAAAGCCTCCGGTATGCTTTCACCTGGTTGGGGGTGAGCCAGATTGGTCCCGAGAAGCTGCACTTTGCCGAACATCTGGGATGCCTGGGTGGCGATGGCGCCCACGGTGCGGGCTTCATCTGGAATAAACAGGGCCTCAAACGGCAGGGCGCCGTCCGCGCCGGGATGGGAGCTGTCGACCAGGGGGCTCAGGGCCTGGGAAAAATCCTGGGCGTCCGGAGGGTAGACGGCCTGGGCGACCAGGGTCCCCCCCTGGGCCCGAAGCTCATCCTCGAAAACCTTGGCCATGGTCCGCCCATAGGCGGAGTCGGGGGTGAACAGGGCATAGCGCTGGAGGTTGCGGTCTTTTATGGTGTAATGCAACAGGGCCCGCACCTGCAGGGTGGGAGTGAGAAAAAACTGGAAAACCATGGGGCCGGCTGCGGTCAGATCCTGCTTCTGGGAGAGGGCGATCAAGGGGAGGCCCACAGTCTGGGCGGCCTCGGCGGCGGTCTGGGCGTCGGCAGAAGTAAGGGGCCCGAGCAGGGCCACAATCCGGGAATCCTGGGACAGTTCCTGGACCAGGCGGGCCGCCCGGGCCGGGTCATCCGAAGTGTCGCGGTAAGCCAGCTCCAGATGGGTTTCCTGGGCTGCAAGGTCCATGCCCTGCTTTACCCGGTTGCCAAATTTGGCATAGGAGCCGCTGAGGGGCAACAGGCAGCCGACGATAGGGCGCGGCGGACATATTGAGTTCTCAGAGACCTGAGCCTCCTTGCTTTCCGGAAAGCGCTGTTTCAGGAGGCGCAGCCACCGGCGGGCTTCCTCGGGATGATCGCTTTCCTGGGCCAAGCGGGCCAAACGGAGGATCATAGGCGCGGTCAGGGAGGAATCCCGATAGAGATTGATGAGATATTCCATTTCCGCAGGGGTGGCCTGTTCCACCAGGCGGGTCTTTAAATAATCAAACCACTCCTGGTCGCCGGCCGGCAGGTCCCGGGCGGCCAGCCGAAGGCGCAAAAAAGCCCGTTCCATTTCCCTTTTTTTCAGGGCAATCTCGGCCAACAGGGCGTTGGTGGAAAAGCGCAGAGACTCAGGAAGGTCAGAGGCCGTCAGGCTTTCCAGGACCTCTGTGGCCATCTGGTAGCGGCCCAGGTTGAAATAAGCCCGGCCGATGCCATACCTTACCTGGTAGGCAGCCGCGCCCATCTCCCCCTGGTTAAGCAGTTCCTGGTATAACCTGAGAGCCCCTTGCCAGTCTCCCAATAAACCCAGCAGGTCAGCCTGGCGGAGGCGAGCCTGGTTGGCCTTGGGCCCCTTGGGATTCTGTTTCAGATAAGCCGTATAGGTTTGCCAGGCGCGGCGGTATTCATGGCCGCGATAATAATTTTCCGCTTCCCAAAAAAGATTTTCACCCTTGTTCTGAGCGACCGGGGGCGGCTGGACCGGGGGGTATTGGGTGGTTTTGACCTGGCAGGCGGAGAGCAGCACCAGGGCCAGGGAAATAAGGGTCAACCTGATACGCATAGTTTTCGCCTTGGAAGAGATAATGAAAGGAGGGAGCCAGGATGTCAAGGACCCCTTGCCCCCTCCCTTAAATACTATTTTGGATTTTCCGGTTTCCTGTTTTCGGCCCGAAGAAACAAGCTTATTCCGAGCCAAATTTACTTGGTGTCTTCTTTGACCTCTTCAAACTCGGCCTCCACCACGTCTTCTTCGGGTTTTTTGGCCTGGCCTTCAGCGTGGGCATGGGCCCCGGCGCCGGCCCCGGCGCCGGCCGCGCCCGCCTGGGCGTACATGGTTTCCGCCACCTTGTGGGAGGCGCGCATGAGTTCATCGCTCCGACTCTTGATGGCTTGGATGTCAGTGCCTTCCATAGCCTCCTTGAGCTTTTTGATATGGGCTTCGATGTTCGACCGGGTGGCCTGGTCCACCTTGTCGCCAAGATCGGCAAGGGTTTTTTCCGTGGTATAGATCAAGGAGTCGGCCTGGTTGCGGGCTTCCACCAATTCCTTCTTCTTTCGGTCCTCCTCCCGATGCAGTTCCGCTTCTTTGATCAGGTTTTTGATCTCTTCTTCGGTAAGACCGCTGGACGCAGTGATGCGGATGGACTGTTCCCGGCCGGTACCCAGGTCTTTGGCGGAAACGTGCACGATGCCATTGGCGTCGATATCAAAAGTCACTTCGATCTGGGGAATCCCCCGGGGAGCCGGCGGGATGCCGAAAAGTTCGAATTTACCCAGAGTCTTGTTATCCGCGGCCATCTCCCGTTCACCCTGGAGGACGTGAATCGTCACCGCAGTCTGATTGTCCGCGGCGGTGGAGAAGATCTGGCTTTTCCGCGTAGGAATGGTCGTGTTGCGATCAATGATGCGGGTGAATACTCCGCCCAGGGTCTCGATGCCCAGGGACAGGGGGGTCACATCCAGGAGCAGAATGTCCTTCACTTCCCCCTTAAGCACGCCGGCCTGGATAGCCGCGCCTATGGCCACCACCTCATCAGGATTGACTCCTTTATGGGGATCCTTGCCAAAAATGCTCTTGACCTTCTCCTGGACCTTGGGCATCCGGGTCATGCCCCCCACCAGGATTACTTCATCAATATCCCGGGGCGTAAGGTTGGCATCCTGCAAAGCTTGTAAGCAGGGCCCCTGCACCTTGTCGATGAGATCCGCCACCAGGGCCTCCAGTTTGGCCCGGGTGAGCTTGATCAGCAGATGCTTGGGTCCGGAAGCGTCAGCAGTAATAAAAGGCAGATTGACCTCGGTCTCCAACGACGTGGAGAGCTCCATTTTGGCCTTTTCGGCGGCTTCCTTGAGGCGCTGCAGGGCCATTTTGTCGTTGCGCAGATCAATGCCCTGATCCTTGCGGAATTCGTCCGCCAGAAATTCCATAACCCGCTGGTCGAAGTCTTCGCCCCCGAGGTGGGTGTCGCCGTTGGTAGATTTTACCTCGAATACCCCTTCGCCGATTTCCAGAATGGAGATATCGAAGGTCCCGCCCCCCAAATCGAAGACGGCAATGCGCTCGTCTTTCTTTTTGTCCAAGCCGTAAGCCAGGGACGCGGCGGTCGGTTCATTGATGATGCGCAGGACATTCAAGCCGGCGATGCGGCCGGCGTCCTTGGTGGCCTGGCGTTGGGCGTCGTTAAAATAGGCCGGCACGGTGACCACGGCTTCGCTCACTTTTTCTCCCAGGTACTCCTCCGCGGTCTGTTTCATCTTGGTGAGGATCATGGCGGAAATTTCCGCCGGGCTGTACACCCGACCCTTAATTTCGATGGCTGCGTCGCCGTTGTCGCCCGCACGATTTTATAGGGCATGATCTTAACATCCCGCTGGACCTCCGGGTCGTCGAACTTGCGCCCGATAAGCCGTTTTACCGCAAAAACCGTATTCAAGGGGTTGGTAATGGCCTGGCGTTTGGCGATCTGCCCCACCAGGCGCTCGCCGCTATCGGTAAAGGCCACCACCGAGGGCGTGGTGCGACTGCCCTCCACGTTGGGGATGACCTTGGGTTCGCCCCCTTCCATAATGGCAACACATGAATTGGTGGTGCCTAAATCTATGCCGATGACTTTCGACATGAAATTATTCCTCCTAAGCTGTCTTATCTACCTTTATTTTGACTGGTGATTTTTCAGTATTCCGGGAAACCACCACCATGGCCGGTCGCAGCAGGCGGTTCTGTAAAAGATAACCTTTCTGCAGTTCCTTCAGCACAATTTGATCCTCCACCTCGGGTGCTTCTTCTTCCATGACGGCATGGTGGAACGTCGGATCAAAACGTTCTCCTACGCTGGTGATGGGGGTGACCCCGAACCGTCCCAGGACCTTGAGAAAATCCTGGCTTACCAGCTCCAGGCCCTCCATCAGGGCCTCCGGGGCCTCAGATCGGCGGCCGTGTTCCAGGGCCCGCTCCAAGTTGTCCAGAACGGGCAAGAATTCCTTGAGAAGGTTCTCATTGGCGAATTGGCGCAACTCCGCGATTTCCCGTTCCTGCCGCTTCTTGATATTCTCCAGTTCGGCCGCCAGCCGCAGGTAACGGTCATAATTCTCCTGGGCCTCCTTGGTTTTTTGAGCCAACAGTTTTTTCAACTCCTCGGGATCATCAGGAAGTTCCTCAGGGGGGGCTTCGGCTGCTTCAGCGCCCTCCAGCGGTTCTTCCGGTTTATCCATGGGGGTCATAGGTTCGGCAAAACCTCCGCATTACGAAAATCTTTAGCCGTTGTGATTTTTGTCAGCTCTCGGAAAGTGGGGCAAGAAAAGTTAATGCTGCCGCTTGGTGAACCACTTGCTGACTAATTCGGCCGTGTAATTCACGATGGGCACTACTCGGGCATAATCCATGCGCATGGGCCCGAGAACTCCGAGACTGCCCACCGGCGCCTGGTCGCTCCGGTATGAAGAAGCCACCAGGCTCAACTGAACCTCTGGAAATTGCTCATCCGGGCTGATGATTATATGAACGCCCTGGGATCTTAAGGCTTGATCCAATAAAGTGATGAGATGATGTTTTTCCTCAAAAGCCTTAAAGATCAGCCGGATCTTTTCCACATCCTCGGCAAACTCAGGATAATCCAGGATGTGACTGGTGCCCTCAATGTACAGCCCCTCTTCTTCATCTTCAGAATCAGACTGCAAGGCCTGACGGCTCAGGCTCAGGGCCTGTGACACCATTTTGTCGAAGAGGTTTTTTTCCTCCTCCATCTGAGAGAGGATCAGCTGCCGGGCTTCACCCAGGGTCAGGTTCTGGCAAATCTCGTTGAGGTACCGGCTGAACCGGTCCAACTGCTCCTGATTATAGGCCGTTTCCACCCGTAAAAACCGGGTTTGCACCTGCTGATCCTGGGCCACCAGAAGGCAGAGAATGCCATCCCCCCCCAAGGCGATGAATTGGATGTGCCGCAGCAGCATGCCCTGGGGCCGGGGACTGAGGACTAAAGCCGGATGGCCGGAGGCCGTGGACAGAGCCCGGGATGCTTGCCGGAGCAGCTCCTGACAATCTGTCGCCGAAGGAGTGAAGGCCTCTTCAATCTGGCGCTGGACGCCGGCGCCCAATTGCTGCACGGGCAAAATCCGGTCCACATAATAGCGGAACCCCAGAGGAGTGGGCACCCGGCCGGCAGAAGTATGGGGCTGTCTAAGATAGCCCCGCTCTTCCAATTCCAGCATCAGATTGCGAATGGTGGCCGGAGACAGGTTAAGCCCGGAATATTTTGCAACGGTGCGGGACCCTACCGGTTCCCCTGTCTGGATGTATTGGGCCAACACCGTCTGAAGTACTATGGTCTCCCGTTCGGCTAGAAGTTCCGTAGAATCACTCATACACGACAGTTGGATTTACTATCAAAATAATGATGGTTGCCGGTTTGTCAAGAGAAATAAGGCATTTTTGTCCAGGGGAAAAATTCAGGTGAAGGATGGCCGGTCATATCAGTTGCGCCTTTCCCTCAAAACAATCACGCCATGCTCCTTTCGGTAAAATTATCCTTTCGGAGCGAGAAACTGGAAACAGCATTACCCCTGGCAACGATGCCGGACGCTTTCCCCTTCCACCATGTACACCACCTGCTCGGCGATGTTGGTGGCGTGGTCCCCGGCCCGCTCCAGGTTGCGCACCACAGTTATCTGACTCAGGCCAATGGCCACCGCCTCCTTGGAGCGGCCCATAAATTCCAGAAGTTCCTGGATAAGCGCCCGATCGAGGTAATCCACCTCGTTGTCCTGCTTGCACACTTCGTGGGCCAGAACCGCATCTTTGGTAAGAAAAGCCCTGAGACTGTCCCGGATCATGCTTTGGACGATCCTGGTCATGCGGGGCAGGTCCTGATGATACTCCACTACGGGAAGATGCTCCAGATTAAGGACTTCCTCCGCGATATTCACCGCCAGGTCACCCAGGCGTTCCAGCTCCACGATGAGATGGTCGATGGCCATCACCTGGCGCAGGTCAATGGCCACCGGCTGGTAAAGCGCCACGATTTTCACGCACGCGGCATCAAGTTCCTCTTCAATGTCGTTTATGGCCTTATCCCCCCGAATAACCTCCCGAGCCAGGCTTGCATCCCGGGTCATCAGGGCCTTGATGCTCCGGTCCAAGGCTTCCTCTGCCAGGAGGGCCATTTTGAGGAGCCGCTCCTTCAGATCCTCAAGCTCCCGGCGGAACTTGTCGGGGGCCTTGCCTTTTTCGTCCATGGCGCACCTCGAGGGGATTTGGGAGTACTTTTACAGAGTTTATCAACTTCGAAAGACCCAAACAATGCTCGACCGGCTTTTTCTCCTCCAAACTTTGGAGGCGGGTTTGAAACCCGCCGCGGCAACTTGCAGGTTCTCCGTGAAACCTCAGAGAAGAAGGTTAAGGGGATCTGTATCTATTATTCCACCGTGACGCTTTTGGCCAGGTTGCGGGGCTGATCCACGTCGGTGCCCCGCAGGTCGGCAATATGATAAGCCAAAAGCTGCAAGGGCGGGGAAAGTACAATAGGCGACAGCTCCAGGGGCACGTCCGGCACCGGGATGGTGCTCTCCACCCGCTCTATGACCTGGTAGTTGTCCGCTTCGGTCAGGGCGATAAGGCGGCCGCCCCGGGCCGCCACTTCTTCCAGGTTGCCCTGGATTTTCTCCAGTACCGGGCTGCGACTGGCCAAGACCACTACCGGCATATTCTGGTCGATAAGAGCGATGGGACCATGTTTCATCTCCCCCGCGGCGTAGCCTTCCGCATGGATATAAGAAATTTCCTTAAGCTTGAGGGCTCCTTCCAGGGCGATGGGATAGTGGAGGCCCCGCCCCAGATACAGAAAATTTTGGGCATTCATGTAGGCCTGGGCCACCTCCCGGATTTTCCCGTCCAGATCCAGGGTTTCCTGGACCCAGGTGGGCAGCCTCAGAAGCTGGGCCAACCGCTGGCGCACTTCCACCCGGGTAAGGGTCCCTCGCGCCTGGCCCAGATATAAAGCAATGAGATACAGGGCCACCAGTTGGGTGGTGAAAGCCTTGGTGGAGGCCACCCCGATCTCCGGGCCGGCATGGGTGTAAAAAACACAATCCGCTTCCCGTGCGATGCTGGAACCCACGGCGTTGCAGATGGCCAGGCTCTTGGCTCCCCGTTCCTTGCCGGCGCTCAACCCCGCCCGGGTGTCCGCGGTTTCCCCGGATTGGGAGATAGGAATCAGCAGGCTGTTTTCGTCCATCAGGGGGTCCCGGTAGCGGAACTCGGAACCCAGATCCACCTCCACCGGCACCCGGCACAGGCCTTCAATCAGGTGCTTGCCCACCATGGCGGCATGGTACGAGGTGCCGCAGGCCACGATGAAGACCTTGCGGAAGCCCAGGATGTCCTCCCGGGTGAAGGGGACCTCCTCCAGCACCACCGCCCCCTCCTCTTGGGCGATGCGGCTCCGAAAGGTATCGATCAAGGCCCGGGGTTGTTCAAAGATCTCCTTTTGCATGAAATGCTTGTATCCGGCCTTCTCCGCCATGGCCGGGCTCCAGGTGATGGTGTGCTCCCGCCGTGCAAGCCTTTGGCCTTCGCGGTCCAGAAGCACAAACTCGCCGTCCCGGACCACCACCAAATCATTGTCCTCCAGAAAGATCACCCGGCGGGTGTACGGCAGGATGGCCGGGATATCCGAGGCCAGGAAAAATTCACCGTCGCCCAGACCCAGGATAAGGGGGCTTTCCTTGCGGGCCGCCACCAGCAGGCGCGGCTCCTTGGCGTTGGCGATGACCAAGGCGTAGGAGCCTCTGATTTCCTGTAAGGTAAGGCGAATGGCCGTGAGATAATCGGCCCCTCGGTGCAAGTGGCGCACGATCAGATGGGAGACAATCTCCGTGTCGGTTTCCGAGGCAAAGCGGTGGCCTTCTTTTAAGAGATTTTCCTTGATATCCAGGTAATTCTCGATGATGCCGTTGTGCACCACCGCAATGTCCCCCACCTGGTGGGGGTGGGCGTTGGCCTCCGAGGGCCGTCCGTGGGTGGCCCAGCGGGTATGGCCGATGCCTACAGTGCCGGATAGGGGCTCCTGGGCCAGGACCCGCTCCAGTTCCCGCAGCTTTCCCAGGCTCCGGCGGATTGCCAAACCGTTTGCCCCGATCACCGCCATGCCGGCGGAGTCATAGCCCCGGTATTCCAAACGCTTGAGCCCGTCCAGGAGAATGGGCATGGCCTCCTGGGGACCGAGATAGCCGATAATACCGCACATAATTGCCTCTTAAGAAAAAGTCGAACTGATTATGCCTTTTGCGGCGCAAAGTGCCTAATAATAAATATTTCCGGGGGGAGGGCCAAAAAGCCGCGGCTCCCTGCCCTTCCCCCCAGCCGCCTTCCAGCCCGCCGAGGATTCGGGAAAGGCGGGACCTCTAGCCCCGCCTCTCCCGGCTCATTGAATCGGCTGAAGGGGGGGAGAGGCTAAAGACCCATTGGGCCTTAGCCTTCTCCCCCACTGAAATTCGATTAGGTCTTCTTTGGAGCAAAGGACATAATCGAAAAATTAATCCCGCCTCCCCAAGCCGGCCGCCAGGTTGGCCAGATTGATAAGCATATCATAATTGCTCGGCTCCTGGCCCTCCATCGCATACATCCGGCGGATGAGGGCCAGATTTTCGGCGGTGGCCACCTTGAGAAAGGCTTCCAGGGTTCGAAGCTCTAAGCTGATAAACAGACTTACCAGTTTCTCCACCGCCTCCGTGGAGCAGGTGAGGTTGAGCTCATTTAAGGCTTGGGCCAGGCTTCCGGCGGTCAAGGCCACCTCTTCTGGTGTTTCCGCTTTTTTGCCGGCTTGACGACGTTCCTTGATCACCTGGCGGGCCCGTCCCAGGCCGAGCTTGCCGGGCGGCACGTCCTGGGTGATGGTGGAGCCCGCGCCCACGTAGGCACCGGCCCCTATGATCACCGGCGCCACCAGGGCCGTGTTGCTGCCGATGAAGGCCTTTTCTCCGATAATGGTTTTATGCTTGGTCACCCCGTCGTAATTGCAGGTTATGGTACCGGCGCCGACGTTAGTCCCGGTCCCCACTTCGGCGTCGCCCAGATAAGTGAGGTGGTTGGCCTTTACCCCCGGGTAAAGTACAGACTTTTTCACCTCCACGAAATTCCCCACGCGCACGCCTTCCCGGAGGTCGCTCAACGGTCTCAGGTGTGAATAGGGTCCCACCTGCACGCCTTCTGCCAAGCGGCTTTCCGTAATGACCGAACCCATCTTGACATAGACGTTGGCGGCCAGGATGGATTCGCTGATCTTCACATTGGGCTCGATCACGCAATTCTCCCCGATCCGGGTGCGTCCCTCCAGGTAAACGTTGGGATATATTATTGTATCCCGGCCAATGATTACTTCGGGGCCGATATAGGTGGACTCGGGGTCCATCAGCGTCACCCCGGCATTCAGGTGAACCTCATTGATGCGTCTCCTGAGGGTCTGGGTGGCTTCGGCCAATTCTTTCCGGCTGTTGATGCCCAAGAGATTGGGCCAATCTGGATCGAGCAAAGCCTCCACCCGACGGCCGTGCTTCCAGGCGAGTTGAATCATGTCGGTCAGGTAAATTTCCCCGGTTACCGGGCTGACTTCCAACTCACCCAGGACCTGGCGCAGGAACGCCGCCTCAAAGCAATAAGCCCCGGTGTTGATCTCCCGGATGGCTAATATGTCGGGGCGGTCGGCCGCGTCTTTGGATTGCACCACATCCAGCACCCGGCCTTGGGAATCCCGCACCACCCGGCCGTAATGGGCGCCGTCAGGCAGTTCCACGGTCTGCACCGTCACCGCCGCGCCGGCCTGTTGGTGGAGGCGGTAAAGCGCCGCAATGCTGCCGCCGGATATAAGGGGCACATCGCCGCACAGGACCATTACGGTCTCAGACTGCGGCGGCACCGCGGACATGGCCACCTGCACGGCGTGGCCGGTGCCCAGTTGCGGCTCCTGGACCACGAACCGGACCCCCTCCTCTCCCAGGGCGTTCATTACTTTCTCAGCCTGATAACCCACCACTACCAGAATATCGGTGATGCCTATCGATTTGAGAGTGTCGAGGAGATAGGCGATCAGGGGCCGCCCCAGGATTTGGTGAAGGACTTTGGGGTGGCTGG
>Ga0123519_10016597_pt1 | contig 10203 bp, 8 predicted proteins | sample YelNatPaOPRAMG02_FD_87396 | JGI IMG/M metagenome (GOLD analysis project Ga0123519, IMG submission 87396) | Hot spring microbial communities from Yellowstone National Park - Yellowstone National Park OP-RAMG-02 (version 2) | ecosystem: Environmental > Aquatic > Thermal springs > Hot (42-90C) ...
ATAGCGGTTCCAATACATCCGAACGGCAAACTAGAAACTCTAATGATAGCATGCCAAAGATCCACGACTGCCCATATCGCAGAAATATTATGCGAGATAGGACGGGATAGGCCTGACGATATTATAAGGGGTGCACCTGAAGTTTTCTATATTTCGATAATTAATGAATTAAAAAACTTCGATCCAGAATTTAAGAGCTTCATTAATATAAATTCACATGAAGATCTTAATCTACTTTTAACGAGAGTTAACATAGAAGGGCCTGTAAAAGAAAACATAAAATTAAAAATTGGCTCACTTAGTACGCGTAATTTAAAGCTATTCAAAATTGCTTCAAAATATTATTTACAGGGAAATTTTTTCAAGGCACTTGACACAATATCATCTTTATCGACATATTTAGAAAGTAAAAATCTGAATTTTTGGGCAGGTATCGGTCGAGAGATCGAGGCTAAATGTATGCTTAATTTATCATCGAATCTGAGAAGCTCTTATAACTTAATGAAACCTTTTATAAAAGCTTCGGTGAATTATAGATTAGAGGCTGAAATTTATGATGCTAATAAGGTCAGTTCTTTAGCTCAACGCGCTATTAAAGATAGTTTACGATGTAAACATTACATGTCAAAAATAAAATTATAGAGATAAAATGTTCAGTTCTTAAATTTTGAACTAATCACACGTTCTTAAAGTGTATGTTAAACATTACTGTAAAATGTGATCATAACGGCGTTAATACTTGAATTTGGGGTTAATATGTCCTCTAAAAATGACTTTTTAGTTGATATCCAAGAATTGGGGCTGAAGCGAATACCTTTTGGTTTATGTTTTCGGTATATGAGATGTCTTCGCTAATAGTCCTATGCATACCCTTAGTTGATTATATAATCCCAATGGTTCTATAATATTTTCAGATTAATAACCCTTGTTTATCTTCTCAGCGTTTCTCCAGCCCTTATCAATGCGAGGGCCGCTGAAACAGCTCTTTCAGGCGTGTTGTAAACAGGTATGCCCATTCGTTCAACCTTTTTCACCTGTTTTCTCGTGTAGGGTCCTCCACTCGCCCCGCATATTACTGGCTTCTGAAGGTCCGATGCCCTTTTTCGAACTCTCCTCATAACGTCGATGATGCCTTCGTCCAACGGGGCGTCTTGGAAAATGAAGAAGGGCATTATAAGGCTGATTTTTTCATCCTCCAAGAAGGCTTCAAGCGTCGCTTCATAGTCCTTTGACGTGGCGCTTCCCGATAGGTCTACAACCCTGCCGACTACGCAGTAAGGTGGAAGCCTCTCCTTTAACTTCCTCACCGTATCCTCGCTGTAGCCTCCCACCTCGAGGTTTTTCCGTTCGCAGACATCCATGGCCGATATGCATGGGCCCATTCCATTAGAGGTCATCGCTATGTTCCTGCCTTTGGCGGGCGGCTGCATGGCTAACGCCTTCGTCATGTCGAACAGCTCCGTAAGGGTTTCCGCCTCTATGAGGTTCGCCTGTTTGAAGGCCGCTTTATACACCTCGTACGAGCCTGCCAGCGAGCCCGTATGCGTTAAAGCGCCCTCGGAGCCCAAGGTCGTCTTACCAGCCTTTAAAACCAGTATGGGCTTCTCCTTTGAGGCTTCTTTAGCCGCCTCCAGGAACTTTCTCCCGTTTTCAACGCCCTCCACGTATATCGCGATTATCTTCGTCTTTTCATCTGCTTTGAAGTATCTGATTAGGTCCGCCTCGTCGACGTCAACCCTGTTCCCGTAGCTGACAAACTTGCTGACGCCGAAGGGGCTTTCAGCAATCCACTCTAAAAGCGTGAGGCCGTAGGCTCCGCTTTGACTCATTACGGCGACGCCTCCAGGTGGGGGGCGAAGCATCCTCGCCCTAGGCTGGAAGAAGGTGTCCAGTTTGGTTTCGGAGTCGTAGACGCCTATGCAGTTGGGGCCTATGATCCTCATCGAATACTTTTCACTCAGCCTCTTCACATCCCCCTCTATCTGGGCGAATTCGCCGCCCATCTCCTTGAACCCAGCTGAGATGATGACGACGTTCCTTACCCCAACGCTTCCACACTCCTCGAGAACCGCCAATATTTTCTTAGAGGGCACGATGATGACTGCTAACTCGACTTTCGCTGGAACATCTAGGATGCTCCGGTAGCATTTAAGGCCTAGAATCCTCTTTTTACTCAGGGTGACCGGGTAAACGGTCCCCTTATATTCCCCTTTACACAGGCTTTTCAAAACCTCGTATCCAATTTTCCCCCTCGAGGCGGAGGCGCCGATCACCGCCACGGACTTCGCCTTAAAAAAAGGGTCCAGCTGCGCTGTTAGGTCGCTCAACCTTATATCCCCTCGCGAAGCCCTCACCTGTAGACGTTGTTGTTACAGTTAAGGTTGAAGAAATTGGAGGTGGCTGAGATATGTTTTGAGGCCTTTAAACGTTTAATTTAACGTGCCTCCTTATTATTTGATTTACCTCCTCGTCGGTGAGGGCTCTCCTCTTCTCAATGCCTTGGCTTTTGATTTCAGCTAGGATTTCGCCGACCTGCTCCTCCGAGGCCTTCAACCCCAATTCCTCTAAACGCCACTCCACGCCATGTTTACCGCTTTTCTTACCGAACGCTATGTACAGCTTGTTTCCCACGAACTCCGGTAGATAGCTTAAACCCACCTCTAATCGGTTAAGTTTCTTCAACCTACGGCAGAACATGACGGGTATCCCGGCTTCATAGCCGAAGGCCGTGTCACCGACAACTGGCTTATGGGAGGGGACCTTCACCTGGCTCAACTCCTCCACCAGCTTCGACAACTCCACTAGCTTCTCGTACCGGATTCCCAGGTCTACTCCGTATAAAACGCGGAGGCCAACCGCAACCTCTTCGGTAGCAGCGCCCCCCGCCCTTTCGCCGATTCCGTTAACGTTGGTGTGAACCACCTCAGCGCCGGCGGTGACAGCCGCCAAGGAGTTGGCGGTTGCCAAGCCTAGGTCGTTGTGGCAGTGAACCTCTAAGGGCACGTTTATCCAGCTTTTCACGGTCCTCACGAGTTGAGCCATGCCTTGGGGTGAGGCGCAGCCGAAGGTGTCGACCACCGCTATGGAGTCGACGTGAGACTCCTCCACCACCGAGGTCATCAGCTTCCTCTCATAGCCGGGATCAGCCCTCGTCGTATCGTAGGGGAAGAAGGCCACGTATAGGCCATGTTTCTTAGCGTATCCCGTGCTGTCCACTGCGGCCTCTAAAATTCTCTCCTTCGTCCACTCGAAGCCCTGCTCTATCAACGCGTCGCTGGACGGCACCTCAATCAACACGCCGTCCACGTCGCATTTCAAGGCTAGGTCAACGTCATCCCTCCTCGCCCTGCTGAAGGCTAAAACCTTAGCGGTTAAACCAAGGTGGGCGATTTCCCTCACCGCTTCGAAATCGTCCTCTGAAACAGCGGGCATGCCCGCCTCGATTCGATGAACCCTCACCTCATCCAGTTTCCGGGCGATCCTAATCTTATCCTCCCTTCGAAAGACAACCCCAGGCCGTTGCTCACCATCCCTACATGTAACATCGTATATCTGAACCTTACTCGGCAAGCTCATTTCCTTCAACACTCCCTCATCGAAGTTCCATCGACTGGAAATCCATTTAGGCCCAATCCAAGGCTCCATTATCACACGGGACCTCCATTCGCCTTTATCTCAGATAAAGACGTATAAAAACCCTCTCTGCAGGTAATGAATGGAACACCATTAGAGCATTGGAGATGCTGATACATCCTCCCAGATGGTGTGAACCAAGTTATTCTTATATCAACTTCATAAAGTCGACTTCTCCCTCTCTAATTTACATAAGAGATTCGATAATTTTATATAATTACTTTAATAGTGTTGTATGATGCCTAAGGTAGTAGCGTAGTCTCCTTAGCCTCCATGGAGGTGTCCATTAAATATTTAATATTTACTACTTCTTTCGACCCTCCCACGCTATAACTCTAGGCTTAACGTTTTCATTGTTTGGCTTTCAACTTTACATGCGGCTCTGGCGGTGGTGGAATCAGAAGCCAAGTTGGTGTAGGGTAAGGATGCCCTGTTTTGCGAGTGTACTCTAAACCCTCAAGCCACTCTTCAATATTTTTAAACGGTATTACGCCTACCAGTTCTTCATCAAGGTAAAGGGCTGTCCTGCGAGCTCCCCAACATGGGAAGGCTACGCTCACCCTACCAGTCAATATCGATTGAGCAATAGCTTCACCGCATATACCGTATAGCCCATTAGAGCCAAATTCTAAACGTTTTCCATCATGCCAAGCGGCTGCGCCTATCACCTTAAGCATTTGACCAGCATTACAGGCTATAAGAACGAGGTCGGGTTCTATGGGCATATCCTTAAGTGGACCCATGAGGACCGCCTCATAGGATTTAGGTGGAAGCCTGTATGGGAAATGCTCATAAGCCATTCTAGCGGCTTCTTCGTTGACAAAGTGAACATAGGCGTCAGCCTCCACGCACTCCTTTAATGTAAGCTCTCTCAGACCTATGTTGGCAGCCCCACGTTTGCACTCGATTTCCGCCTCTGTAGCCAAATATGTTAATCCGTGAAGTCTAGCAAGCGTTGAAAGCTGGCAAACCGTTACTTTACCTGGCACATGTTTAACATTTTGTGGGGCTTCCGACGCTGATTTTAATAATTTAACACCTACAGGAAAAGTTCTAACCCTAAGCTCTTCTTCTATTCTCCGTTGAAACTCAGCCATCAACTCATAACACCTCCACCATGATTTCCCAAAACGGCTTTAAACAATTTAACAGTTCATATGGCTCCTGACTTATAGCTCTTTTCCCCTCTAATGATGGGCGTTTATTATCCGCTTCTCTTCCATTGCTTGCGTAGGTCAGACGCATTCGATTATCCTCAAAACTTGAGAATTTTTAAGGTAAGCTATTCTATAGGACTTCTATGCTTTAGATTAATGCACGTGGAATTCCGCGACAGCTACAACCAGCATCTAAAGGTCTTCCCTATGCGAACATATAGGAAGAAATGTCCTAATCAAACATACGACCAGCCAACAACAGCAACTATCTGCTAGAGAGACAAGAGCGAAGAACAATTGAAGACGGCAACCTTAAGTTGATAAGTTCTGACTAAGGGGTTGTCAACTTTAGGACTTCGGTTTATATAGGGTTTTAAAGGATCGATGCTTAAGTTGACAACCTCCTGACTATAGCAGTGAGCTTTAAATTTAAGCTTAAACCTAATTAATTGGGTTTAAGCTAGTTGACCTCTAAAATCGATCAAATCCTTGAAAGCGCCAGGTCTGAAAACAGGAGAATCCTTTACGAGCATGAGGCGAAAACCATATGTATGGAGTATGGGGTTGAGACGCCGAGGTTTCAGTTGGCCGACTCGGTGGAGAAGGCTGTTGAGGCGGCTGACAGCCTTGGATACCCGGTGGTGTTGAAGGTTGTTTCGCCCCAGGTAACGCATAAAAGCGATGTAGGCGGCGTCCTCGTGAATTTAAAGGATCCTGACGAGGTTAAAACTGGGTTTGAAGCCATCGAAGCGAACCTGAAGAGATATGCGCCGAAAGCGGAGTTTAAAGGCGTGTTAGTGCAGAAAATGGCGCCGCCGGGACTTGAATTGATCATCGGCGCGATCGCTGATCCACAGTTTGGCCCAACCCTCATGCTGGGCATGGGCGGCTTATACGTTGAACTCTACAGGGATGTGTCATTTCGAATCGCTCCGATCAACGTGGAAGATGCGGAAGAGATGGTAGAAGAGTTGAAAGCCTCAAGGATATTGAAAGGGTTTAGGGGACAACCCCCCCTAGATGTAGGGGCCATTGTTGACGCGTTGGTCAACGTGTCGAACCTAGCTATGCGCTACGAAGGGATAATCGAACAATTGGACCTTAACCCCGTATTGGTCTATGAGAAAGGCTTACAGGCAGTAGACGCCAGAATCATCTTAAAATTGATCAAACCCAACGATGCTTCAGTAAAATGAATGGATCTGACCAGTCTTCTTCGACTTCTACCTGAGTCGGAACGGGAATAACCCCATTTTAGCCTACTTAAAATGTCTACAACATTGCTATGACTCCAAACCTAATCTACAAAGACTACATCCCATGGTACCTGGTTAGCCTGCGGCGAATGGGCCCACTTATTAAGAAGGCCTAGGCGAAATGATAGAGCTTATCGTAGACGGCGCCATACGTTTTAACGATCAGATGCTAAGAATAGAAGCCTATCTGCTATGGCTCTTATAAAATCGCTTGGGAAGAGACTTAAGCGCTGGCAAAAGGAGTGCATGTATGGTGTTATGTTCAAGGCTTTAGCCTATATGAGGAGCTATGGTTGGGCTATGCTTGGGCAGCTCCGATATGGAGACTAAAGGGTGGCAAATTGATAGGCTATAAGGGTTTAAATATGAAAAGTGCTCAAGGACTTGTGGCTCATGTAGGTGGATGTGGGATTAGCACATAGGCTGGTCGCAAAGCCAGGTATTTAAGGAGCTGGTCTCTACCAATCTAGCATAGCATGGCCCATTTAGGATTCGATAAGCCTAAAGCGGAATCATAAGCATCGAGGTCTATGGCTCCTATAGAGGATATGAACTCAATTTAAGAGTTTACTTTCATGTAAAGACTTATAAATAATTATTACTATAACAGTAAACGTGGGGAGGATGTGCCTTGAAAATAATTGATTGTCATACACATATAGGCTACTCAAAAGTCTTTGATGTAAACATTTCCGAGAAGGAGTTACTAGATGGTATGAAGAAAAACAACATAACGGCTGCTCTCGTGCAACCCTTCCCAGGGGCGCCAAATGTAAAGGAAGTTCATGATCGAATAGCTAAATTAAGTGAGGAGCACCCAGGTAAAATCTTCGGGATCGTGAATCTTTACCCTTACATAGATGAGGAGGAATATAAGGCTGAGCTAGAGAGGTTGGTAAAGGATCACGGCTTTGTCGGCGTGAAAATCCACACGGCTGGGCATGCCGTTAATCCTTCTGGAAAAGTTGGCCTAATGATTTTTGAGATGGCTAAGCGATTAAATATACCGGTTATGGTTCATACAGGACAGGGCGTACAGTTCTGCCTTCCGTCGCTTGTTATAACTCCGGCACAGCAGTATCCGGAAGTTCCCATAATTCTGGCTCATTCGGCTTACGGTTTTACCATAACCGAGGAAGTGTTTCCAGTAGCAAAACTCTGTAAGAACGTGTACCTAGAGACTTCATGGAGTGGGATCTTAGAAAAGTCATTATTTATGCAGATGATTGGGCCTGATAGAATATTATACGGCTCGGACTTCATACATATCAACGCGGCTGTGGAACTTTTTCAATTCAGGTCGCTGAATCTCTCAGACGAGGATTTAGAGAAATGCCTGTTTCATAACGCAAATAAGATCTTCAAGCTTAAGCTATAATACCGAAATAAATGTATTATAGTGCTACGATGCTTAAACACAAATGTGTCACTCTAACTCATCAAATATTTTATTTAGAATTCCCTTCCAGTTTACATGCTCTTCTATCATTTGTTTGATTATTTCACTTTTCTCTTGTAGGAATGTTGGGGTAATTATGTCAGTTACTTTGCCTATGTGCACCATTGTTGTAAATTCATCGAACGAAGTTGATAAAATTGGAATCATCATCTCATAGGCTTTATTCATTATCTTATCGGTTGGATGCGAGTCACCACACATTATTATGGCGCTTAGGTTCGCTTCCATGGAATCAAGAATCAACTCCGTCTTATCCCCTCCTCTCATCATGGTCTGATTTAAACTTCTCTTAAACCAGTAAACTAATCCCGCCTCCGACTTCATATTCGCAACGAGAAAATCTCCAATAAATCTATCTAAACCCCCCTTTCCAGTCAAAATTGTTGCGTTTAACCCTTCTGCAACATCTTTAATGGTCGGTATTAACTCCATTTTCTGTGGAATAACTCCATAAACGTGAATTCCAAGTCTTCGCAGGGCTGGGATAACCAACTTTTTAACTTCTTTTATCTTGTCGACAGGAACAGAATTTATGATAATTCCCATAAACCCTGTCTTGTCGTTAATAAAAAGATCTCGATAATGGATCGCTGATTCAACTATTAGATTTTCACTATATTTAATGGTAAGAATCACCTTTGAATTTAAAAGAGCTGATATTCTATCGGCCCTTAATTTATATCGTTCTGAAAGCTTCGATCCTTCGATGAGCACTATGTCATTGAAACTTTTAATGAGTTTATATGTTTTTAGAATCTTCATTTCGGCGGCGTGTGAATCTAGGTCCTGAAATATCATTCCACATACACATTGGACAACGGGAGAGAGTTCCTCAGGGGTGTTTTCTAAGCCTAGCGCCTCCCTCATCGCGATGACATCGCTATCAACGATCCTTCCACTTTTATCTCTAAAACCCATAGAAAATGGTTTAAAGTAGGAGGCCTTTATGTTTTCCTCTTTAAATTTTTGAATAAGTCCGAAGGATAGTATGGTCTTGCCGCACGATTTAGAGCCGTCAATGTATAAGGAAGCGGTCATGACTATGCACCATTTTAATTTAAGACCAAGATTAATCCGCTTTGTATACTATGCCAATTATATTTTTTATATTTTTAAAGTTTGTTTTTAGATGTTCTCTATTTATGTGGGGGATTTGATGATCGTTTTTATCTTATTTGAAATCAAGCCTGACAACCCTGCTGGGGCGAATATAACTACGATGATGAGGAGTATGGCTAGCATGATACCGAATGGATAGGGATTCCCCCTACTGAAGAATATTTCATATAGTAGTGACAGGAGGACAGCGCTGATTAGAGGCCCTCCGAAAGCACCCCTTCCCCCTAGGAGGCCCATAACAGCTGTATTTAATGAAACAGCTGGGTTAAAGGCACCGTCGGCGTCAATGTATCCAAAACGCGCGACAGTTGTTGCGCCTACTAGACCCATGAAGAACGAGGTTATGAAAAACGCGAATAATTTGTAGAATAATGTGTTTATACCGCAGGCTTGAGCTGCGTCTTCATCATCCCTAATACAAAATAGCGCGAGGCCAATTTTAGCTTCTCTTATATAATAAACTGTTATAACAACTGCAAGTGTAATTCCAATTAACGTGTAATATATTAGTAAGATATCCTCCACGGGAAGGGTGCGGCCAACTTTACCAGTGAATTTTTGTTCACAATAGTACACCAGATTTCTCAAAATTTCGCTAAGGGTAAAGGATGCTATCGCAAAATAAGGTCCTCTAATTTTAAGTAACGGCAACCCAATAGCAAACGCTATAACACCGCAAATCAGACCAGCTAACAACAACGTGAGATGGAACGGAAATCTCCAGAAAAGCAGCGCTGCAATATACCCTCCTCCCCCGTAAAAAGCAGTCGCTCCCAAGAAAAGGTATCCAGTATAGCCAGAAATCACGTTCCAAGCCGCTACAAGGCAGACGTACGTTAATATCGTTATTAATAGATATGTGTAATATCCAGGTAGGATGAAGGGTGTGATTACTAGCCCGATTAAAGGGATGATTCCTCCGACTAATTTTCTTAGGTTGAGCATTCTCTCTACCTCCTAAAGAAGCCTCTCGGCTTAAAATACAGGACCAGCAGTAGGACGGCGTAATCTATAGTAATCCTTAGAGCAGGTGAGAGTATGTACACGCCTATTGTTTCAAGCGTACCGATAAGTAATCCTCCAACTAGTGATCCCTTTAGACTCCCCACACCACCAATGATGATTATAACCCATGCAATTAAGCAATAATACATATTTATTGTGGGGTAGACGCTCCAAAATAGGCTGTAACAGGTTCCAGCAGTCGCCGCCGTCACAAATCCTATAATATGGGTGAATAGAGTGACTTTCTTCATGTCAACTCCAACGAGCGGCGCCGCATCCGGGTTTTGAAGAGCGTATTCTATGCTTTTCCCAATTTTTGTCCTTCTTAGAAATATGAAGATGAACGCAAATGAAATTGATGATAGAATTAAAATCAACAACCTATTCATTTCAATGCGCATTCCCCATAATGAAAGAATCTGGGGAAGGTACCTGTAGTTTCTTTGAATGGTCGTCCACGACAAGCTAGCGAAGTTTAGAGCCCACATCGATACCGCGAAGGTAGCGATTAGAGTTGCCATCTCGAATTCATCTCTCGTTTTCGATCGCCTCTGCAAAGGGGAAGTCAGGGTGA
>Ga0123519_10016598_pt1 | contig 10202 bp, 9 predicted proteins | sample YelNatPaOPRAMG02_FD_87396 | JGI IMG/M metagenome (GOLD analysis project Ga0123519, IMG submission 87396) | Hot spring microbial communities from Yellowstone National Park - Yellowstone National Park OP-RAMG-02 (version 2) | ecosystem: Environmental > Aquatic > Thermal springs > Hot (42-90C) ...
GTGCAATCGGCGGTAACCTTATTATTGTTGTGGAAGGAAATAGCCAAAATACAATTAAAGTTTAATGCACGTTTGTGGAAGCAAATGATGATTTATTCTTTACCCTTGGTTATTGCGGGCATGGGCGGTATGATTAATGAAACCTTTGACCGTTTAATGTTGCGATGGTGGTTGCCCGGAACTGAAACATTTAGAGAAGAACAAGTAGGCATTTACAATGCTTGTTACAAACTTTCTATTTTAATTACATTATTTATACAGGCATTTAGAATGGGTGCCGAGCCTTTCTTTTTTAAGCAAGCCGAAAGCAATAATCCACAAAAAGTATATGCAAGGGTAATGAAGTTTTTTGTGATGATTATTTCTATTATGTTTTTGGTGGTTGCCCTGTATTTGCCGGTATGGAAACATTTTATTGGTCCCAAGTATTGGTCGGGGTTAAAAGTGGTACCCATTTTATTATTTGCCAATATGTTTTTGGGTATTTATTATAATCTGAGTATTTGGTATAAAATTACCAATAAAACTATGGCAGGTGCCTGGGTTACTTTAGCCGGAGCCGCCATTACCATTATCATTAATTATGTATTTATTCCATACTTTAGTTTCATGGCCTGCGCATGGGCAACATTTACCTGTTATGGAAGCATGATGGTAATTAGTTATGTATGGGGGCAAAAAGTTTATCGCATACCTTATGCCTGGAAAAAGTTAATGGCTTATATGGTTATTGCATTTTTGTTATTTTTTGTACACCATACCATAACAGCCTATATTACACATTATGCCTTTAGTTATATTTTAGCCACACTATTGCTATTATTGTTTATAGGGTTTTTGTTAAAAATTGAGCGAAAGGAAATGCAAAAGCTGCCATTTGTAGGAAAATACCTGGCCTAAGTAAGGCATTGGTAAACACAGCCGCAATTCATATATCTTTGCCGCTTTAAAAAAACATTCAGTGAAAGCGAAACACGTTATTATTCTCATAGCTGCTATTATACTGGCCGATCAGGCATTAAAGTTTTATATAAAGCTACACTATTACGCAGGGGAAGAACACAATGTAATTGGCAATTGGTTTCGGCTACATTTTGTTGAAAATGAAGGAATGGCCTGGGGTTGGAAGTTTGGAGGTGGTTTCGGGAAAATTATTTTAACCTTATTTAGATTGGTAGCCGTTATTTGGGGTACTTTTTTATTGCGCGATTTTATCAGAAAAAAATACCACACCGGTTTTATTATTTGTGCATCACTAATTTATGCAGGTGCATTAGGTAATTTAATTGATAGTATGTTTTATGGGTTGATATTTGAGAATAGCGATGTGTTTGCTCAAAATGTAGCTAAACTCGTACCCTTTGGCAGTGGCTATGCCAACTTTTTACATGGCAGGGTGGTTGATATGCTGTATTTCCCGATTATCGATACTTATTATCCTAAATGGTTTCCGGTATGGGGTGGTGAGCGTTTTGAGTTTTTTGAGCCCGTATTCAATATTGCCGATGCATCTATTTCAGTAGGCGTAATTGTTTTACTGTTATTTCAAAATAAATTTTTCGGAAAAAAACATACGGAAGCCGAAAAAGAAACTGCTACACAGGAAGCTAAAGTTTCTTAATTGTTGGGCTTTTCAAATATGGCATATATTGTAGCAATTCCTAACATTCATTATAGGAACAGTATTATTCTATTGAGTAACACACAATTATTATTGTGGGTTTACTAATGAGATATAGCAGTGGAGACACAAATCACCTACAATAATGGTGCAGTTGATATCCTTTTAAAAGACTGCTTTGTAAGTCATAATGAGGTTTAGTTTTTGTACACCGCCGTTAATAGTAACCGGATTTAGTCCACCCTGTTCATCCAATCCTGAAGCATAAAGTTTTCCATTTTCAACAATGGCTAAGGAATATTGTCCATCGGGTAAATTAATTTCGTAAAAGCCATTAGCATCTGCTGTAATTTCTGCCACCGCCGGTACATTAAAGCTTTCGTAAAAACTAGCGGTGTTGGGTACCAATGTTGCATTTTGCTTTAAGGTATAAGGGTAAACTTTTATTGTACGCTGCACAGCGCAATGTTTACAGGTATTGGTGGCCGGCGGTACCATGGGCATGCAATTGCCTTCCATTGATGATACAGTACCCCATACCCCTTTTGTAATAGTTACCTTTTGTGCATTTTGGGCGTAGGTATTTAGTATGTCACAACCGGAAATAATGGTATTGCTTTTATGACAAGCATAACTTGCAAAAGTCAATAATATCCATACTAATAAATGTTTCACGGAACAGTTTTAAATGTTCATTTTACAGATACAGTATACTAAAATTATAGTTGAAATTATTTCTAATGCCCAATTAACTATACTGCTTCATTAATTTACATGCCACTGTGCAAGGGTGGAGTTATAAGGCATTACTGTGGTACTACCCGGTACTTCAATAGCAATTAAACCAATCCCCTCTGCATAGTAAAAATACGATGTTTGTGCTGTGGCATAATTAATGGTCGGAGGTACCAAAGCCTGAATATCGAGTTGTACTTTAATTACGTTGGTAAAATTGTTGCCATTATAACTGGCTGTAAGGCCACTGCCCAAAAGGGTAAAATGGTATTTTACTTTTACATTTTGATTGGATACCACTACTGAAACAATGGGCGAATCCCAACTAGTACCTGCCGGTACACCGGCTTTTAAAAAGGCATATTCTACCGGTTGTACCGAAGGGTCGGGATAAATACTGCCAAAGGTATAATAGGTGTTGCCACTTCTTCTGTATAACGAAGTATCGCCTAATCTATCTACAAATACGGCATAGGTTTGCCCTGTGTTGGCAACATTCGCCAGTACCGATAAAGCACGGGTAGTAATAGTGTCATTTAACTGACTATCGTTATAAGTCCAATAACTGCCAGCTGTAGTGGGAAAATAATTGCCAATTACTGCTGTGTTGTAAGGTATGGTAAACTGGCATGCCGAACTGCCGAAAGTAATAACAAAGTTGGCATCAACCGGTAAAATAGGTTTGCCGTAGCCTTTTAATTTAATGTTTTGTGTGCCAGTTGATAAAACAATGGAAGAATCGGCAAACCAAAAACCGTTTGCTGTATCAGTAAAAATATAATATTTGCCCGGTGAAATAATATTAACAGTTACTACAATGTAATTGCTATCGGTTAATACGCTATCTACTACATAAGTACCATTTACAAATACATTTTGGCAATTTCCGGTACTATCTTGTAAAGTGCCAATGGCAACACCGCTATAGCCTTTTCCGGTTTCGTAACTATATTCCTTGCTACATGCCTGAAAAAGAAACAAAATGGTTAATGCAATAATGCCATATTTAAGAATTGCCTTCATGCGGTAAAATTAATGATAAATGTTAATGTAATGATAGTGTTTACACTAATAACGCTGTTTGGTTCGTAAAATTTTTATGATGCAATAAAGCATCTACGTTGGTTAAAGTAATATGTGTTATTTCTTCTAAAGCTTCTTTGGTAAAAAATGCCTGATGCGCTGTTACTAATACATTTGGAAAAGCCATTAAGCGTTGTAGTGTATCATCAGCAATAATATTTTCAGATAGGTCTTTAAAAAATATTTTCTCTTCTTGCTCATATACATCAATACCCAAATAACCCAATTGATGGGTTTTCAGGGCCTCAATTACGGCATGGGTGTCAATTAATCCACCGCGACTTGTATTAATGAGCATGGCGCCTTTTTTCATGTTTTGTAAGGTGGTTGGGTTAATTAAATGATGCGTTTGGGGTGTTAGTGGACAATGCAATGAAATAATATCTGCTTCTTCCAAAACCTGTGCCAAAGATAAGTAGGTGATTCCCAATGCAGTAAGTGAGGTGTTGATTTGTATGTCGTAGGCAATTACACGGCAACCCATACCCGTCATAATGGTGCAAAATGCAGCTCCAATATGGCCTGTGCCAATTACACCTACTGTTTTTCCCTTTAATGTAAAACCCAATAAGCCATTGAGTGAAAAATTTTGTTCACGAACACGATTATAGGCTTTATGTGTTTTTCTATTTAAGGTTTGTATCATTGCCAAAGCATGTTCTGCCACTGCTTCCGGAGAATAGGCTGGTACCCTGCATACCTTAATTTGGTGCTTTTTTGCAGCTTCAATATCCACATTATTAAATCCGGCACAACGTAAAGCAATTACTTTTACCCCCTTTTGTGCCAGTACTGCTATTACTTCTGCAGTTACTTTATCGTTAACAAATACGCAAATTGCATCAGTTGGTTCTACAGCCTGCACAATATGTGGACCTAAATGCGTTTCAAAAAAAGTGAATTCAAAACCATAGGATGCATTTCCTTTAATGAAAAACTCTTTATCATATGGTTGTGTAGAAAAGAAGGTAATTTTCATGCAAATAATTTTAAGGCAGATATGTAAAAAAGCTGCTTAATTAGTGTCTTAAAGGTAATGTAAGCTTATATGGTATTAACGTAATGTGGAAAACAATCCATCTTCTCAGTCGTAATCAAAATAATTCAAAATAAACTGCCCTGTGTACCCGGCCGCATAAATTGCTGCGTATTTAATTGCCAATGTTCGGCATTTAGTTGGTATTTGCGATTATAGGTTTTAAATTGTTGTTGTACCAATGCCGCAATGGGGCCTTCGCCGCGCATTCTAACCCCCCAGCGGCTATCATTTACCTGCCCGCCATGGGCTTGTTCAATTAAATGCCACACTTTATTAGCCCTGTCGGGAAAATTTTTAAACAGCCAGTCTTTAAACAAACTGCCAATGGCGCCATTTAGCCGAATAAAGGTATAGGCTGAAAAGCGTGCGCCTGCAGCGGCAGCTTTTTCCATAATGGGTTGCATTTCGTGTTCGTTTAAGCCGGGAATCATAGGGCCTAACATTACTCCGGTGCGTACCCCCATTTTGCTTAAAGTTTCAATAATGCGTAAGCGTTGGGTAGCGGTGGTAGTGCGCGGTTCCATTACACTGCGCAGGGGTTCGTTTAGTGAGGTAATGCTTACCAATACGCTTACCAGGTTTTTGACCGCCATGGCTTGCAGTATATCTGCATCGCGTAATACGGCTGCATTTTTAGTAATAATGCCCACCGGCTGATTAAAACTTTGGCACACCTGTAATAATTGCCGGGTAAGTTTAAACTTTCGTTCGGCAGGTTGGTAGCAGTCGGTATTGCCGCTTAATACAATTGGTTGGCATTGCCAGCTTGGTTTCATTAAAAAATGGCGCAGCAATTCCGGTGCATTTTGTTTTACCAATATTTTACTTTCAAAATCGGTGCCGGCGCTGTAGCCCCAATATTCGTGTACATTACGGGCATAGCAGTAAATGCAGCCATGTTCGCAGCCTTGGTATGGGTTCATGCTGTATAGCATGCCCACATCGGGGCTATCTACTTTATTTACAATGCTTGTTGCTTTGGTAAAAATATATTGTGTAGGGCAGTTGCTGTTTTCCCAATCATCTATGGCTTCAATATGCCATTTTTCGGTATGGTTTTGTAAAAAATGATTGGGGGTGTTTATTTGTGCCCCTCTGCCTTTCAGGTATTGCAGTGCTGCTTCTTTTTGGGCAGGCAAGGGTTGTTGATTGGGATTGCTGTTCATGGTGTTGGTGGTTGTGTACAATAAATGTGTAATGCTTTTTTTACACAAATGCCTGTTCGTTAGTAGCAGTAAATGCTGCCCCGTATTGTTGCAGTACAAGTGTGCGACGCAAGCGGTGCCGAATAGCACTACAAAAGCCGGTGACACACTAATAATGAATACCTTTTTTGTTGTTGCTATTGGGTTTATTAATCGTTCCGCCCGACAATAACCCCTTTTCTAAAATATGAATAACGCAGGTAACCACGCCCCATATGTACTGCTCGCTAAATTCGGTAATTTCAATAGGGGCATAACGACTGTTTTCGGCCAATAGGGTAGCGCGATTAAAATGCGTTTGCAACCGCCGCACCAATAGCTCACCGTTAATAGCCGCCACAATAATTTTGCCCGATGCTATGGGTACACTTCTGTCAACAATTAACACGTCGCCGCTATGAATGCCGGCCTCCGTCATGGCATCACCGTTCATACGGAAGAAGAAGGTAGCCGGCTTGTTCATAATCAGTTGTTCATTCAGGTCAATACCCCGTTCCATATAATCGTCGGCGGCAGCACCAAAGCCATTGGCATTGGCGGTGGGAATGTGGTGTTGGGTAAAATCTTTACTGCCACGGTAGGCAGGCGTGTAGGCAATATTATCTATCATAAAAAAATATTTTGCTGTTTACTAAATTATTTAGCAATTTTATGCTAAATTTGTTGACAATCAAAAAAATGTTTATGCACACAGTATCATTAACAGCAACGGGGGCAGACAAGCTTCAACAAACAGCCTATACATACAGTTTAGTGGTAGCCTTGCCCCATTTTGTACAGCAAATGCTGCGGCAACAACAGGCATTTTTTACGGCACAATATGGGTATGTGTGTGGCGCGCCTAGGTTGTGCATAGCCCATTTTACTGCCCACGAAGCCATGGAAGATACTTTGTTGCGTTACTTGCAACGCATTGCCGGTATGCAACATGCATTATCGGTAACATTAAACAATTACAGCAGTATACCCGAACATAGCATATATGTACGTGTGCAACAACCTGTTTGCTTTCAGCAATGGATACAGGCATTACAACCCATTGATAATTATATTAGTGACAACGGTTTTCCGCATTTACAAACAATGCAACGTGCCCATATACCCCTTGCTGCAGCATTGCCGCCTAATGTGTACCGAAAAGCTGTTAGCCACTATGCACAGCAGGTGTTTTATGCTTCTTTTATGGCAATGGAATGGGTGTTGTTAAAATGTAAAAATAATTACAGCAATGAGGTACCGTTATGTAAATTTCATTTGTTGTAAGGTGTAATACCGGCTGTGGTACCTTGTAGCATCGCCGGTTGCGTCGCAATCACTTCATCGTTCCGGACAATGGGCATCAGTTATTCGTTTATTCAAATATTTCGTTTGTTTTTAGTATGGTATGAATACACAACAAGTTAATACGGCACTGCCTGCAAAAACGGCTGCCAATGCCGATAAAAATAAGGATACATGGTATGCTATTGTTGATTGTAATAGTTTTTATTGTAGTTGTGAGCGTTTGTTTAGACCCGATTTATGGAACCGGCCGGTAGTGGTGCTTAGCAATAACGACGGTTGTATTATTAGCCGAACCGATGAAGCTAAGCGATTGGGGATTGAAATGGCCGGTCCTTATTTTAAAGCCAAACCGTTTATTGAACAATATGGCGTAACTACGTTTTCCTCTAACTACAATTTATATGGTGATATGAGCAAGCGGGTAATGGATACTTTGCGCTTTTTGGTGGGCGAACAAAACACGGAAGTGTATTCGGTTGATGAGGCTTTTTTAGCCTTGTCGGGTTGGAGGGTTGCCGACTATAAAGCATTGGCTTTGCACATACGCAAAACGGTAGAGCGGTGGACGGGTATTTCAGTATCGGTGGGCATTGCCCCTACTAAAGTGCTGAGTAAAATGGCCAACCATATAGCTAAAAAAAATAAACAAGCCACGCAATGCGTATATGTGTTAGATACGCCTGAAGTAATACAGCAGGCATTAGCACGAACACCGGTAGGCGATATTTGGGGCATTGGCCGCCGTTATGCCGAAAAGTTGAACAACTTTGGTATTTATGATGCACTGCAGTTAAGTCTTATGCCCGAAAATTGGGTACGAAAACAGTTGGGCGGGGTTGTGGGTGCCCGATTATTAAAAGAGCTAAATAGCGAACCGGCTATTGGGCTGGGCGATGAATTGGTTACCAAAAAAATGATTGCCACTACCCGCATGTTTGGAATACCCGTTACGGAATTGCAGCAGGTAAAAGAGGCGGTGGCAACTTATATAGCCCGTGCTGCCGAAAAGTTGCGTAGGCAAAAAAGTGTAGCATCGGTTATTACGGTATTTATGGTATATAAAGCCGAGCAGTTACCGGGTGGGCATTTCAGGCATGGTCCTTCGGTAAGTGCTTCAGTAATATTGCCTAATGCCACTGCTAATACCAATGAGCTGATAAAGCCGGCTTTGCAATTAGCCGAGCAGTTGTATGCACCCGGCAAAATATACAAGAAAGCAGGGGTGCTGTTAAGTGGTATTATACCCGCCGAAGCGCCGCCCGGCAATTTATTTGTGCCGCCACCCGGTAATGCCAACGGTAAATTAATGGAAGTAATGGATAATATTAATGGAAGCATGCGGAATGATGTATTGCATTTTGCGGCCGGTGGAACCGGCCGCAACTGGAAAATGCGCCAGGAACTGCGCAGCCCCCGTTATACGGCCCGTTGGAAGGAATTACCCTTGGTGCAGTAGGACTGCAATTATTCAACGGGGTGCCAACTAACCTCTGCTGAATGCGGATTGATTGCTAGTTGCTTTGACCCTGCTTCGAGACTGCTTCGAGTCAACAGCGTTGCGCAACGCTGTTGATAGGTAGATGTATGGGAAAAGGGTGGATGTTGTTAGGGGGGGAAACCATTTAATTAGGCAAAACGTAATATTCCGTTACTAGTGTAAGTTCAAGTAAAAAAAACGGGCATGAATAATGCCATGCCCGTTGTGTTATTTGTCAGCAACTTTTTCTTTTATATTACAAACCTACCATGTTGGCCGGTACCACCCATTCGTCAAATTGTTCAGGTGTTACATACCCTAATTTAACTGCCATTTCTTTTAATGTAGTACCTTCTTTATGGGCTTTTTGCGCAATTTCAGCGGCTTTATAATAACCAATTTTGGTATTTAAAGCTGTTACCAACATAAGTGAATTGTCAACATGCTTCTTAATATTGGCTTCAATGGGTTCAATGCCTACTGCACATTTTTCATTAAAGCTTACACAGCCTTCGCCAATTAAACGGGCACTGTGTAAAAAGTTATAAATCATCATAGGCTTAAATACATTCAACTCAAAATGGCCGGTAGCACCACCAACGTTAATGGCTACATCGTTACCCAATACCTGGGCGGCTATCATGGTTAATGCTTCACATTGTGTAGGGTTTACTTTACCGGGCATAATAGAAGAACCGGGTTCATTATCCGGAATATGTATTTCGCCAATGCCACTCCGTGGGCCTGATGATAACATGCGAATATCGTTGGCAATCTTCATTAAACTCACAGCTACTGTTTTAAGTGCACCATGTGCTTCAACAATAGCATCGTGTGCAGCTAAAGCTTCAAATTTATTGGCTGCGGTAACAAAAGGTAATCCGGTTAATTCAGCAATTTTTTTGGCCACCAATACATCATATCCTTTTGGCGTATTAATGCCGGTACCAACAGCAGTGCCTCCCAGCGCTAATTCACTTAAATGGGCTAAACTGTTTTGTATAGCTTTTAAGCCATGGTTTAATTGGGCAACATAACCGCTAAATTCCTGGCCTAAGGTTAATGGGGTAGCATCCATAAAGTGGGTACGGCCAATTTTTACCACATGCATAAATGCTTTGCTTTTTTCGGCCAAGGTATCTCGTAGTTGCGTAATACCGGGAATAGTTGTTTCTATCAACATTTTATAAGCTGCAATATGCATGGCCGTTGGAAAAGTGTCGTTTGAGGATTGTGATTTATTCACATCATCATTGGGGTGTAAAAACTTTTCTTTATCGGTTAATTTTCCGCCTTTTAATACGTGAGCACGATAGGCAACTACTTCATTTACATTCATGTTGCTTTGTGTACCGCTTCCGGTTTGCCAAACTACCAAAGGGAATTGGTCATCTAATTGGCCGGCTAAAATTTCATCACACACAGTTGCAATGGCTTTGCATTTTTCTTCGGGTAAAACTCCTAATTCAAAATTGGCTAAGGCTGCTGCTTTTTTTAAATACGCAAATGCCTGAATAATGGGTTTGGGCATTTGATTAATATCTCTGGCAATTTTAAAATTCTCTACACTTCTCTCTGTTTGTGCGCCCCAATAAACATGTGCCGGAACTTTTACCTCGCCCATGGTATCTTTTTCAATTCTGTATTCCATATGGTTTATTTTTAATGTAAAAAGATTTTTTGCCTATGTGGCCGCAAAGTTATGACTAAGTTTTGTTTGCCATTAAAATTGTGGTTTTTGTTTCGTTAAGAAAAAGA
>Ga0123519_10016599_pt1 | contig 10201 bp, 10 predicted proteins | sample YelNatPaOPRAMG02_FD_87396 | JGI IMG/M metagenome (GOLD analysis project Ga0123519, IMG submission 87396) | Hot spring microbial communities from Yellowstone National Park - Yellowstone National Park OP-RAMG-02 (version 2) | ecosystem: Environmental > Aquatic > Thermal springs > Hot (42-90C) ...
CTTTCTCCCCAAAATTCTCATTATTTAAACCCATCAAAAAACAACTGAAAGCAAAACCGATCTCTTTCTTTACCCCCAAACAACGAATGGCTGCCCTGGCAACATCAGAAGTGGCATAAGTAGCACCCGCTACAAAACCGTCTGCCTCTCCCAAATGCACCATCATCGCCGCACAGTAAAGCGGATCTTCCATACAGGAGTCTACCTCTTGCCTGAGTATCCCTTTATCTTTGCGCAGTTCAAAAAATGCATCTGCGTATCTTTGTTTATCTTGAGGAGAAATAGAACCTTTCCTTAAAAGAATAACTTCAGCAATATCTTCTTTTTTAATCCAAAGCTCTGCCTCCCTTATCCGGGGGTCATCCGCTTCAGGCAACACAATTTTTCGCCTTAACTGCTTTGCTTTCTTGCGTAATCTTTCAATTGCTTCCATCTTTAATCCTTTCTATTATTTTTCCAATATCCAGATATCTCCTTATCAGGTCCTTGACTAAATTTATCTTTTCTTCATCCTGTGGCTTTATCTTTACATTGATATTATTTATAATGCAGACAGTAGTGTAAGTATCAAAACAGGAAAGAAAAACAGGAATCGACATTTTTTCTAATACTTTCAATAAACTCTGCGGGATAGCTTTTACACCGCTAAGCACCAAAGCATTTATTTTTAATTTTTTATGATTGTTCCTGCGGTGACTGTTTAAAGCAAGCATAATAATATCTCTACGATCTGCTCCCGTAACCAGAAGAGAGTCATTTTTAAGGTAAGATATAGCGTCTTTGGGATACATCGCCCCCACCGTTACCGAAGAGAATTTATTATCTAAATAATTTTCTCCGCATAGAAGTTTAAAGTTTGTCTCCTCCGCAATTTGGCGCGCATTGGGATAAGAAAGTTCTTTTCGATACGGTATGACCCCTAAAACCTCTACTTTTTTATAACCTAACCCTTTACGTACAAATTTATTTATTTTATCATATTTTTCCGGCAAAACTTTATTAATAACCACCCCCAAAAGTTTAACCCCATTTTTATCAAAGAGCGCTTTATTTAGAAGTATCTCATCGATCGGCCTACCTATGCCACCTGAAGAAACTAAAATAACTTTGGCTCCTAAAAGTTTAGCCACATAGGCATTAGAATGATCGAATACTGAACCTACGCCGGCATGGCCAGTGCCTTCAATAATCGTCATTTTACAATCTTTTGAAATGCGATTAAATGAATCTTTTATCTGTCGAGTAATATTTTCTTTTTGAGGAGAAAGAATATAATTTTCCGTAAATCCCCTTTCTACTGCTACCGGATTCATATCTTTAAGCCTCTCCTCCAAGCCAAATACCTTCTCTATCAAAACAGAATCCTCATCGACCTTAACGCCCTCTTCTTCAAGATACCGCTGGCCAATGGGCTTAATAAAGCCGATATGCTTAAATCTTTTTTTAAAAGCAAACATCAGCCCCAAAGAAATTGTGGTTTTGCCATCATTCTGCTGGGTAGCGGCAATAAATATCTTTTTCATCGTATATAAGGAAGGGTATAAATCTGTTAAAGAAATCTAATCAGGAACGCGTTGTTTATTAAAAATTTTATAATAAAAGATAGGGCAATTATACCAAAAATTTTAAAAATTAGCAATTTTTTTAAACCATCTCCTTAAATAAAACATCTAAAATAAAAATGTCCTAATTATTTTATTTTCATTACGCGCATAAGAATATTTAAACGCTCCTGTTCCTGCGTTATCTGTTTATCCAATTCCTTAAAATAAGATTTTATCCTCATAAGATAATTCTTAGTTTCTCCCTCTGTTGGCAAACCGGCATTTTCTACACTCTGTAAATTAAGATTATTGGTCTTTCTCATTATATTCAACCAACTAAAAAGAAAATTAAATGATGTTTTATTCACGTCCTCTTTGCGGATCAGCTCAAAAATCCCCACCATATAAAAATAAGCATCGATCTGATGAACCGCCAAAATGCAAGAATCAAAAAGCCCGGAAAGTAAAACAAAATCTTGATTCTTAGGCCCAATATTTTGTTTTATCTGATTTGCCTCTTTGAAGATTTTATCGCGTAAATCCAAAAGTTTAATATCTAATGCGTAAACTTTACAGGAAAATATAAAATTTAATAAAAACAAGAAAAATGCGCATTTTATAAATATATTTTTTTTCATACTTCCTCCTTATTTTTTAAGATGCGCTTATCTTAACTACCGTCATCGCGCAAGAAGCAACCCCAGATTCTTTTGATTTAGGAGTTATCTCGTATTTTTCTATGGTTAAAAGGTGATACGAACTTTCGATATTATACATAAACTCAACCAGCTGTTGCATCTGGGCTTCGCAATTTAAATTAACTACATATTTCTTAAATGCTCCCTGCTGACGCATTCCGCCTGGCTTCATATCCACCAAATAAACCGCACTCTTATTTGCCAATTTTTCTATTTCTTTTAACACAGAAGTAATATCATCGGAAGGCTTATTTAAATTATCCAAAAAAACGCTTAATTTATTGGTCCACTGTTTTATCTTTTCTTTTTGGGCAAGAATAAGAAGATACTTATTTATAGCGGATTGTTTCTGGTAAATCTCTTTGTTTAAGGTATCGATACGCATAATCACCGGAGAGATGATTAAGCGGTCAATAAAGATAACCGATATGGCGAATAAAGCGGCATAAAAAAATTTTTTTTCGCGTTTTGACAGATTCCCCAAAAAATCGTATAAAAATTTTATTTTAAGCATACCTTAAAAAAATTTTTCTAATTTACAGAAAATTTCAAAATCGGTAAAATCCCCTGATGATGTTTTACGTTTGGTGGTATAACGGGTTTTTGCCTCTTTAAAATACTCCGATTTCTCCAAACTATCCACCAAAGAAAAAACGGTTGACATCGCAGCTGCGCTTCCCCTTATCGAAAATTTTCCCTCCTGCTCAAAGCGGATATAGGACAATTCCACTTCTTGGGGCAAGATATCATAAAGTTCAAACAATACCTGGAGGGAATACCCGCGTTTTGCAAGATAATTTCTAACCAAATTCAATTTGGAAAAGTCGTCCTCAATGCTTTTAGCCTCCTGCATCAATACCTGGTATTTTTTATCTATATTTTTTAAATACAGGGTCTTAAAATAAATTTTGTTTAAAAGGATAAAAAACAAAAGAACCAAAACGCTTAATACCAAAATCCCGCTCTTCATCAATTCTCTTGCCCGCAGTTGCAAAACTCTTTTTAATTTGATTTCCTCAGGGGTAAGGTCTATATTTAATTTTTCTATTGATACAAGCGAAGCGACGGTATTGAAAAAAGAAACATTATAAGAAGGCATATCTTTAACAATCTGGACAGATAAAGGCATATTTTTTAAATAATTCATTTTTTCTATTGCGATGCCCAGCTGCTGTTCCAAACCTTCTAACCTTTCCACCACACCGGTTAATATAAAATATTTAGGCATCTTGCCAATATCCTCCGTAAGATACGCCTCTTGGGAACGCTTTATCTCTTCTAAAAAACGCAGATAATATTTTTCTTTTTCAAAAATAAGCTGTCTCGCCCCAATAGGGATATGGCGCAGGAATATGGGCTTGTTTTTAAAAATAATTATAAAATCGGCGCTCTCCTCATTCATATGAATAAGCCCTGCCTCCGAATTTTCCGTATTTAACCTTAACAGGTATTCACAGTTTAAAGCCACCGCCTCCGTCGAAAAAACGATATGTTCAGGCATAACGCCTGCTCTGCTTAAAATATCAAAATGCCTTTTGATGACGCTGCGGTTGACAATCACTAAAAGTATACGCGTATAGTTGCGCCGGTATACCCCCAAATTTACATAATCTACAACGATCTCGTCGCGGGCATAAGGGGTATGCCTACCTGCCTGAAGATTAACGATCTCTTTTATCTCTTTGGGGTCTACTGACGGAATTTCGATATTTTTTGTAATTACCCAGGATGAATTAACTATATCTATTATCTGGGGTTTTTTTAAAGAAAGGGTATCTAATATGGCTAAAAGCACCTGCGATATATCTGCATCAGAAAACCCGGAAATATCCTTCTGGATAAGATTAATCAGTTCGGTACGAACGGGAGTAATTCTTAGCTGAGCCAGTTTAAGTTTATTTTTATCTAACTCTATCCCTAAAATATCGTTTATTGATATTTTTCCAAAGCTTAATTTTTTAATATTTATGCCAACCATTTTAAAGCTCTCTCCAGTAAAACACTTGTCCCTCTTTGTCAACAACTGCCTTTACAGATACTGCCTCGTCTTTTTCTTTGCGGCAAGCCTTGCTTTCAATGGCAAAAAATGAAGAATCAACGCAAAGATAATCATTGATTATGCGTGATAATTGAGTAATTTCTGCTTCATTTAACTTAAATCTCTGATTTAAATCCGCAACTATCTCTTGAGTATTTTTAAATACATTGTCATCATCGGTGCCTATAATTTTATCTTCCCCTAAGCGAAAATAAATAATTTTTTCTACTAAAGAAAAAGGCAACCCCAAAGCCAAAAGCACCTTGGCAGAGGCAGTATTAATATTTATCCTTCCATCGCCGTAAACAGTAAGATAATCCTTTATGCGTTCAAAGATCCCTTTGTCTACCCCTTTTACCAAAAGAAGTTCATCCAATACTTCAAAATCGTTATCTTTTGCTGAATATCCGGGTTCTAAAAACTGGTAATAAGTATCCTCTGCCGAATAAGAGGAACTTAATTCGTTATCTTTATCGCGCCAATCCACTATTGAAGAAGAGATCTCCTCTGCCTTAACTTCATCTAAATTAAGTAAAATAAAAAGCCGTTTTAAAACTTCTCTATCCGCTTTATTTATATTTATCTTCCGCGCCTCATCCTGAAATCCCAAAAAATAGAAAGAATCGGCAGTTAAATCATCCCTATATGCATAATAAAATTTTACATAACCTCTATCAAATTCCATATCTTTAAATTCCTGCGGATTGTTTAACAGTATGCTATTTACCCCTATATATTCATATTTATTGTTTTTAAGCAAAAAGGAAATGGCTTTTTTTACTCCGGATTCTGCCAAACAAGCAAGCATCCTTTTGCTCTCTAACTTTTCAACCAGAGCCATTTTTTGCCTTACCCCATAACTTAAGCTTACGGCAAAAACACTCAAAAGCACAACCACCCATAGACTCAATATCAAAACCGAGCCATATAAATTGCGACTTTTTTTAAGAAGCAATGGGTAAAGAAACTGTATAAACAAAAGGGTTCTCCTTGCCATCATGTTCAAGAGCAAAATCAACTCTTACTGCCAAAGGTAATTTATCATAAAGGGCACTCTCTTCCCAAACAAATTCTTTAGTTTCGGGCTTATAATAGTAATACTTAAATTGTAAATCAACAACGCCTTTCAATTCAGTTACTTGCGGCTGTCCAGAAATGCCAAAAACCTTTGTATAACTAAATCTCTGGCACTGTAAAACTTTTTTATAAGGGTCATACTGATAAATAATTTTACCGGGTAGCTGTGCCTGACAGAAATCCTCATAAACAAAAGAGGCAAATTCTAACCGTTTTGACTCTCCCTTAAAAGCAATCCCATTAAAGACAAGGGTATCCTTTAAATCTTTCCTAAAATTATCCAAAAAAAAATTTATCTCTTCTAAAAAAATATTTTGATTTAAGCGTTGGTATATCTTGGTAGCGCTATTAAAGGTTCCGTATATTACCAAACCAGCAAAAGGTAAAAGCGCACTTACCAAAAGAAGCTCAACCAGACTAAAAGATTTATTTTTATTCTTCATAGGTGTTGGGAAAATACAAAATCTGTGCGTAAAATTTTAAATTTTCTTCTACCCTCTTTCCCCTCTAATTTTAAATCTATCTGATAGAGCCCGGTCTGTTTATCTATTAACTCATAATTTAGTTCCCAGTTAAAAACTTTGTTGTCTACCATAAACTCGCCATCCTTATCCAAAACAAACGATGCAGGATTATTAAAAAGAACCGCTTTTATCTCCCAAAGTTTTTCCTCCAATAACAGCCCCAAATTAAGGTAATCAACATAATAATGGAATAAATCCAAGCACACGAAAAAACTTTCATAGACAAAAACAAAGCCCACCGTAAGCACCACTATTGCCGACAAAATTTCTATTAAAGTAAATGAGCCCTTATTCCCAATTTTTAATATCATCTGCGCTTTCTACGCCATCTGGTCCTAAAGAATAAAGGTCGTAATCCGCACGATGTTGGCCAGGAAATTTGTATTGATAAGATCTTCCCCACGGGTCAAGGGGTTTTTTTTCTAAATAAGGTCCGTTCCAGTTGGTAGCCGAAGCCGGCTTATTTAACAAAGCGTCTAATCCTTCTTCGGTAGTCGGGAAACGGCCATTATCTAATTCGTATAATTTTAGGGCAGTGGCAATATTTACCTGAATATCTGCCTTGGCAGCAGTTACCCTTGCCTGTTCAGCCCTTCCGGTAAGACGAGGCGCAACCATCGCTACCAATGCTCCAATAATAATTACTACCAACATTATCTCAATTAAAGTAAAACCTCTCTTCATTTTCTTTGCCTCCTATATTTAAGTACTATAATTAATAATTGGTTAATTTCGTTATTATCGTTAATTTCGTTATTTTCGTTTGTCACTAAACAAGCATTGCTTCTTTTGTGACATTACACTTTTATCCCCTTAATCACTTTAATTACCATTTACCAATTACTGATTACCGATTACTAATTTTAACCATAACTTCTTACTACTCAATACTCAATACTTATCTCTACTAAACTTTTACTTATTAAGGTAACTCGCTTAAATACTTACGCCAGCGTTTTTCTAACTCCTCTAAATTGCGAATATAAGTAGGATAGGCAGAGGTTAAGGCTTCATTGAGTCTCTTGCCATCTCGCAGTTGCCGACAGAAATGAGAAAAACTATCACTGCCAAAACTTTCAATCAAAAAACCTACCAGAGACACCGCCTCTAAATAATAGAGATTTATCAGGTTATCACCGCTTAAAAACAAAACCCGCGGTTCGCCATCTTTAGAAGTGGTAGAACGCACATAGACCTCATCTTTTGAATGGATATAACGGATATCCAATCTCATTAAATCCTCCAAAGAAAGCAGGCGGTCTTCTCTATAAGCTTTTTTCATCATCTGTTTTATATAATTTCTTTTATTTGTTTCTTCCCACTGGGCAACCCCTTCATCTAACCACAAAGGAATCTCTCCTTTAAAACCCACAAAGTCCCTAAAGATTAAATGCGCAATCTCATGGGGCAAAATGGAATCCAAAAAAACCCGACTTAAATTATAGCTGGAAATCTCTTTTTTTGCGTAATCCGCCATCCCCTGCGACCATTCGGGCTGACCCGTGGCTTTTAAAAATGAAGCGTGGTCCGGATAGATATAAACCTTTACCCTTTTATCCCAAAGCCAGAATTCTGAATAGCGGGGGTATCCCAAATCTAAAGCAATATCACGATAATAAACCTCGGCAGTATCCCGCACTTTTCTGGCAAAATATTCATCCGCTACATAATAGATGATAAAGTGTTCTCCTTTTAACTCTTGCCAGTTTTGGGCAAAAGCTGCTTGTGAAAATAAAATATAAAAGATAACAAAAAAGAAGCGAAACATTTTACTTAAGTTGTTTGATAATCTCCTCTAATTCCTCTATATCAAATGGTTTCTTTATATAAAAAACATTTTTCTGACCCAATATATCTTTAAGCGAATCCTCTACCGCATATCCACTCATTAAAACAAATTTTAATTGCGGGTTCTTATTTTTTATCTGGTTATAAACCGTTATGCCATCTACAAACGGCATACGGATATCCAAAAACACAATATCAAAATTTTTCTCTTTTAATACCTCTATTGCGGCTTGTCCTGACATTACTAATTTTACCACAAAACCCTGTTTACTTAAAAACCTCGTCAAAAAATCCCTTACTATTAAGTCATCGTCTACCACCAAAACCTCTTTATTTCCTTTTTGTACTGTCATACGTTATCTCCTTTGGGTTGTGTTCAATCTGCAGAATATTTATATTTAATAAAATTATACCGGAAATTTTATCTTAAAAGTGGTTCCTAAATTAACCTGACTTTCTACTTCTATTGTTGCACGGTGGCGCTTAAAAATATCATAGACAATTGCCAAACCTAAACCGGTTCCTTCGCCCACTTCTTTGGTTGTAAAAAATGGCTCAAAAAGATGTCCTAAATTTTCTTTGGGTATGCCAATCCCTGTGTCAGAAACAAGTAAAACTGCCATTTTATTTTCTGCATCATAATCGGTAGTTAAAGTAATCGTTCCAGACGTTTCTTTCTTTTTAATTGCCCATAGACTATTGTTAAGCAAATCCAAAAGCGCCTGCTGTAAGAGTTGCCGATCGCCTAAAATCAAAGGTAATTCAGCTTTTAATTTTCTCTCTATTAAGACATTCTGCAGGTTATATTCATTTTCAATTAAAGAAACTGTGTTTTCAATGATGCTATTTAAAGAGACCTGCTCAAATCCTGCGGTAGATGCATGGGAAAAACTTAACATATTTTGCACAATTTTTTTACAGCGCAAGCCTGATTCTTCAATAGAAACCAAAATCTCTTTTAGTTCATCAGGTGGAATTTCTTTTTTTTCTTCAAGCATCATTTTTAAAAGTTGGACATTATTTAATACTCCGACTAAAGGATTATTTATCTCATGGGCAACTCCTGCGGAAAGTTGACCTAAGGAAGCAAGTTTTGCGGCTTGAATCAATTGGGCTTGTAAATTCTTAAGTTTTTCATAGGCATTTTTTAATTCTTCTTCCTTCTTTTTCTTTTCTTCTTCTTTTTCCAAATACTCAATAGCAAAGGAAATGTCGCCTGCCAGTTCATTTAATAATTTTATTTCTTCCTCAGTAAAGAAATCAACTTCCGAAGCATAAACCCTTAAAACTCCGATTACCTCCATACCTAATCTTAAAGGAAAACCCGCAGTAGCGCGGTAATTACGTTTTAAGGCTTCTTTTCTCCAAGGCTGCATATAGGAAGCATTTTCAATATCATTGCAGACAAAATACTTTCCGCTTCTTATTATCTCTCCGGAAGGACCTTTTCCTTCAGGAATTTGGTTATCAACAGAAATATTAATAGTATCCAAATAACCATCCACATAGCCCCACCAAGCAACTGGCTTTACGGTTTTGGTTGCTTTATCCACCAGACCAATCCAGCACATTCGATAACCTGCTTCTTCTACTGCTAAACGGCAAACATCCATAAAAAGTTTATCTGTTTTATCCACATGCACAATCAACTGATTTATTTGACTAAGCAGATAAAATAAACGGTTTAGTTTTTTTATTTTTTCTTCTGCTTCTTTGCGTATCTTCAATTCTTCTTTAAGCATTTTACTTTTATTAAAAGATTCTTTTATATTTTCTCTTAAAAGTAAAAATTCTTTCGTATTAGTGTTTAAAGAATTTAGCTGCTCCGGATTCCCCGTATTTCCTGTTTTAATAATTTTTGTAGATAAAACCAAAGGTTTAGTTACCCAAAAATGGATAGATAGTCCGATTATAAAAAGGAGAAAAATAAAAAATATAGCCGAAAAAAATATCTGTATGCGTATTTGCTCATCCAAAGCCCTCACGTATTCTAACTCTTTCCACCCACGCAAGAAACCGATAGTTTTTTCATTTTGGTCTTTTAAGGGATAATTTACGGAAATAATAAATATAGATGAAGGTAAAACAAACTGGGTATCTAAATAATCTATAACCAAGCTTAGGCGCGTTATTTTTTTTAGATTATCTAAATAACTTTGGTCCCATAATTTAGCAGCAAAAAAATACCCGCAAGCAGGAGTTTTTCTTTGGCTATCAAAAGTAGGATGGATAGTAGCGGAACTTATCGCTAACATTCCGTATTTGGTGCGCAAATAATAATTTTTAAAATGGCTTTGGGAAAATAATTTTTCTAAATTTTCTTTATTCAAATTAGATAAAGGCAAAATATCCTTTACCCCTTCTTTTCGGCTGACAAAATAAACTAAATCACCCGAAAGCCCATAAACCCAGATAAAATCCACATTGTAAGTATTTAAAGGAGGTATAAGATTTTCTTTTGCCCATTCTTGGTCTTTATTCTTTACAAATTCTACCATCTCATCCCAATAGGTATAATCATAAGCCAATGTC
>Ga0123519_10016614_pt1 | contig 10197 bp, 10 predicted proteins | sample YelNatPaOPRAMG02_FD_87396 | JGI IMG/M metagenome (GOLD analysis project Ga0123519, IMG submission 87396) | Hot spring microbial communities from Yellowstone National Park - Yellowstone National Park OP-RAMG-02 (version 2) | ecosystem: Environmental > Aquatic > Thermal springs > Hot (42-90C) ...
CGCCGCAGCTATTTTAATTTCATCATGATCTCTTTTTTCATTTACATTTACTTTATTTCTATTATATATGTTATCTAAATCTGAAATCTCATATCTACGATGATTGCCAATTGTTCTATAATCTTTTATATATCCTTTTTTTTCCCACCTTCTTAATGTTGGAATTGAAACACCTAGATAATTAGCTGCTTTAGAAATTGAAATCATAATTAAATAATAATTAAATTGTAAAAAAAATAAAATGATATAAAAATAATAGAAAGATTGAAATAGATCAGATTTTATTAAATTTCAGGCATCTGCAGACATACCCTCCTTTAAGTAATAATGGACCAATTTCTAAACCAAATTGGGAAAAGAATTGGAAATCTGAAATATCATTCTCATTTGGTGCAAGAAATTATATTGAAACAACAATAGTAACATTTATAGGAGAAAAATTATATAAATCTTTATTCTTTTTAGTTCCAATTGGGTTCAAAATTTTAAATATAGATATTTATGGATTTCGAAAATTATAATTTTATTTTTTTATATTCATTTTCAAATTTTTTTATATATTTATTCCAATCTTAAATAAAAATTTTTTAAATTGTGGGAAATTTTTGGAAATACTTTTTGCATTAAATCCTTAAAAAATCAAAAAAAATCCAAAAATCAAATAAAACATTTTAGATCATCTCCCACATTTGAAAAAGAACTAGTGAAAAATTTTTTCGATTTATGTCGATTGATTAAATTAAATTAACCGATTTGGCGAAAGATTTAAATATTTATATTACCCTATTTTAATCAAACATATAAAAAAATATATGTATAAAAAATTTTGTGGAGGAATTTAAATGGCAAAAAAATCAACTACTCCTGAAAAACCAGCTGAAAAATCTAAAAAAGAAACTAAACCACGTTCAAGTTACATTGCAAAAGCTCCTATAAGGAGATTAATGAAAAATGAAGGAGCTGGACTAGTTGCAGAAACTGCAGTTAATTTATTAATTGATAAATTAACTGAAATTGCAAAAGAAGTAACTAAGAATGCAGTTAAAATGGTTAAGGATGAGAAAAGAAAACGAATTACAGGAGCAGATATTATAGCAGCATCTCATCAATTAAAATAAATAAAATATAAGGAAGTAAATTTGAAATTTAATTAAAATATATTAATTTTTTTATTTTTTTTAAAATAAATACTTCCTTTCTTGTTTTTCTTATACTTAAAAAAATGATTTTTTAAAAAACGAGATGAATTAATTAATTTTTAAATTAATTTTAAGTTATTAAACATGAAAGAAAGAATAAACAAATTATCCTTAAATTTGAGTGAATTATTGAATTATCCGAAGAATATTCAAGAAGCAAAGGAATTGCAATTGAAATGGAAAAATGATTATTTGAATTTTATAAATAAAAACAATAATCTCAATAAATTTAAATTAAAAGAAAATATTCAATTTATTGCAGGCGTAGATATAAGTTATTTTAATTTTAATGATAAATATATTGGAGTAGCTTGCGCGGTAGTTTGGAGCTTCTTTAATCGAAACATAATTGAAATTCAATTTCATGACGAATTTGTTGAATTTCCATATATTTCTGGTTTATTAGCATTTCGTGAGGGACCGTTAATACTAAAATCTCTATTAGAATTAAATAATATTCCAGATTTGATTCTATTTGATGGACATGGAAAGTTTCATCCAATTAAATTTGGAGAAGCAGTTCATTTAGGTTACGCATTAAGAATTCCAAGTATTGGGATTGCAAAAAGACCAATAATGATCGAATATAAATGGAATAAACCATTAAAAAAGGGGCTTTTTGATGAAATTTGTATAGAGAATGAAATCATCGCATATGCACTTGTTATAAGAGACAATTATAAACCTGTTTTCATTAGTGAAGGTTTTAATATCAGATTGAAGGATTGTTTAGAAATTTGTATTAAATGTGCTGGAAATTTTAAAGAACCAGAACCATTGGCTTTAGCTCACATATTTTCGAAAGGAAAAATTAATGAATTGAAAAAAAAGTATTTGAAAATTTAATAATTTATTTTATTCTTGTAAGAATAAAACATATTCATTGGGTTTAAGTTTTTTTTCGAATTTATGTTCGTTATAGATAGATTTGTTATTGTCTAGATCAATTAGATAAATTGGTCTATTAAGAGGAAGATATCTTTTCATATTATCTAGAAATACATAATACTCATTATGCCAATTTTTGTTATATATCATGAATAGATTTTGATCTTCATCTAAAGAAGTTTTTCTTATTAATAAAATATTTGAATCTGGATAGTAAAAATGAGTAATTTCACCATCTTCATTAAGGCATTTAATATTCATTTTAAATTGATTTATTTTTTTAATTTCATTTGAAATATCAAATTGAGGAGTTTCATAATCATTAGGAGTCATATCAACGACATTAATTCGCTTTTTAAATCCATATTCATAACCTAATGGCATTAAAACACCAGCTGAAAAAAAAGCTGCAAATAAATATCGAAAAATCTGAACATCTATTCTTCCACCAGACTCTTTTGCCAATCGTTCGGTATCATGACTTTCAGGAAATCCTACACTAGGCGCATATATTCTAAATTCATTATATTGTTTTACACACCAATCAGCAGTAAAATCCCACCATTTAGAGGAATTATTTATGTAATCAAAGTCTGCTTGCATAGTTCTTTTTAATTCCGGCAAGGTGCAACCTAAAGTTTCAGCCATAAATAAATAATTAATATCTCTACTTTTTGTATGACTTATTAACATATTCCAAATATCAGGAGGTACTTTGTATGCAGCATCGCATCTAAATCCATCAATTCCTAAATCTAAATAAAAATCTAAAACATCAATAAAATAATTTACTAAATCATCTCTATATATAGCATTTTCAGAATAATCTAACTCTGCAAGATCTCCCCATATTGTAATTTTATTAGCATCGGCAGGATCAATAGCGTATGGGCTAGCAATTCTCTTTTGAATTTCAAATTCATCAGGGGGAAATTCATTTCTAATTATTACTACATCTTCATCTAAAGAAAAAAATTTACAAGGGAAACCAGTGGATTTTTGGATAATGGCGTATTTATATAGATACCATTCTGGATGTTCCTTTACCAAATCAGCATCAGTTGAGGTATGATTAATTACCAAATCGTACATTATTTGAAGATCTTTTTTATGTAAATATTCTACAAATTTTTTAAAATCATCCCATGAATAAGGATCTTTACAATCTGGTTTAGCAAAAATTGGATTAAATTTAAAATGATTTTTTATAGCATATAAAGAACCAGAAAATCCAGTATATGAAACAGGATTAATATAAATCCAATTAAATCCCATATTTTTAATTCTATCAATATGATCATACCATCTATCAATAGAACCTATTAATTTAGGAAATAGATTATATATCCTCAACCCCAATTCATGATATTTTCTAAAAACCAAGTTAAAATCCCCTAAAAAATTTTATTCTATTTTGATTAAATATTTGTTTTATTTAAATATTTTAGTTTAATTCAATTTTATTGCATTGATAACACCAATTCATAAAGGAAAAAATTTTAAATATTTTTTTTCGTTAAAAAAAATATTTTATAATATAAAAATAAAAAAAATTGAAAATTAATTGAATCTTATGTCAAAAAATCAGAATTTAAAGAAATTGGACGGAATTAATTTAAATGATTTATCAGACCACCAACGATTTTATGATGAGCATTTAAATTTTTCGGGTAGAAGATTAACGGAGTATAATATAAGTCCTGGAATCAAATGTAAATTTGATACTATATTAAAAAGGATTGGAGCCAAAAAATTTAATATTGCATTAGATGTAGGATGTAGTGGAAATTCATTAATACATTTCATTCCGAATATAGAGCAAAGAGTTTTTTTAGACATTGCTCATCCTCCTATGATACAATATAGCCAGTTTAAAAAGTATCATCCATCAAATGGAACAATTACGAATATGCCATTTAAGAACGAAATTTTTGATTTAATAACAGCTCTTGATGTTTTAGAACATATTCCAGACGATGATCTCGCTGCCAATGAAATTGTAAGAATTTTAAAGCCAAAAGGAATATTATTGGTAACTGTTCCTCACCGAATGAAATATTATACGAATCAAGACGCATTAGTAGGACATTACCGTAGATATGAGTACGAGCAAATTAAAAATATATTTAAAACGAAAGGGCTAAGAGAATTAGTTTCTTTTGGAGTTTATGGTCAGATAATGAAAATCGCATTTATTCAAGAGACAAATCCAAAAAAAACAGAAGAGAGTTTAAATAATTTAAGAAGAAGATATACAAGTGATAATATTTTTAGAATCATATGGGATAAGATTGTTTTGATAGGATCTTTAATAATGAAAATTGATGCTAAAATTCAACCATTTAATAAAATAATGGATATTTGTCTTATTTTTAAAAAATTATAATCAAATAATTTTTTAGTAAATATTTTTATATACGTATATACTATATTAAATATGAATATGATTTCTATTAGAATAGATAAAGATTTAAAAAGTAAAATGGAAAAATTTAAACATATAAATTGGAGTGAAATAATTCGCCAAACAATTAGTAAAATTATACAAAATGAACCAGAAATAAATCGTGCAAAAGCTGTTCTTTTAAATGAAAAAGTAAGGAAAAATGCAATTGAAAGTGTAAATACAACTGATATAATTCGTAAATTTCGAAATGAGAGATTTGGAAAAAACAATTTAGGAGAAAAATAGATGGATTCTGTGGTATTAGATGCAAATATTATTATAAAATGGTTTGTAAACGAATCTGATTCTCACTTAGCTCTTATTATTCGTGAAAAGTTTATAAATAATGAATTAGAAATAATTATACCACAACTATTATTTTATGAAGTTCTAAATGGTTTAAAATATACTAATTTATTTTCTAAAGAAGAATTAAATACTGTAGTTGATTCTTTATTAAATTATGGATTTAAAATTATTAATTTAAACGATAAGATGTGGAAAAGCGCAATAAATTTAGCAATGGATCATGATATTACAATTTACGATGCAGCATATATTGCAATTGCAATTGAAAATCAAACTCAATTATATACCGCAGATATGAAAATTCAAAAAAAATTGCCAAATAATTTGAAAAAATATATTTTAAATATCTCTGAAATAAAATTTTAATTAATATTTTAAAAAAAATTGAAGTTAAGAAGAATATGCAGAAAAAGATTTTTGAGGGAATAAGAATTTTAGATGTATCCCATTTTATATCTGGTCCCTGGAGTACCATATTTTTTGCCCAACAAGGTGCAGAAGTTATAAAAATTGAACCACCTCCTTTTGGAGATAGTATGCGAATGTTTTCATTTTTCGATAAACAAATTTTTCCTATATTCTCTATTTTAAATAATAATAAAAAATCTCTTGTATTAAATTTAAATAAACCACAAGCTCAAGAAATATTTAAAAAATTGATAAAAATCTCAGATGTTGTTGTTGATAATTTGGTTGTTGGAACAATGGAACGATGGGGGCTTGGCTATGAACAATTGAAATTAATAAAGCCAGATATAATTTATGTTTCCATAAGTGGTTTTGGGAGAACTGGAATTGAAAAATATGTAAAAAAAACCGCATTTGATCTAATTGCACAGGCTGCAAGTGGCATACTTGATGCAATGGATATTGAAACATCACCGGGTATTCCATTCGCCGATTTTAGTACTGCACATATAGCCGCTATCTCTATCGCTTCAGCATTATACTACCGCGAAAAAACAGGCAAGGGCCAATTAATTGATATATCTATGCAAGATGTTATGTATGCGTTAAATTTACATGCACATGCAAGAGAATGTATGGATAGGGCCTCCAAATTAGATATTGTATCAAGAATTTTACCTATATATAGTCAATATCCAACTAAAGATGGCAAAAAGGTAGCAATTGTAATATTAACTGAACCCCAATGGAAAAGATTTTGTGAGAATGTTTTGAAAAGACCAGAACTTATTTCGGATCCTAAATTTGATAACCCAATAAAAAGATTTGATCATTTAGAAGAATTAGATAAAATTGTCGAATCATATACTAAAGAAAAAGAACAATCGTTAATAATAGAAGAATTAGAATCACAAAAGATTCCATGTTCAGAAGTTAGAACTATACATGACGTTCGAGATCATCCTCAATTGAAAGCCCGAAATATGCTTATTGATAATTGGGATTTTTCTAGATATAATGTAAAAAAAGCAACAATGCCAGGTCCTATAATAAAATATAGTGAGACTCCATCAACAATTGATCATATGGCTCCAGAACTAGGTGCTCAAAATGAAGAAATTATTTGTGGATTGCTCGGTTACTCTGTGGAAGAATATAAAAAATTAAAAAGAAAAATTATGTAAAACTTCTTCGAACTTTATATAATTTGAATTTACTTGGTTTGTATATAGTTTTCAAATATTTTAAACCTCTTTTGGGTTCACTTCTTTTTCCACAAGTAAAAATTTCTATTGTGACAAATTTTTCCTCAGGCCAAGAGTGTAATATTAAGGATGAATCTGCCAATACCATAAGTAATGTATATCCATAAGGTGAAAATTGGTGGTCTATTTGAGTGATGGTTCTTGTATTAACTAATTCAAGAGATTTATAAATATAGTTTTTATGAAATTCAGGTGAATTTAATTCTTCAAATTTTATTTGGCAATTTATATAATCAGCAATAAACTGCTTTAAATGAAAATATGGATTTTGAATTAATTTCCGAGTGTTTTTAATAAATTTCATATTTTAATTTAAAAAATCAAAAACTAAATCTTTTTCTATAATAACGTTAAATTTAAGATTATGAATGAAAATAAATACAAATTTGAAATAATTAATAAATTGGATTTATTTTTTTGTATGTTTCTATCATTTGAATTTTTCTTGCAATCTATAAGAGAAATTTTATTAGATAGAAATATAATTTTTGAATTATTGCCATTAATTTCTATGTTATTTTTAGGAATTATTTTTAGTTTAATTTGGTGTAAATTCTTTAAAAAGGAATTTCTAATCATAATTTTTGGCATTTCGATGAGTTTCGGAAATATTATTTTAAGAATTCCTGATATTGGTGATATATTTTATACTTATTACACCGGTATGTATTTTATATTTTTTTCAATTAGTCCAATTTTTATAGGAGTTTTTGGTTATATCAATGAAAATAACAAGTTTGGTAAAAAAAATAATAAAGATAATAAAGAAAATATAATAAATATTTTAAACAACCTTATTGATGCAAAATTTTTAGCAATTTTTAGTATAATTTTAGCGGTTTCATATAATTTATTGTTTAGATTACTTGAAATTTCTAACGATCTATTATTGAATATATTTTTATCATTCATAGTGTTTGGATTTTGCATTAAAATGTTTATTAATATAATTAATGAACTTAAAATGCTTAATACTAATTTTAAAATAAAAAGGAATTATAATAAAGAATCTTTAGAGAATTTAAAAAAATATGAACATGCAGGTAAAAACTCTTTATTTCTTTTGTGTAATATACCAGCATTTATTTGGTTAACATTACCATTCTCATATCCTGAAGTTTATGCATATTTAACTGGATTGAATTTTGGCTTTACTATCACTTTAATAATAATAGGTTTATTTGTTGGCGCTATTTTTGGCTCAATTGCATTTAGAGAAAATAATAATCTTATTAAAAAAATTACTCCAATCCTTTCAATCTTGTCTTTATTATTTGGTTTTGCTCCGTTTTTCGGTTCAAAAACACCCATATTGATTCCAATCTTTTTAGTCGCTGGTTATATTGTAGGATTTACCATTCATTATATATTTGAATCATTTTTCGAACAACAAAATTATGATTTTGAAAAAATTTTAGGAGTATTTTTATTTTTAATGTATTTTTGCTTAATTGGAATTAAATTAATTACGATCGAACGTTATATGCCTTACTTAGAAGGACTTTTAGCTTTAGGATTTATTATTCCAGCTTTTTCATTTTATTTTAAAAAAATAAAGGAGGATGAAATTAACATTGAGTTTTAAAAAAAGTTCTCAAAAATCTTTTAATTCTATAATTTTAATTTCGATTTTAATTTTATTGCCAGTTTTTGGTTCTTTGTATAAAGCCATTGATAGTAGTTCTCACTCAATTAAATTTGATAAAAAAGTTTGGTGTTCTCTGTATACTTGGTATGGTGTACCCGGACAACCAGCTGGTAAATATTTTTACCCAGAATGGCAAAAAAATGCTTCATCTCCAAACGATACAGGCTTTAATTTTAGTTTAAGCACAATGACCAATATTACAAAAAATTTAATACCTAATCAATTTAATATTTCCGGAAAAGCAACATCTCCTAATCAATCTCTTGTATTGCATTTTAATTATTCTCGCGTTCATTATGCACGAATGTATATTGAGTTAAATATTTCTGTAAACAATTTAGAAAATGGCGATTTAAAACTTCAAATATATCATAGGAAAAACAATCAAAATCTTGTATGTGAAGCCAATATAAATAATAAAATAAATCAATCTAACCAATTCACAATTGTAAATCAAGTTTTAAACTTATATTTAAACTCAACTCCAATTAGTTATTTTCCTGGAAAAATTTTTGTTATAAATTTTACTGCAAATGATATAGGAGATTATTCTTTAGCAATTAATTATTTAGAAGCTTCTTCATGGCTTCATTATGATGAAGATTATCATACTTATGCAGATAAGGATGGATTTTGGTATAATGATCCGCCTATTCATATTGCTACAGCACATAGAGTTTATTATGATGGAGTAAAATGGCCCGAGATTCCTTCATACGGCTTTTACAATCACTCAAAATGGAATGAAGTTCCAGAAAATAAAGCCATTCAATATGGTATTTACGATTCTTTAAATGAAAGTGTGATAAAAGCTCAATTAATGCTTATGGAAAAGGCTGGTATTGATGTTTGTCAAATTATGCATCCATTTGGAATTGATGTTGCTGAATTAATTTTAGAAGTGGCTGAAAAAATAAATTCTAATTTAACTTTTTCGTATTATATTGGTGGAAAACTAAATGAAATTGCAGATGTGATGGAAAAAATAGCAAACAATCCAAGATTTTTTAAGATAGATGGAAAACCAGTAATAAATTTTGGTTCAACAGGTTCGTTAAATGAGCCATACTCGGTTCAAATTCAACGAGCAATTGAAATTAAAAAATTGTGGAATGTTATATTAGTCGGTGATTTATATTCCTCAAGATATATAACAAAAGAAGAAATGCTCAATGTTTTTGATATTTGGTATTATTATGATACAAGTGCTGCATATAGAATGGGTTATGGTGCTCCAGATATTCCAAATTATCAACCAAATGGAGAATTATTGCCATTCAACAATTGGAACCATTTAGATCAATGGTTTGGAGAAATATCTACCTTATGCCATTTTCATCAAAAGGGATTTGTGGCTATTGTCATTCCAGGAACTGATAATACAGTAGTTCATGGATTCATCGGCAGTCCTTTATATGATGGAAGACCAGGCACGATAAATGAACGAGTTAATGGACTAACATATAATAAAACATGGCTAGCAGCAATTAAAGCAAATGCCGATTTTATAAATATAGTTTCTTGGAATGAACTCCACGAAGGAACTGAAATTGAACCAACGATAGAAGATGGAGTATTATATGTTGAATTAACTAAATATTGGAGTGAAATTTTTAAAAATACATAACTTATTTTATAAGAATTTAGAATTTTAATTTAAATAATTTAAAGAAAAAATAAATTAGTTTTAATTTTTTTATTTATTCATTATTTTCTGAATTATTTTTTTCTTCAATTTGATTGTTGGATTTATTACTGGTTTTTTCCTTAGTCTCTTGTTTTGGTTCTTCATCTTGAAGTGTCGGCTGTTGATTTTGTTGTTGAGAAAGTTCTGGGATCTGAGTATTGCAAATAGGACAAAGTTTCCATTCTGGTCTACATGTATATCCACATTTTGGACAATCTATAGTATTTTCATCTGGTTTCCATTCAGGAATGTTAAATGCGCCATGTCTTCTTTCTTTTTCTTTTTCAAGTTCTTCTTCTGTCCACATAGGTAAATTAATATCTGTTCTTTTCTTAGCTTCTTCTTCA
>Ga0123519_10016616_pt1 | contig 10195 bp, 7 predicted proteins | sample YelNatPaOPRAMG02_FD_87396 | JGI IMG/M metagenome (GOLD analysis project Ga0123519, IMG submission 87396) | Hot spring microbial communities from Yellowstone National Park - Yellowstone National Park OP-RAMG-02 (version 2) | ecosystem: Environmental > Aquatic > Thermal springs > Hot (42-90C) ...
CGGGGTCTCCAGCTCCGCCAGCTCCCCGGCTATGAAGAGATCCCCCTTGCCTATGTTCTGGGTCCCATCCAGGATTAAGACCACGACGTCCACCTCGGAAAGGGTCTCCCTTACCGCCCTGTTCAATTGCTCCCCCAGCGCGTTACGGGGCTTGTGGAAACCGGGGGTGTCGATGAAGATTATCTGGGCGTCGTCCCTGGTCAGGATGCCCCTTATCCTGTTGCGCGTCGTCTGGGGCTTTTCCGAGATTATGGCCAGCTTGCGGTGCAGGAGGTTGTTCATGAGGGTCGACTTGCCGACGTTGGGCCTCCCTACGATGCCCGCGAATCCGGAGCGATGACCCGGGGCTGGTTCCATCTCCTCGGACATGTTCCTCCCTTTCTTGCTAATATATTACTCTACTTCCTAAATCTGGGAAAACCTCCGCATGTATATGTTGGTCAGAAGCCCGATGGCCATCATGTTCACCACTAGGTTCGACCCCCCGTAGGTGATGAAGGGCAGGGGTATTCCCGTGATGGGCATGATGCCTATGGTCATCCCGATGTTCACTATCATCTGGAAGGCCAGCATGATGACTATCCCGAAGGCGATCATGGTCCCGTAGAAATCCCGGGCGCTGTTGGCGATGCGCACCCCCCTCCAGAGGAGCAGGCAGAAGGCGGTTATGAGTATCAAGGCACCGATGAGCCCCAGCTCCTCCCCCACCACTGCGAAGACGAAGTCGGTGTGGTGCGCGGGGATGAAGTCGAGGTTGGTCTGCGTGCCCTTCATCAGCCCCTTGCCCACCAACTGGCCGGAGCCGATGGCTATCTTGGACTGCATCAGCTGGTAGCCCACTCCCTTGATGTTGCTGCCCTGCTTGATGAAGGCGGTGAAGCGCTCCACCTGGTAGGGCTTGAAGAGGTGGAAGGCGAAGCCCAGCGCGAACCCCAGCACCCCGGCCCCGAGGAAGGAGAACCAGTAGCGCATGCGGCACCCCACGAGGTAGAGCATGCCCAGGAGGATGGCGGCGAAGACCAGGGTGGTGCCCAGGTCCGGCTGCAGGAAGACCAGGATCATGTAGGGCAAGGTCCAGGCCACGGGGATGATGAAGCTGCGGAAGGAATCCGGCTCCCAGCGGTTGTCCGAGAAGAAGTTGGCCAGCACCAGGATGAGCACCAGCTTGCAGTACTCCGACGGCTGGAAGCTGAGCGGGCCCAGGGTTATCCAGCGCTGAGAGCCCATGGCCGCCTCCGTGAGGAACACCACCAACAGGGCCAGGAGAAAGGTGATGTAGATGAAGGGGCTGGCCACCTTCAGCCTGCGGTAGTCGAAGCTCAGGATGCCCGCCACCAGGATGAGTCCCAGCAGGAAGTTGATCGCCGTGCGCATCACGTAATAAGTAGGGTTGCCCGGGTTGTCCCCCCTGGTGGCGCTGTACTGGATGAGCATGCCGAACCCTATGAGGAACACCGTGAGCGCCAGGAGGGTCCAGTCCACGTGACGGATGGGCAGCCCGCTCAGGCGCCGGGCCACTTCGTCGCTGGGCCTCCTCTCGGTGGCCGCGGGAGCATGCAGCCTTCCCAGTCGCGTGGGCATCTGTCCTCCTATTCCGTGGTGGTTATCTGACCCTGTCCGGGCGGTAGATGGAATATGTGCTCCAGGATGCTGCGGGCGATGGGGGCGGCCACCATGCCGCCGTGTCCGCCCTGCTCCACCATCACCACCACCACGTACTGAGGGTCATAGGCGGGAGCGTAGCAGGCGAACCAGGCGCAGGGCTGCTTGCCCTGAACCTCCGCCGTCCCCGTTTTCCCGGCCACCGGTATCTGCTGGAGGGGGAAGCCGGCGAAGGCCCCGGCCGCCGTGCCCTTGCCCCAGACCACTCCCGTGAGGGCGGACCTCACCACCTCCAGGTTCTGCCTGCTCACATAGACTCCCGAGGGGTTGGCGGGATCGGTGAGGTCCCCTATCTGTTGCGGTTGAATGCTCTCCACCAGCTCGCCCTTGTAGGTCAGTATCTCCTTGCCCACGTGGGGACGGTAGAAGGGACCCCGGTTGGCGATGGCCGCGTAGACGTTGGCCAGCTGCAGGGGAGTGACCAGGATATCCCCCTGTCCCACGGCCATGTTGACCACGTCTCCCGGGTACCATCGCTGGTAGTCCGGGTTCCCCTGGTTGAACTCCCACTTCCACTGGGGGGTGGGTATCCTTCCCTCGAACTCGTTGGGCAGGTCCACGCCGGTCACTTTCCCCAACCCGGCCAGGGAGGCGTAATCCTGCAAACGGGTGACCCAACCCTCCCGGTCGCGGTTCTTGTAGAAGGCGTAGCCCAGCTGGTAAAAGACCACGTCGCAGGACTGGATGATGGCGTTCATGAAATCGATGTTCCCGTGGGTGCCCCAACAGGTCCTGGGATATTCCCTGAACTCCTCGGGGTTGAAGACGTGGCTGCAGAAGAAGGGCGAGTAAGGCCCCGCCAACCCCTCCTGGAGGGCGCCCATGGCGGTTATCACCTTGAAGGTGGATCCCGGCGGGTACTGCCCCACGATAGCCCGGTTATTGAGGGGGTAGTTGTTGGCGGGGTCGTTCAGCTCCTCCCATTCCTTCTCGTCTATGCCCCCCACGAAACTCTCCAGGTTGAAGGTGGGCTCGCTGGCCATGGCCAGGATCTCCCCCGTGCGCGGGTCGAGCACCACCGCCGCGCCTGCCACAGCCGCGTAATTCCTCTGCTTCTCCCTGTCGTAGTAGGTCCTGGCCCTGGCCATACCCTCGCGCAGGCTTCGCTCCACCGACCTTTGCAGGTCCTTGTCCAGGGTGAGGACCACCGTCTTGCCCGGCTCGCGCTCCACCTTTCCCAGGTCCTGGAGGGGCATCCCCCTGGCGTCGACCTCCATGATCATCTTCCCGTCCACGCCACGGAGGACATCCTCGTAGTTAGCCTCCACCCCCGAGGTTCCCACGATGTCCCCCGCCTTGTATCCCTTGTCCTTCAGCGCCTCCAGCTGGCTCTCGGATATCTCGCCCAGGTAACCGAGCACATGCGCGGCCAGCGTCTCGTCGCCCTCCGGATACTCCCGCACCGGCATCAGCTGCGGCAGTATCCAGGGGAACTCCACCAGGCGCTCCACGATGTAGAAGTATATGGCCGGGTCCACGTCCTTCTTGACGAGGACCGGCTTGTGGGGCTGGACATCCTCGCCCTGCACCTTGTCCATGATCTCCCCGGCGCTCATGCCCAGCATCTCCCCCAGGCGCGCCGCTGCTCCCTCCTTGTCCTCGAGCTTCTCGAACTCCGTGGGGTAGATGAAGATGGAGAGCGCCCAGCGGTTGGTGACCAGTTCCTGGTGATTGCGGTCCAGTATCTTTCCCCGCGAGGCCTCGAGGGGCACTTCGCGGATGCGGTTGCCCTCCGCCAGCACCCGGTAGCGGTCGCCTTGCACCACCTGGAGGAACCACAGCCTCACCACCAGTACCGCCACCATCGCCCCCACGAACATGACGAACAGGGTATAGCGGTGGACCATGGCTCCTTTCTGCTGCGGGTTGACCGGCATCTCTCACCTGCCTACTGGAAGAGCATGGCTTTTTCCTCGCTCGCCGCCACCCTGGCCAGGATGGGGTAGACCACGAGGGTCAGGAGTGCGTTGTAAAGGGCCATCCCGGCTATGATGCCGAAACTGAAGGGTGGCCTCTCCTCCAGGCCCACCATGGTCCAGGTGGCGAACTTCAGGAGCTCGTGCAGCACGGTGGCCACAAAGACGATGCACATGGGCCAGGCGACGGACCTGGAGACCACGCGATGTTTGAGCTCTCCCGCGAAGTAACCGATGATGGTCTTCCCGAAAGCGCCCACGCCCAGTACCGCGGTGCTGAAGATGTCCTCCACGAGTCCTCCGAAGAAGCCGAAGACCGTACCGCGCCCGGGTCCGTGAAAGAGCGCCCAGCACACGGTGGCCACCAGCAGGATGTCCGGCCTCACGGATCCGACGCTAAGCTCTGGCGCCACCGTCAACTGGACCAGGAGGGTCAAGGTTATGACCGTCAGGAGCAGCAGGCGGCGGTGGGCTGCGAACATGGTCAATTTCTCCCTTCCGCCGCCATGGGCAAGGTGGCCGGCAGCGGGTTCACCACCACCAGCACCTTCTCCAGGCGGGTCATGCTGGCGCGGGGCTGTATGAAGACGCCTATGGAGAGGTCTGCCTGCATCTCCCCTATCTCCGTCACTACCCCGATGGGAATCCCCGCCGGACAGGTCCCTCCCATCCCCGAGGTGATGACCACATCCCCGGTCTGCACGTCGGCGTCCTGGTTGAGGAGTTCCAGGTGGGTCTTACCTCCCCCGTCCCCCTTCAATACGCCCATCTCCCCGTTGCGCTGTAGTTTGGCCCCCACGGCGCTCTTCTCGTCGGTTATCAGTTGCACCACCGAGGTCTCCGAGGTGCAGAGGATTATCCTCCCCACCAGGCTACCGTCCTCGCTCAGGACGGCCATGTATTCCCGGAGGCCGTCGGAATAACCGGCCCCTATCTGGACGGTCTGTTCCCACGCGTCCGGGTTGGCGCCGATGACCTCCACCACAAGGTAATCCAGCTCCGGGTTGGCCTCCTTGACCGCCACCATCTGCTTGAGGGTCTCGTTCTCCCGCCGCATCTCCTCCAGCTCGTGTACCCTCTCCTCCAGGTCTTTCAATTCCTCCCTCAGCCTGTCCCTCTCGCCCCGGGCCCTCCCCAGGTCGACCAGGAACTCTATGCCCTCCTTCACCGGGCTGAGCACCTTGCTCATCCCCTTCTGGAGGGGGGAGACAACGTCCATGGAGAAACGCTGCAGGCGGTGCAGGAAGCCCTCCTTGTCCTCGCGGGAATAGACGGTGACAAGGAGGACGCATATGATCACCAGGGTTATCACCAGTGCGCGCTGTCGCCGGTTGTATCTCTCGATCATGACCGCTCAACCCCGGGTCAGTGCCGGGATGAGGAGATCAACACCTTTTTCATGATCTCGAACTCCTCGAGACATTTCCCCGATCCTATGGCGACGTCGGAAAGGGGAGAGGCGGTGACCGTCACCGGCATGGCCGTCTCGTGGCGAAGTCTCTCGTCGATGCCGGTCAGAAGGGCTCCGCCCCCGGTGAGCACTATACCCCGGTCCATGATGTCGGAGGCCAGTTCGGGAGGGGTCTTGTCCAGCGTGGTCTTCACTGCCTCGACGATGGCCGATACGGGCTCCTCTATGGCTTCCCTGATCTCCTCCGCCAGGACCACGATGGTCTTGGGAAGCCCGGTGACCAGGTCTCTTCCCCTTATCTCGGCGTTGATCTCGTCATCCACGGGGAAAGCGGAGCCTATCTGGATCTTCAATTCCTCCGCCGTCCGCTCCCCGATCATCAGGTTGTACTCCTTCTTTATATAGTTGACCACCGCCTCGTCCAGCTCGTCGCCGCCGATGCGGATGGATTCGCTGGTCACGATGCCTCCCAGCGAGATGACCGCCACCTCGGTGGTGCCCCCCCCGATGTCCACTACCATGTTCCCCGTGGGCTCGTGGATGGGAAGGCCGGCCCCGATGGCCGCGGCCATGGGCTCCTCGATGATGTAGGCGGCTCGGGCTCCCGCCTGGATGCAGGCCTCCTCTACGGCCCTCTGTTCCACCCCCGTGGTCCCCGAGGGCACGCAGACCACCACGCGGGGGCGGGCGAAAAGGCGCCTCTTGTGCACCTTCTGGATGAAGTAGCGCAGCATCTTCTCGGTGACGTCGAAATCGGCGATGACCCCGTCCTTGAGGGGTCTCACGGCCACGATGTGTCCCGGGGTGCGGCCGATCATCCTCTTGGCCTCGGCCCCCACGGCCAGGATGGCCCCGTTGGAGGTGTTGATGGCCACCACCGAGGGCTCGTTGAGCACGATCCCCTTTCCTCGCACATAGACCAGGGTGTTGGCCGTCCCCAGGTCTATGGCCATGTCCCTTCCCAGCATCTCCCACGAGGAGAACATGACGCCTCACCTTTTCCGCATATTTATAACGGCCCGAAGGCCGCCTCTACGCCCATAATTTTATCATAACGGGAAGGAGCCGCCGCTCCTCCGGCCGTCAACGGGGCTCCACCCGGCGACCCAACGCCGGCTCCGGGCGCCACTGACATAGACGCTCCCCCTCTGCGAGGCGTTCCCGCAAAGCCTCATCCCAACTCCGGGAAGAAGAGCCCGATCTCGCGCAACGCGCTCTCAGGCCCGTCCGACCCGTGGACGATGTTCCGGGTGATCTCCATCCCGAAATCGCCCCGTATGGTGCCGGGTGGGGCGTCCAGGGGGTTGGTGGGACCCATGACCTTGCGCACCAGGGAGATGGCCTCCTCGCCCTCGAGCACCATGGCCACCACCTCCCCCGAGGTGATGAAGGATATCAGCTCGGAGTAGAAGGGTTTTTCCCGGTGTTCCTGGTAGTGGCGGGCGGCAAGCTCCTCGTCCACGCGCATCAGTCGCATGGCCACGATGCGCATCCCCAGCCGCTCGAAGCGGGAGATCACCTCTCCTACCAGTCCCCTTTCCACTCCGTCCGGTTTGACCAGGACCAGCGTTCTCTCCTTGGCCATCCTCACTCCTCGTCTCGATCTCCGTCCGTCCTCGCTCCTTCCCGGATCACCACGGCAAAAGCCGCGTCCCGGCAGCGTCAGGGATGTCTCGCGGCACGGGCGCTCCAACCCGCCGCGCCACTGGACCTCCCGTCGCAAGGTATGCCGGGAGACGACCTCGCTCCATCCTTACAATTCAAGGTTACCTCGCCTTTTCCTCTTCCCGCCGCCGGCTCAACCTCCCGTCCCGCTCGCCCCGCGTCATCCCTGCCTCGGCCTCACGCTGGCGGAAGGCCCATGGCCTCCCTGGCCTCCCCGACCGTGTACAGGGAACCCGTGACGCAAACCAGGTCGGACACCGAGGCCAGGGTCCTGGCGAACTTCAGCGCCTCCCCCAGGTCCTCCACCACCGTGCAGTGATAGCCCATGGACCTCACCCGGTTGGCCAGGAAGCGCGCCGGCGTGGCCCTCTCGCTCCTGCTCTGGGTGACCACCACGGAATCGGCGATGGGGAGGAGGATCCTCAGGATCTGGTTGACGTCCTTGTCCTCGAGGATGCCTATCACCAGTATCAACCGCTCGTAATCCAGGTCGTTGCGTATGAAGTGGGCCAGCCTGGCCACGCCGTCGGGGTTGTGGGCTCCGTCCAGGAGAAGCAGGGGGTGCATGGATACCACCTCCAGGCGTCCCGGGTTGGTCGCCTTTCCCAAGCCTTTCTCCACCTCCGCCACGGTGAGGCGGTCAGCTGAGCCGACCCAGGCCTCGCAGGCTGCCACCGCGCAGGCGGCGTTGACCCCCTGGTGGTCCCCGAGCAGGGGAAGGAAGATGTCGGGGTATTCGCGCCACAACCCCTTGATGCCCACCACCTGGCCGATCTTCCCCGTCTCCACTCCGTAGGTCAGGTTGTAGAGGAGCTGGAAATGCCTGCCGAAAAGCTTCAGCGCGGCGCCCTTCTCGCGACAAGCCTTCTCCACCACTTCGAGGGCCCCGGGATGGTCCACGGCGGAGATGACCGTGCCGCCCTCCTTGATTATCCCCGCCTTCTCCAGGGCGATCCTCTCGTGGGTGTCCCCCAGTTCCTCCACGTGGTCCAGGGCCACGTTGGTGATCACCTGTACGGTGGAGCGCACCAGGTTGGTGGCATCCCACCTGCCGCCCAGCCCCACCTCGATGACCCCCAGGTCCACCTTGCGCCGCGCGAAGTGGAGGAAGGCCATGGCCGTGGTGACCTCGAAGTAGGTCAAGGGATCCCCGGTCTCGCGGTCCGTCTCCTCCACGGCGGGTATGACCCTCTCCAGGAGCACCGCGAACTCCTTCTCGCTCACCGGGCGTCCGTCTATGTTGATGCGCTCGGTGACGCTCTGGAGGTGGGGAGAGGTGTAGCGGGCGACCTTCCTCCCGCCCTCCCGCATGATGGAGGCGATCATGCGCGCCGTGGAGGTCTTACCGTTGGTCCCGGTTATGTGTATGGAGGGAAACGAATCCTGGGGGTCTCCCAGTTTGGAGAGGAGCAGCCTTATGCGTTCCAGGCCGGGCTTTATACCGAACCTGGATCTTTTGTCCAGGTACTCCTCCGCTTCCCTGAAATCCATCATCCCTCCTCAACGGGATCAGGTCTTGAAATCCGATATCCCGCAGGGTACGAGCTCCGGCGACGCCTGGATGAACGGATCCTGGCGAACCGATGCCGCGCATGGAAGGAAAGGGGCGCTTTTCGACACCAGCCAGGTCCCCTTTCCCGCCGACTCTTCCCGTCGAAACCCTCCCACCTCTCCATAAGGGCGCAGGGTTCGCGGCGGCGGGGGTCGGCTTCAGGCGCTGCATGCATGGTCCCCGGGGTACCAAATCTCAAGACCTGACCCCTTTCTTCAGCTCTCGAGGAGCTTGAGCTGCTCGCGGAGTTTCTCCACCTTGAGGCGGTTCTCGGCCAGCTTCCGGCGCTCCTTCTGCACCACCTCGGGGGGAGCCTTGGCCAGGAACTGGTCGTTGGAGAGCTTGGCCTGGTGGCGGCGCGACTCCTCCTCCAGCTTGTCTATCTCCCGCCTTATCCTCTCCACCTCCTCCGCGAAGACCTCCCCCTTGAGGGGGATGAACACCTCCACCTCCGCGGCCAGCCCGCGCGCGTAGGAGGCGGGGTCTTCCACCCCGTCCACCAGCCGCAAGGCGGTCAGCCGCGCCTGGGAGGTCAGGTAGTCCATGTGCGCCTGGAGGAGCCCTCTCCTATCTTCCCTCAGGGGAACGGCCAGGACCTCCACCCTGGCCTGGGGAGGGATTCCCATCTCCGAGCGAAGCCGCCGCACGCAGGTGATGACCTCCTGGAGCACCGCCATCTCCTCCTCCGCTGCGGGGTCGAGGTGCTCCGGTCGCGGCGAGGGCCAGGGGGCCACCACGATGGAATCCCCCTGGTGAGGAAGGCGCTGCCATATCTCCTCGGTGATGAAGGGCATGAAGGGATGCAGCAGGCGCAGGGCTTGCTCCAGCACCGTCCACAGCACGAACTGGGCGGTGCGCCTCGCCCTCCCCTCACTGCCGTAGAGGCGGAGTTTGGAGAGTTCCACGTACCAGTCACAGAAGTCGCTCCAGAAGAACTCGTAGAGGGCGCGGCAGGCCTCGCTGAAGTTATAGGAGTCGAAGTACTGGTCCATGGTGCTCACCAGGCCGCTCAGCCGGGAGAGGATCCAGCGGTCGGCCAGGGTCAGCTCCAGGTCATCCTCCGTCACGCTGGAGGGGTCGAAATCCCCGAGGTTCATGAGGGCGAAGCGGGAGGCGTTCCAGATCTTGTTGCAGAAATGGCGGCTACCCTCGATGCGCTCCTCGGAGAGAAAGACGTCCCTGCCGGGGACGGCGATGTGGCCCAGGGTGAAGCGCAGGGCGTCGGCCCCGAAGCGCTCGATGACCTCCAGGGGATCGATCACGTTGCCCGAGGATTTGCTCATCTTCTTCCCCGACTCGTCGCGGATGAGGGCGGTAACGAAGACCTCCCGGAAGGGGACCTCCCCCATGAAGTGGATGCCGGACATCATCATGCGGGCCACCCAGAAGAAGATGATGTCGAAGGCGGTGACCAGCACCGAGGTGGGGTAGAAGTAACGGAGGTCCGGGGTGTCATCCGGCCAGCCCAGGGTGGAGAAGGGCCACAGCCCGGAGGAGAACCAGGTGTCCAGGACGTCCGGGTCCTGCTCCAGCTCCCCGCCGCAGGGACAGCGGTCGGGGTCCTCGCGGGAGACGATGACCCGCCCGCAGTCCCGGCAGTACCAGGCGGGGATGCGGTGCCCCCACCACAGCTGGCGGGAGATACACCAGTCGCGGATGTTGTACATCCAGTCGAAGTAGATCTTCTCCCAGCGGGAGGGGACGAAGCGGGTCCGCCCCTCCTCCACGGCCTTTATGGCCGGCTCCGCCAGGGTCTTCATGCTGACGAACCACTGCTTGGAAAGGTAGGGCTCGATGACCGTGTGGCAGCGGTAACAGTGGCCCACGGCGTGGACGTGCGGCTCCACCTTCTGGATGTAGTGCATGTTCTCCAGGTCACGCACCACGGCGTTGCGGGCCTCGTAGCGGTCCAGGCCCCGGTAGGGCCCCCCGTTCTCGTTCACCCTGGCCTCGGGGGTGAAGATGTTTATCTCCGGCAGGCCGTGGCGC